>ERZ772876.3137-NODE-3137-length-12421-cov-27.335355_pt1 | contig 12421 bp, 10 predicted proteins | sample MGYA00580584_ERZ772876 | MGnify/ENA primary metagenome ERZ772876 (study PRJEB29015, sample SAMEA2737728) | human gut metagenome | biome: human gut; feature: human-associated habitat; material: faeces | place: China | collected 2012 ...
AAGTAATGGTGGACTTTCTTTATAGCTATTGATAAAACACTGTATATGTGCAGCTTATTATTGAAAAAAAGTGGCGAGTAACAAATTGGGCACAACGCAGGTAATTTATACGAACTCAAAGGAATTTATGCTTGGATAAATGAAATTAGGAATAAGAGATGAGGTCAAAATATTACTTATTATAAAGTGACATCGAATAAAATTGTATTCTAAGTGAAAAGAAACCGCTTATAAATAGAAGACTATCATGAATTTTGGCTATTTTTGTAGTTGGATTGGGATAACCCTTTCCAAGACATATTAGAAATTGAAGAAGCGTTATGCGCATCAAGTATTTGGAAACGTAGGAAATTTTCAAATTGCATACTCAGATGGCATAGTGGTTCTCACGCTATAGCGTGGGCTGCTATTACTACATCTGTATGCAAGGTTTCCTACGACCTCCAAATAAAGACGTGGCTGTGCAGTTCACGCTTTCTTTTGGTTTGACAATGAGAAAATAAACTATTAAAATATGAAGTACATCAAGCTGTTTTTTGTATTACTATCCGTAGGAATACTAATGTCTTGTGAAAAAGAAAATGAAGATTTATCATCTGATTTTTCAATTTCTGGTTATGCACAAAAAGGGCAGTTTATAAAAGGAGCAACTATTACTGCTTATGCCCTAAATGATAAGTTACTTGCGACAGGGGAAAGTTTTCCTAGTGTAATTAAAGATGATTTAGGGTCTTTTGCCATTTCTGCAGAAGTTACAGCTCCGTATCTTGAATTAAAGGCAGAGGGCTATTATTTCATTGAAAACACAGGAGAAACATCTACATCTCCAATATATCTTAATGCCCTAGCAAGTTCTTCACAGGAAAAAATCAATATTAATCTACTTACGACGCTTACAAGTGGGCGTATCAAAAAACTTATCAATGAGGGCAAATCTTTTGAGGTTGCAAAAAAACAAGCAGAAAGAGAACTTATTAACATTTTTTCATTTCAGCCTGAAAGCGTTACGCTTGGCTTCGAGGAAATGAACATTTCAGAAGATGGAAATTCAAATGCAATATTATTAGCTGTATCATGTCTGATTCAAGAAGGAAGAAACGCTGGAGAAGTCCAAAAAATCATTTCTGATATTTCATCCGAATTTGAAACTAAAGGAAATTTATCGGAAAAACTATTGCAAGACATTTTTAATGAATACCGACAAGTGTCCATTTCTGATGTGGTTAGGCATTTGATAACATACTACAATAAGAATGGAATAGTTGATTTTAAGATTCCTCCGTTTTATGCAATGTTAAACAAAGAGTATTCAAGCGGTTTTCATGTAATAAGTATGGGAGAAAACCTTTCGACAGATGGCTATGATACAGATGTTCAAGGAGGAATAAAAGAATATTACGCAATTTCTTATAATGATTTTGTCGTAGAAAGCGACGTAGATTGGATAACTGCAGAGACAGAGGAACTTTGTACAAATCTATATATGCTCAAAATTAAAGTATCACCAAGTACAGAAATATCAGGACGTACAGGGCATTTGCATATTAAATCAAAAAGTGGAGAAATTTTATACACCAATACAACAAATCAACGGGGTAACGGGCAACGTATTTATATAGAAATAGGAGCAAATTCACCAAGAACAAAAGCTTTCAATAATGGGGATAAGGTGAATATCAATGGACAAGACTATGAACTTTTATTTGATAGTTGCTTCAATAAATATTATGTGGATCTCCCAAAAACGGATAATGGATATGGAATTTCAAATGTACCTGAAATGGTTGTTGCAGGTAAGAATGGAGATGTGTTATGTGCGACATTTACATACAAATCCGAAATAGAGGAATATATCTATGACATTACCGAAGACACTGAACTTACGAGAATCTCACAAGCTAATTCATACGGTGCTTCCATTGAAACTGTAGGAATGGGACAGATTCCGTGTTACGCTGCCCTCAAAGGTATGCCTGGATATGACCTGCCTAATCCCGCTCAGGTATCATTAAAGCCATCCTGTTCTTTAATTACTTTGAGATTTAGAAATGAGAATCCGACAGCAACAGTTGATATTGCAAAGGTGGAATTGGAGTTCGCTCCTGACGGATTTTTGTCAGGAGAAATCACAACCTGTATGTATCCGGATCAAGCCATGTATGACCCCTCTTATGTAATTCCAAAAGATGAATACAACAACAAATCTAATCAAGTGGTTGTCCATAACACCAACAAAGATGACAAGGTCGCTTTTCTCGTTCATCCTCAAACCATTCATACATTAAAGTGTGTCGCTTATGATTCCAACGGTTCTCAAATACTTCAAGTTATGCAAGATATAAACTTAGACATAAATAAAGGAGCCAATTTGAATTTTGAATTTACCGTCAAAAAATAATTTATATATCATCTGTTATGATTATTTCGGTAAGCGTTGCACGCCCCAAAGTTGAAAGATCACGCAATGGTGGTAATCGTGACAGAAGAGGCGGTTATAACCCGAGAAGATATTAAGATTCTGAGATTTATAAAAAAGCACTTGAAAGAAGTGGTGTAAAAAACTCTTCTTTGATTAAGCGATGAATCTTTAAAAGATTGGTACATACCTAAATAAACAATTAGGAGGTGTACCATTTTTTGCATTAATGTTATATCAGAACGATAAAGGCACGAGCATCTTATGGTTCGTCATTTCTTGGTAATCGAACTCGTTATCGAATAAGTAAGGATAAAGATGGTTTTGAATTCGTTTAGTAGAAATACAACACAATGGTTGTCTTATTATGGTATTTATGGTAACTTTGCAATCAAAACTAAAAAAAGTATTCTTAATGGACACAACGACATGTAGGAAGCCCCCTGCGGCTTTATTGTCGGAAACACAAGGAATGACAATGGAACAGGATATAAAGAATTGGTCGCAATACTCGCAAGGTATTGCAGTTGCCATGTCTAAGCGAATGGCTGAACTCGGTTTAACTCAACGGATGCTTGCCGAGAAAATGAACTGTACGCAGCAATATATATCCAAAGTGTTGAAAGGGAAAAAGAATATGTCGTTGGAAACCATATGCAAGATAGAAAACGCATTGGGCATTAAGATTATTAAGGGTCTGAATGAAAATGAGTAACGGATAAAACAGAACTATGTCAATACAGAGTGAAGCGGCATTGGAAGCCGGACTTATCGCCACGCTTCAGCAAATGGATTATGAGTATGTCCAGATTGCGGAGGAAGACAATCTTCAAGCCAATTTCAAACGGCAGTTGGAGATGCATAACCGTAAACGGCTAGCAGAGCATGGTCGTACAGAGTTTACCAACGAAGAGTTTGAAAAGATACTTATCTATCTTGAAGGCGGTACACGTTTTGAAAAGGCGAAAAAGCTCCGTGACCTCTATCCGCTTGACACGGCAGACGGCAAGCGCATTTGGGTGGAGTTCCTCAACCGCCAGCAATGGTGTCAGAATGAGTTTCAGGTTTCCAACCAAATAACGGTGGAGGGACGCAAAAAATGCCGTTACGATGTGACCATCCTTATAAACGGTCTGCCATTGGTGCAGATTGAACTAAAACGCCGTGGCGTTGAACTCAAACAGGCGTACAATCAGATACAGCGGTACCATAAGACATCGTTTCATGGTCTGTTCGACTATATCCAACTGTTCGTCATCTCCAACGGAGTAAACACACGTTATTTTGCCAACAATCCGAACAGCGGCTACAAATTCACGTTCAATTGGACGGACGCTGCCAATTTACCTTTTAATGAACTGGATAAATTCGCAGTCTTTTTCTTGGAGAAATGCACACTCGGTAAAATTATTGGCAAATATATAGTGCTACATGAGGGTGACAAGTGCCTGATGGTGCTTCGCCCATATCAGTTCTATGCCGTAGAAAAGATATTGGATAAAGTGAAAAACTCCAATGACAATGGCTATATATGGCACACAACAGGAGCTGGAAAGACCTTGACTTCATTTAAGACAGCCCAACTCGTTTCTGAACTGGACGATGTGGACAAGGTGATGTTTGTCGTTGACCGTCACGACCTCGATACACAAACCCAGTCGGAATATGAGGCTTTCGAGCCGGGTGCGGTGGACGGAACGGATAATACGGACGAACTTGTAAAGCGTCTGCACAGTAATTCCAAGATTATCATTACCACTATCCAAAAACTCAATGCCGCCGTCAGCAAGACATGGTACAGCAACAAGATAGAAGCTATACGTCATTCCCGCATTGTCATGATATTCGATGAGTGCCACCGAAGCCACTTCGGGGATAGTCACAAACGGATAATGAAGTTCTTTGATAATGCGCAAGTGTTCGGCTTTACAGGAACTCCTATCTTCACGGAGAATGCAGTGGACGGACACACTACAAAAGAAATCTTCGGAAACTGTCTGCATAAATACCTTATCAAGGATGCTATTGCGGATGAAAACGTATTGGGTTTCCTTGTGGAGTATTATCATGGAAATGAAGAGGTAGAAAAGGGAAATACCACCCGTATGGAGGAAATCGCCAAATTCATCCTCAATAATTTCAGCAAGTCTACTTTTGACGGTGAGTTTGACGCACTGTTTGCCGTGCAGTCTGTACCGATGCTTATCCGTTATTATAAGATATTCAAGTCTCTGAATCCGAAAATCCGTATTGGTGCGGTGTTTACATACGCAGCCAACAACAGTCAGGATGATGAACAGACAGGAATGGGCACAGGGCAATATGTAAGTGATAGTGTTGGTGAAGCGGACGAATTGCAGGCCATCATGGATGACTACAATGAAATGTACGGTACTGCTTTCACAACAGAGAACTTCCGTGCCTACTATGATGATATAAACTTGCGCATGAAAAAGAAAAAAGCGGACATGAAGCCACTTGATCTTTGTCTTGTCGTGGGTATGTTTCTTACCGGCTTCGACAGCAAGAAATTGAATACGCTTTATGTGGACAAGAACTTGGAATATCATTCTTTGCTGCAAGCGTTCAGCCGTACTAACCGTGTGTTGAATGAGAAAAAAAGGTTCGGCAAGATTGTCTGCTTTCGTGATTTGAAATCCAATGTAGATGCAGCTATCAAGTTGTTCAGCAATTCCGATAACTTGGAAGATATTGACTTTGTACGACCGCCATACGAAGAAGTTAAAAAGGAATACAAGCAGCTGGCATCAGAGTTTTTGAAAAAATACCCGAATCCAAGTTGCATTGACATTCTGCAAAGTGAGAAAGACAAAAAAGATTTTGTACTTGCATTTCGTGACATTATCCGCAAGCACGCAGAAATTCAGATATACGAGGACTACAATGAGGAGGCAGACGAACTCGGAATGACCGAACAGCAGTTTATGGATTTCCGCAGCAAGTACCTTGACATTTACGATAGGTTTGTCATAGTTGATCCTGTTCCACCTACAACTCCGGGGGATGATGGGATACCGGGGGATAGTCGGTTGGAAGATGTGGATTTCTGTCTGGAACTTTTGCACAGCGATGTTATCAATGTAGCATATATCCTTGAACTAATTGCCGAACTTGACCCGTATAGCAATGATTACGCAGAACGGCGTCAGAACATCATCGACACGATGATCAAAGATGCCGAAATGCGTAGCAAGGCGAAACTAATTGACGGTTTTATTCAAAAGAATGTGGATGAGGATAAGGAAAATTTCATGGTGCAACGCCAAAAAGCGGATGGTACAAGCGATTTGGAAGAACGGCTGAACCAATATATCGCCACAGAACGGGAAAAGGCGGTTCAGTCTTTGTCAAAAGACGAGGAAATTCCTTCAGACGTGCTGGTGCATTATCTGAAAGAATACGATTACCTGCAAAGGGAACAGCCGGAAATCATACAAAAGGCATTGAAAGAGAAACATCTTGGTCTGATAAAGACAAGAAAAGCATTGACACGCATTCTTGACCGTTTGCGTAGCATCATAAGAACTTTTAGTTGGGATTAAACAGAGGAAATTTTATCATGAATTTAGGAAAACTGGAACAGATAACAGACCTCCGCTCTGTATGGAAGCATGAAGCCAAAGATTTTACTCCTTGGCTGGCCAAAGAAGAAAATTTGGAAATTCTTAGCGAAGCTGTAGGTATAGATATAGTTCTTGAAGAACAAGAATCCAATGTTGGTGATTTTAGTGTTGACTTATACGCAACGGAGGAAGGTACAGGACGAAGGATTATAATCGAGAACCAATTGGAAGAGACCAATCATGACCATTTGGGAAAGATTATTACTTATGCTTCGGGGAAAGATGCAGAAGTAATCGTTTGGATTGTCAAAAAAGCCCGAGATGAACATAAACAGGCAATAGAATGGCTGAATCAACATACAGATGATAAATTCGAGTTTTTCCTGATAGAGATAGAATTATGGAAAATCAACGATTCAGATCCTGCTCCTAAATTCAATATTGTAGAACGCCCTAATAATTGGGCAAAGGCTATGAAAAAAACTGCCGGTCTTTCAGAAACAGAAAACTTGAAGCTGGCTTTTTGGGAACAATTCAACAATGAGGCTCCCAAACATTCTGCCTTCATAAAGGAATTTAAGCTACGGAAGCCACAAGCCCAGCATTGGTATGACCTTGGAATGGGGTCGTCAGCCTATCATCTTTGTATGACATTAAACACTAAAAACAATTGCTTGTCAGCAGGATTATATGTTAACGAAGACAAGGATATCATTGCGAAATTCAAAGAAAATGAAGAACAGGTCGCCCAAACATTAGGTGTATCAAACCCTAATGAAATTGAATGGCGTTTGGATGACAATAAAAAAGCCAGTCGCTTCTTGATTCTTCATTCTATGGGAGATATGAATGACAAGGAGAATTGGAACGACGGTTGTGCATGGCTTTGTGATATGTGCGTGAAAATAAAACAGGTAGTTAAAGAAGTATTGAAATAATATGAGCGAAGAATTACAACAGAAACTCCGTGACCAACTTTGGGAGGTCGCAAACCGTCTGCGTGGCAATATGTCGGCAAGCGACTTTATGTATTTTACCTTGGGGTTCATCTTTTACAAATACTTGTCGGAAAAAATAGAGAAATATGCCAACAGTGCGCTTGAAGACGATGAAGTGACCTTTAAGGAATTATGGGACATGACCGATGCTGATGCTGCGGAATTGCAGGAAGAAGTTAAGAACCAGTGTCTGGAAAATATCGGTTACTTTATAGAACCAAAATTTCTGTTCTCGTCAGTGATAGATGCTATCAAACGAAAAGAGAACATATTGCCAATGCTGGAACGCTCGCTGAAACGAATAGAGGACAGCACGCTTGGGCAGGACAGCGAAGAAGATTTCGGTGGACTGTTCTCTGATATTGATTTGGCTTCTCCAAAGTTGGGAAAGACAGCTGACGACAAGAATACATTGGTCAGCAATGTGCTTCTCGCTTTGGATGATATAGATTTTGGTGTGGAAGCCTCACAGGAGATTGATATTCTCGGCGATGCCTACGAATACATGATTTCCCAGTTTGCAGCCGGAGCCGGAAAGAAAGCAGGAGAGTTCTATACACCTCAGGAAGTAAGTCACATATTGGCGGAAATTGTTTCTATCGGTCACCAACGTCTGCGCAATGTGTATGACCCCACTTGCGGTAGCGGCTCGTTGCTGTTGCGTGCGGCAAGTATCGGAAAGGCGGTATATATCTACGGACAGGAAAAGAACCCGACCACCTATAACCTTGCCCGAATGAATATGCTGCTGCATGGAATCAAGTTCAGCAACTTCAAAATAGAAAACGGTGATACGCTCGAATGGGACGCTTTCGGTGATACCCAGTTTGATGCGGTAGTCGCAAACCCGCCGTTCTCTGCCGAATGGAGTGCCGCCGACAAGTTCAACAATGATGACCGTTTCAGCAAGGCCGGACGGCTCGCACCGAAGAAAACAGCCGATTACGCCTTTATCCTGCACATGATTTATCACTTGAATGAGGGCGGTACAATGGCTTGCGTAGCTCCTCACGGCGTGTTGTTCCGTGGAAATGCCGAAGGTGTTATCCGCCGTTTCCTCATAGAAAAAAAGAACTACATAGATGCCATTATCGGATTGCCAGCCAACATCTTCTATGGTACAAGCATTCCTACCTGTATTCTTGTTTTCAAGAAATGCCGCAAGGAAGATGACAATATCCTGTTCATTGACGCAAGTAAGGAGTTTGAAAAGGTAAAGACCCAAAACAAGCTCCGTCCACAGCATATACAGAAGATTGTCGAGACCTACCGTGATCGTAAGGAAATGGAAAAGTACAGTCATCTTGCCACCTTGCAGGAAGTGGCGGATAATGACTACAACCTGAATATTCCACGGTATGTTGATACCTTTGAGGAAGAAGAACCTATCGACATCAAGGCTGTAATGGCAGAAATCAAGGAACTTGAAGCCAAACGTGCAAACCTCGATAAGGAGATAGAAGTGTATTTGAAAGAATTAGGGTTGGTTGAATAACATTTGGGCACAATGGCAAAGCGGTTTGAAATAAGAAACAGTACAGCAGAGTTCCTTATCTTTATGTTAGAAGGCAAAGAGGATGGGATTCAGGTGATGTATAAAGGGGAAACGATTTGGGCTACGCAAAAGGCAATGGCTCAACTGTTCGATTGCTCCAGTGACAATATCAGTCTGCATCTGAAAAACATATTCTCATCGGGAGAACTTGACAAGGATTCAGTTACCGAGAAAAACTCGGCAACTGCTTCTGACGGGAAAAACTATCAGACCATGTTTTATAACCTTGATGCCATTATATCTGTCGGTTATAGGGTCAATTCCGTCCGGGCAACACAATTCCGTCAATGGGCTACATACGTGCTCCGCCAGTTTGCTATCCGGGGCTATGTGATAGACAAGAAGCGTATGGAAAACGGCTCATTCATTGGCGAAGACTATTTTGAACATTTGCTTGCCGAAATCAGGGAGATAAGGCTGAGTGAACGCCGCTTTTACCAGAAACTCACGGATATTTATGCCACTGCCATTGATTATAACCGTGATGCTCCTACAACACGGTTGTTTTTCAAGAAAGTCCAAAATAAAATGCACTATGCCGTACACGGACAGACTGCCGCTGAATTGATTGTAAACAGAGCCGATGCCGAAAAGGAACACATGGGGCTGACTACATGGGAGAATGCTCCTGACGGAAAAATTGTCAAGACTGATGTAAGTATTGCCAAAAACTACCTGAAAGGCGTAGAACTGGAAGACATGGGACGCTTGGTCAATGCTGTGTTGGATATGGCTGAACGTATGGCGAAGCGTCATATACCTATGACAATGGAGGATTGGGCAAAGCGTATCGACATCATTCTTGAAGCCGGTGGCGATGCGGTTCTTCTTGATGCAGGAAAGGTTACGGCTGAGTTCGCCAAGAATTTTGCTGAAACCGAATTTGAAAAGTACCGTGTCATTCAAGACCGCTTGTTTAGCTCAGACTTCGACCGCTTCAATGACGGCGACAACTTGTTACCGTTTGATATTAACCCTGATAAAGAATAATGCCAATGGCAAATAATAACGATAAAAAAGTCCTTAATGTTCCGGCTTTGAGATTCCCGGAGTTTAGTGGCGAGTGGGAAAAATATGTATTGACAGAATTTGTTGAGCGAGTTACACGGAGAAATAAAGGCAACGAATGTAAACTGCCTCTTACAATATCTGCACAATATGGATTAGTAGATCAAATCACGTTCTTTAATAAAATAATAGCAAGTGACGATATGTCAAATTACTATTTGCTAACAAACGGAGATTTTGCTTATAATAAAAGCTATTCTTCTGAATATCCTTGGGGCGCAATAAAACGGCTTGACCGATATGAATATGGAGCTTTATCCTCTTTATATATCTGTTTCAGGCCCTTAAATCATGTGTCATCAGATTTCTTAACACATTATTTTGAAACAAAAAAGTGGCATCAAGGAATATCAGAAATTGCCGTAGAGGGAGCAAGAAATCATGGTTTATTGAACATTGGCATACAAGATTTTTTTGCTACTAAGCATTATTTACCACAGAGTATATTAGAACAAGAGAAAATTGCCTGCTTTCTGAATCTAATCGAAGAGCGTATAAGATTGCAAAACAAAATCATTGAGAAATATGAATCCTTAATTCAGGCAATTATTTATCAGAAAAAGACAGATGGAATACGCAAGGGGAATTGGCAGAAAACGGAATTAAGCAAAGTCCTACAAGAGAGAACTGAAAAGAATATAAATGGCTATACCGTTTGTTCCGTATCTGTAAGTCAAGGTATTATAAATCAGATAGAATATCTTGGACGCTCTTTTGCAGCCAAAGAAACATCACATTACAATGTCGTTAAATATGGTGACATAGTTTATACAAAAAGCCCAACAGGTGATTTTCCTTATGGGATAGTAAAACGCAGCTATATTAAAAACGCTGTTGCGGTATCACCTCTCTATGGTGTATATAAGCCGATTGATGATAACATCGGAGTTATTCTGCACTTCTATTTCATGCAGCCTAACAATGCGTTCAATTATTTGCATCCACTTATACAGAAAGGAGCGAAAAACACTATCAACATTACTAATACTCGTTTCTTGGAAAACTCCATTCCTCTTCCAAAAACAGAGGATGAAGCAGTCTATATTGCTAACGCCCTGACAAGGATTCAGACAAAGATTGATATAGAGAAAAGTTTGTTACGTTCGTATGAGAGAGAAAAACAATACCTACTTCGTCAGATGTTTATATAAACAACTGACGTAAGAGGAAACTTTTCTGTTCACAAAGTAATTTGGCTATACGCTTTTCAATAGAAAGCTTATCCGAATAGGCTTTGAGAGTTGTGTATATCTTGTTCTGTTTTTCTACCATTGGGAAAAGAAACATTTTGTTCATGAAATCTCTCTTTTGCAAATTGAAACGTGTACTGCCTTGTGCCAATGGGAAAACAGCCTTTCTAAATGATTTGGTTGAAATATAGTATGCTAAAAACGGAGGGAAAATCTTACTTTCGTCTATAATACGGACACCAAAGCAAAAACTATTCAGGTATAAAGGATAAGTATCACCCAAGTACACAGCACCCATTCCGACTTCATTTGGCGTTTCAGACGACAAGGTGAAAAGAATGTCGCCATAACGGACAACTGATTGTTGTTCTGTTTCATTGATTTTGACTAAACCGACATCAGTTGTATCAATGATTTGATTCTGATAGACATTCATATATGTTATGTACTGGCATCCCTCACCAAAATCTTCTGCACTTTTACCAGATAAACCTGAATATGGCTCTCCAAAATCGTTAAAAGATAATTCGACTTTATGTTGTTCTGCTTCTATTAAGGTATCGCATATTTGCCTGAATTAAGGATTGAATTTCAGTTATGTCTGCCATTGTTGAAATGCTGTTGTGCAATCAAAGCGGTGAATTTTTCAAGTTAGGCGATGTAGGCTGTTATGTAAGAGGATTAACCTATGCTAATGAAGATGTTACAGAAAATAAAGCTGCCACAATTGTAATCCGAGCAAACAATTTGAATTATGGCAGCCATGTAGATAAAAGGGAAGTCGTTTACGTGAATAAAACACCAACTGTAAGCCAAATTCTGCGAAAAGGTGATATTGTTATCTGTATGGCTAATGGGTCTTCTGCTCTTGTAGGGAAAAATTCATATTATCCATTCAACGATAGGCAATCTACGATAGGTGCATTTTGCGGCATCTATCGCACATCAAATCCCCTTGTAAAATGGTTAATGCAATCACAAAGATACAAGAGGCAGGTGTATCAATCACTGCAAGGAGGAAATGGGGCTATTGCAAACCTCAATGGCGATGACATATTAAATATGAGTTTTCCTCTGATAGAAAAAGAAAAATCCCAATCAATCATTTTCACCATTGAAGCGATAGAGAAATCATTAGTAGCAAATAAATGTTTACACAGGCTATACTATACGCAAAAATCCTATTTGCTAAAACAGATGTTCATATAAACATAGTATTCAGCAAATAAGACTTTTGACTGGATAAGCAAAATTGTACTTTGACTTCATTGTGAAGTTTTGCATCAATAGCATTTACTATTGTAAGAATGCGTATTTGCTCTTGTGCTGGAGGAAGTAGAATCGGCATATCTAACCATTCATCCACATTGATAGATCGTCCGTCACGTATGCCATATGTTACAAGTTTAAGAGACTTGATAAAGGGCTTTGATGTGAAGTAATGAGACAAATAGCTATACACTACTAAATCGTTAGGACGCAATATTATATATGCAGGACTGCATATTCCTGTTCTATCGGGGGCGTAAAATAAACTGTGTCATGCGGCGTTTTTTTCCAAGCTCATCGGTCGGGGATCGGCCAGCGCCAAGGGGGTGCACCAGCACTCC
>ERZ772876.3138-NODE-3138-length-12420-cov-27.369592_pt1 | contig 12420 bp, 9 predicted proteins | sample MGYA00580584_ERZ772876 | MGnify/ENA primary metagenome ERZ772876 (study PRJEB29015, sample SAMEA2737728) | human gut metagenome | biome: human gut; feature: human-associated habitat; material: faeces | place: China | collected 2012 ...
GCATGGCCACCTCCACCGGGACGCCGTTCTTCTCGGTGTCGAGGTAGATGATCTGCTCGACGATCGGCGTGCCGCGCGTGGCGTCGAGGTATTTGACGAACTCCTTGAGTCCCTCCTCCGAGTAGAAGTGGTCCTCGCGGGTCTTGCCCTCCTCGTCGGGACGCTTGTCGTAGAGGTTCAGGCTGATGCCCTTGTTCAGGAACGCCAGCTCGCGCAGGCGGTTGGCCAGGATGTCGTATTTGTATTCGGTGGTATGCGTGAAGATCGAGCCGTCGGGCTTGAAGGTGATGATCGTACCGCGGTCCGTACATTCGCCGACCACCTCGACCTGTGAGGTCGGGGCGCCCTTGCTGTATGTCTGGCGGTAAATCTTGCCGTCGCGGCTGTGGATCTCGGCGATCAGCAGCGTCGAAAGCGCGTTGACGCACGAGACGCCGACGCCGTGCAGACCTCCCGAGACCTTGTAGCTGCCCTTGTCGAACTTACCGCCGGCGTGGAGCACCGTCAGCACCACTTCGAGCGCCGATTTGCCCTCCTTCTCGTGGTAGTCGGTCGGAATGCCTCGGCCGTTGTCCCTGACGGTGATGGAGTTGTCCTCGTTGATCGTCACGTCGATGTCGGTGCAGTAGCCCGCCAGCGCCTCGTCGATCGAGTTGTCCACGACCTCGTAAACCAGGTGGTGGAGACCCTTCTCGCCGATGTCGCCGATGTACATGGCGGGACGCTTGCGCACCGCTTCGAGACCTTCAAGGACCTGAATGTTCGACGCGGAGTATTCTTCTTCTTGTTTTTTAACGTTTTCTAATTCGGTACTCATCGTAGTCTTTAAATATCGTACAAATATACGGAAAATTTCCGGATAAAACAAGCATCCGGAAACGGCTTTACGGACGATTGTTTGGTCTGTTCGTTCGCTTTGCGGCCTTGATGCGGAATTACGCCAGTTCGGCCTTGAGGTCCACCTCGCGGATTTTGCCCTTGGAGAAGAGGACGGCGCGGGCGGGGTAGTTCTCGATCAGGGCCGTGTTGTGCGTCGACATCACCACGGCGCAGCCCTGCGAGGCGATCTTCTGGAACAGCTGCATGATGCCGTCGGCCGTTACCGGGTCGAGGTTGCCCGTGGGCTCGTCGGCCAGCAGCACCTGCGGGTCGTTCAGCAGTGCGCGGGCGATCACCAGCCGCTGCTGCTCGCCGCCCGAAAGCTCGAAAGGCATCTTGTAACTCTTCGAGCCGAGTTCCACCAGCCCCAGCACCCGGTCGATGCGCTCGCGGATCTCCTGCTCGCGCTTCCAGCCCGTGGCCTTCATCACGTAGTAAAGATTCATAAAGACGTTGCGGTCAGTGAGCAGCTGGTAGTCCTGGAAGACGATGCCGATGCGGCGGCGCAGGTAGGGGATGTCCTTGCGGCGCAGGCGGCGCAGGTCGAATCCCGCGACATATCCCTTTCCGGTAAGGAGTTGCATCTCGGCATATAAAGTTTTGAGTAAACTGCTTTTCCCGCTCCCGACACGTCCGATCAGGTATACGAATTCGCCCGGGGCCACCGACAGGTTGACCTCCGAGAGCACCATCTCGCCCCGTTGCAGGAGTTTCTTCTCCGAGCAGCTGCCGAAGGGATTGTCGGCATGGTAGATAGCCACGTCGCGGAGATTTACGACATATTTTTCATTCATAGCGTTTCGCTCTGTTTTCCGAACAAACAAAGATAAGCAAAATATCCGTATGCCCTTCATCCGTCCGGTAAAAAAGCGTTCCGGCAGGCGTCCGGAGGCGGGTGCGGCGCGGATTTTGCGCAACCCCTCGCGGGCGATGGACTGCGGCAGACGCTCCGCCTGCTGCTTCGGAACGGGCCGGCGGCGCGGTTTCGGCTGCCGAGGCTCCGAATCCGGACAATCCGGCTCCGGTGCTTTCGGTCCGACGGGGCTGCTCCCGGCATTTGTCAAATAAATTTGCGAATGCCCGCGTTTTGTACTATCTTTGCACTGTTTCCGATTGACTTTGCGCGGAAAGACCGGGGGTGCCTGGTTTTGACAGCAGGCAGAGTTTGATTGTAAGCACGCCGAGCGCTGTGTGGCGGCTCGTTAATCCCGATGCTCAAACTACAAATGGCAATAACAGCCTTGCACTCGCTGCTTAATTTTCAAGGAAAATTGGCTTAATCGCCGAAGCCCAGGCGCTTTGGCGACGAGTATCCCGAAGGGACGTTCCGCTCTTTAACGGCTCTTCATACGGGGTATCATCCATTTAGAGATAGTGCGCCGGAGGGTTCCGGCCGGTGCGCGAAAATCAAGGAACTGGGCCTCGTGTTCGGTAGCCGCCTGCCAGGCACGGGGAGAAGGATCAAATGGCGGCTAAGCGTGTAGAAAGCTTTCGGGTTCCCTGTTTGGACGCGGGTTCGACTCCCGCCACCTCCACTGAAAACCGAGCGTTTATGAGAAAATCCTGTAATTCTGCGAATTACGGGATTTTCTTTTTGTGCCCTGCGGGTGCGTGCGGAGGGATGCGGAAGATCTTCCCTTCGGCGAAAGTCGCCCACAGCGAGCCGTCGGGAGCCTCGGTGATGAAATTCGCCGCCGAGTTGCAGCACTTGACGCACCACAGCGGCGTGCCGTCCTCGCGCACGGCGGCGACGTTGCCCGAGCGGTCGGCGAGGTAGGCTATGCCGCCGCTCACGGTCACCGGGCAGGCCGTGTAGTCGTAGCCGAAGCCCGCGGGGGTGATCCACAGCCGGCGGAAGGCGTCCGGGGCCGTGTCGATGGCCAGCAGTTCGCCGTCCATGGTTTTGACGTAGAAGCGTTTGCCGTCGGCGCTCATGCCCGATGCTTCGCGGGCCTTGTAGTCGGTGCAGCGCCATACGACGCTTCCCGAGGCGAGGTCGAGGCAGGTGACGGCGCGGTCGGGCGCGTCGATGAACACGCGGCCTCCGGCGATCCGGGGAACGATGTTGCCCGGGGACAGGAAGAGGCTTTTCGAGCCGTTGGTCCACTTCCAGCCGAGTTTTCCCGTCGCGGCGTCGAGGCAGTGAAGATGCCCGTTCCATGCTCCGAAAACCAGTTTCCCGTCCGCCAGCGCGGGCTGTCCCTGCGACTGGCCGCGTCCGTAGTCGTAACGCCACAGAATCCGCCCGTCGCGCACCGCGATTTTGGCCATCGTGCCGTTGCCCAGCCCGATGTAGAGCGCCGCGCCGCTGCCGCGGCCGTCGACGAGTCCCTGCCCGACGATCGGCGTCGGGGTGTCGATGTGCCACCGTTCGCAGTCCGTCGGTCGTCGTGCCCGCGATGACCAGCCCTTCGGCCACGAGGGGCGTGGTGTAGAGCGCCCCGCCGAAACGCTGACGCCACACCTCGCGATTGCGGCGCGTGTCGTAGGCCCGCAGCACGCCCTGCGTCGTGCCGTAATACACCAGGTCCTTGTAAAAGGCCGCCCCGGTGTAGATTGTGGCGCTGTCCTGCAACACAAGCTGCGCATGCGCCTTGTAGTCGGGAACCGGGGGCGTCGGGTCGGAGGCGAGGGCCAGCGTTTGCGGGTCGTCCTGCATGCGGATCGTGAAGCGGGTGCGCGGCTCCGCGCCCAGCGTCTTTTCGCGCACACGGACCGAGTCGCCCCAGAAGTCGAGCAGTGTGTAGCCCGCGTCGGAATCGCTCTTGCCGCGCAGGGCGCGTCCCTGAATGCCTGCTATGGAGTCGAAGTTGAACAGCGAGGGTGCGCGGTGGTAGTGGCCGAACAGCGTGAGCGGGATATCCAGCCGCCGGAGCGTCGCCGTCACCTCCGTGCGGTTCGTGAGGTCGTTGTTCAGCGGATAGTGGCAGAGGCTCACGATGCGCTGGCCGGGCCGGGCCTTGGCGGCCTCCGCGGCCAGCCACGCGAGGTCCTCGGTGCGCACCGCTCCCATGGCCATCTTCATAAAAGGTCCCGAAGCGTAGCCCAGAAAGAGGTAGTCCCCGGCCCGGAAGGCGGTGCGCCCGTCGTGGCCGAAGATCCGGGCGAAGGTCGTGCAGGCGCTTTCGGACCACGTGGTCTCGTGGTTGCCCGGCACGGCGTGCCACGGTTTTTCGAGCCGAGAGATCAGCCCGTGGACGTATTCCAGTTCGGCGTCGCTGCCCAGGTTGGTGAGGTCGCCGCCGAAGATCACGATGTCGCACGGCGAGGCGTTGATTTCGTCCACCGCGACGCGGAACAGCGAATCCTGCACGTTGCCGGGCGTCACGTGGATGTCGGTCAGGAAGGCGACGCGGAGCGTGTCGCAGGGAGCCGGGGCCGGGAATGCCGACGACGCCCACAGCGCGCCGAAGCACAGCAGGATTTTGGAGTATTTCATTGGGCTTGCGCAGTTTTGTCGTTACAAGATACGAAATTCGGCGGAAAAAGCTATCTTTGCGTTGCAAAAAACAGGGGGACTATTCCCGATAAGCGGTGCCCGCATTTTGGTTGACAATCCGGTCGCATGCGATAAGTCCCCTCCGAGGAGGGGATTTAGGGGAGGGGCAGATTTGCAAATGTGGCCAAAGGCCGCAGGAGATTGACCATGAGAACGACTAAACGATACTGTAACTAAACTACATGCTGATATGAAAACCATTCTTCTTCTGGGTTCCGGCGAGCTGGGCAAGGAGTTCGCGATTGCGGCACAGCGGCTGGGACAGACCGTCGTGGCGTGCGACAAGTATGCGGGCGCTCCCGCGATGCAGGTGGCCGACGCCGCGGAGGTCTTCGACATGCTCGACGGTGACGCGCTGGCCGCTGCGGTCGCAAAACACCGCCCCGACATCATCGTTCCCGAGATCGAGGCCATCCGCACCGAACGGCTCTACGAGTTCGAGCGGGCGGGCGTCCAGGTCGTACCGAGCGCCCGGGCCGTGAATTTCACGATGAACCGCAAGGCCATCCGCGACCTCGCGGCGAAGGAACTGGGGCTGAAGACGGCGCGGTATTTCTACGCCGCATCGCTCGGCGAACTGCGCGAGGCCGCCGCGAAAATCGGCTTCCCCTGCGTGGTCAAGCCGCTGATGTCCTCTTCGGGCAAGGGGCAGTCGCTGGTCAAGGGTCCCGACGAGCTGGAACGCGCCTGGCATTACGGCTGCGAAGGGTCGCGCGGCGACATCCGCGAACTGATCATCGAGGAGTTCATCCGCTTCGACAGCGAGATCACGCTGCTGACCGTCACCCAGAAGGACGGCCCGACGCTTTTCTGCCCGCCGATCGGCCATGTGCAGAAGGGCGGCGACTACCGCGAGAGTTTCCAGTCGCCCGTGATCGCACCCGAACACCTCGCCGAGGCGCAGCGCATGGCCGCCGCCGTCACCGAAGCCCTCACCGGGGCCGGACTGTGGGGCGTGGAGTTCTTTTTGAGCCGCGACAACGGGGTCTATTTCTCCGAGCTGTCGCCCCGGCCGCACGACACGGGCATGGTGACGCTGGCCGGGACGCAGAACCTCAATGAGTTCGAACTGCACCTGCGCGCCGTGCTGGGGATTCCCATTCCGGCGGTCACCTTCGAGCGCATGGGCGCCAGCGCGGTGATCCTCTCGGGCGTGGAGACCTCCGCGCCGCGTTACGGGGGCGTGGAAGAGGCCGTCGCCGGAGATCCCCGCACCGACATCCGCATCTTCGGCAAACCCTCGGCGCGCGTGAACCGCCGCATGGGCGTCGTCGTGGGCTACGAACCCCACGGCAGCAGCCTCGAAGCCTTGCGCGAACGGGTTTGCGCCGCCGCCGCAAAAGTGAAAGTCACCGAATAACGACAACTCCGGCTTCCCGGCCGCGAGCGACCCGCGAAAACCGCGGGCCGTTCAGCCGGAACCGGACCATAAAACCGATCCATGAAAAAGTACGCAATTATTTCGACCGAAAAGGGGACGATGAAAGCCGAGCTGTATGCCGACGAGACCCCCGGAACCGTGGCCAACTTCGTCGAACTGGCCGGACACAACTTCTACGACGGGCTGACCTTCCACCGTGTGATTCCCGACTTCGTGATCCAGGGCGGCTGCCCCAGGGGCGACGGCACGGGAGGTCCGGGCTACACGATCAAGTGCGAGACGTCGGCCCCGCGCCAGCGCCACGACCGCGGCGTGCTGTCGATGGCCCATGCCGGGCGCGACACGGGCGGTTCGCAGTTCTTCATCTGCCACAACCGCGAGAATACGCAGCATCTCGACGGCCGTCACACCTGCTTCGGGCAGGTGGTCGAAGGGCTGGACGTGATCGACGACATCCGCCCGGGCGACAAGATTCTTTCGATCCGCATCGTCGAGGAGTAACGAATCCCGTCCGATCCCCATGTTTGCGACCGCAACCGGTTACCTGGCCTCGAAGCCGCGCTACGAAATCCTCGACGGACTGCGCGGCGTGGCGGCGATGATCGTGGTGGCCTTCCACCTGCTGGAAACCTACTCCAAAGGCCCTGCCTACCAGGTGCTCAACCACGGCTATCTGGCCGTCGACTTCTTCTTCGTGCTCTCGGGCTTCGTGATCGGCTACGCCTACGACGACCGCTGGAACCGCATGTCGCTCAAGGGCTTCTTCAAGCGCCGCCTGGTGCGTCTGCATCCGATGGTCATCATGGGGTCTCTCATCGGCGCGCTGTTCTTCTACTTCGGGTCCGCGGCCTTCCCGATGATCGCCGGCGTACAGTGGTGGGAGGTGCTGCTGATCTGCCTGCTGGGCTGTACGATGCTGCCCGCGCTGCCGTCGTGGGACATCCGCGGCTGGGGCGAGACCAGCCCGCTGAACGGCCCCGCATGGTCGCTGCTCTACGAATACATCGCCAATATCCTCTATGCCCTCGTCATCCGGCGCTTCCCGAAATTCGTGCTGGGGCTGTTCGTGGCCGGGGCCGCGGTGCTGACGCTGGACCTCACGCTGAATCTCGACCTGTTCGGCCGGCCGGGAATCCCGACGCTCCGCTCGGCACGGGCATTTTCGTGAATGTCGCGATTTTCCTGCTTGCCGTCGGTCTGGCCTGGGCCTGCCTGAAACTCTACGACCTGCCCGTCCGCGAGTGGCTCAAGCGGCATTGGCTGATGAAGTAGGTTGCGGTTCGTTCCGCCATACGGGAAGGTCCCCTCGTTCTGGAGGGGACCTTCCTGTTTTGCGGCGAATGGCTTCCGCCCAACGCGCAGAGATGCCGGGAGAGGCGTGAACGAGAAACAGCCGCCCTTCGGGGGCGGCTGTTTCTGTAAGGCCGTGATTTCGCCTCTACTTGCCGAAAGCGGCTTTGATCTTCTCGGTGGCCTTCTTCAGCAGCGCCTCGGGGCAGCAGAGCGTGATGCGGATGTAGCCGTTGCCCTCCGAACCGAAGATGCCGCCGGGGGTCAGGAACACGTCGGTCTTCTCCATCACCTCGTCCGAGAATGCGAAGCTGTCGCCCTCGTAGCCCTCGGGCAGCTCGGCCCACACGAACAGGCCCGCCTGTCCCTTGCGGTAGCGGCATCCCAGCGCGTCGAGCAGTTCGTAAGCCTGCTTCTCGCGGCCGTAGTAGATGTCGTTCAGCTCCTTGAACCACTCCTCGCCCAGCGCCAGCGCCGTGTCGGCAGCGGCCTGAATGGGGTAGAACATACCCGAGTCCATGTTCGACTTGAACGTGAGGATCGAGTCGATCCACTCCTTCTTGCCCACGACGACGCCCACGCGCCAGCCGGCCATCGAGTGGCCTTTCGACAGCGAGTTCATCTCCAGCGCCACGTCCTTCGCGCCCTCGGCCTCCATGATCGAGATCGGGTGTTCGGCGTTGCGGATGAAACTGTACGGGTTGTCGTGCACGATCAGGATGTTGTGCCTGGCTCCGAAGTCGATGATCTTCTGGAACAGTTCCATCGAGGGGGTTTGTCCCGTCGGCATGTTGGGGTAGTTGACGAGCATCATCTTCACACCGTCCAGCCCGGCCTTTTCGATGGCGTCGAAGTCGGGGTAGAAGTTGGTCTGCTTGTTCAGCGCATAGGGGAGCATTTCGCCGCCCGCCAGACGCACGGCCGCCGAGTAGGTGGGGTAGCCGGGGTTCGGGACGAGGACTTTGTCGCCCTTATTGAGGAACGTCATGCAGATGTGCATGATACCCTCCTTCGAGCCGATCAGCGGCAGCACCTCCGACTTGAAGTCCAGCTCGGTGCGGTACCATTTCTTGTACCAGTCGGCAAAAGCCTTGCGCAGGATGGGTTCACCCTGATAAGACATGTACTTGTGTACGTCGGGACGCTGCGCCTCTTTCGCCAGGCGGTCGATCACGGACTGATGGGGCGGCAGGTCGGGGCTGCCCATGGCCAGTTTTACGATCTGGCGGCCGGTGGCCGCTTCGATCTCGGCGATCTCGCGCAGACGGCGCGAAAAATAGTACTCTCCGATGCCGTCCAACCGGTGCGAACGGGCGATGTTGACTGCTTTTGCCATAGCTTGAATATGTTTGGGATTATGCTTTCCGGGCAAAGATAGGGAAATAATAATAAAATTAAAAATTAAGAATTAAAAATTGAGCATTAATTCCCCGGTCTGCGCTGCAAGGCGAACCGGACGTCTCCGCGCCTCGTTTCTTCGCCGCATGCGCACAGGGCCTTGCGTCTAATACAGATATTTCTCCATCAGCGGCATGAGCAGCGCCGTCGCCAGCCCCATCAGGGCCATGGCCAGACCGCTCAAAGCCCCTTCGGCGGCTCCTATTTCGATGGCGCGGGCCGTGCCGATGCCGTGGGCTGCGGCTCCGAGGGCGAATCCCCGGGCCTCGGGGTCGCGGACCCCGCAGCGGCGCAGAATCCATTCGCCGAAGATGCTGCCGAAAATCCCCACGCAGAAGACCACGACCGACGTCACCGAGACGTTGCCGCCCAGCGGTCCGGCGACCGACACGGCGATGGGCACCGTGACCGACTTGGGGGCTATGGAGTTGAGAATCTGCCGCTCGGCGCCGAACGCCATGGCGATATAGACGACGCTCAACACCCCGACGACGCATCCCGCGAGCGTGGCCATGCCCACGGGAAGCAGGCTTCCGCGCAGGCGTTCCAACTGTTCGTAGAGCAGATACCCGAGCGCCACGACCGACATGCCGAGGGCGAAATTGAGGATGCCCGTGGCGTCGCGGTAACGCTCGTAGCCGATTCCGGCGCAGCGCAGGAAGACGATCACGGCGACGAACGTCAGCAGCACGGGATGCAGCAGCGGCAGCCGCGTACGGCGGTAGATCATCCCTCCGAGGCAGTAAAGCCCCACGGTGAGGGTCAGCAGAAAGAGGTCCGAGGAGAGAAATGAGGCGTCAGGCATCGTGGCGGAGTTGTTTGATGTGCCGCAGGCGGGCGCGGCGGTTCAGGCTCTGGAAGGTCTGGCCGGCGACGATCAGCACGAGGATCGTCGAGACGATTCCCGAGACGAGGATGGCCCAGAGGTTTTCGAGGATCACCCGGTAGGAGTCCATCAGCCCCACCCCGTAGGGCACGAAAAAGAGCGCCATGGCCCCCAACAGGAACCGCGCCGCGGGGCGCACCGTCTCGGCCCGCACCCAGCGCAGGCACAACGCAGCAAAGAGCAGGATCATGCCGATGATGTTGCCCGACACGTAACCTCCGGTGATAAGGCTCAACGCATTGCCTATGAGCCAGAAAAGAAGAATCTGAAAAAGTCCTGTCATCGTCGTTCGACTTTGGCGGCGGGCCTTGAACGTTCGGGACCGGACTTTTCAGCCGGTCCCGGAACCCTGCCGCCGTTTGCGGCGACAAATATAGTGCATGCCGGGTGCAATGCCAAATTTATTTGGAGAATCTCCCCGGCGCAGCCCGTGTCCGGCAAATCAATTCCTGCCGGTGCGCTTCTTGAGCGGGCATTGCGCCGACGCGCACGACGCGCATCCTCCCCGCCGCCGTCCGCGCGCGAAACACCACAGCCGCCTCGCGACGATGGCCGCAACCGCCAGCCCGATGGCTGCGACGATGTAATCCTGCCAGTCCATCGTTCAGAATATCAGTGCGATCCGATATACGATCCACGCCACGAACCAGGCCAGCGTCGTGTTGTAAACCACCGACGCCGCAGCCCATTTCCACCCGGCTTCGGCGCCGATGGCGGCCACCGTGGCGATGCAGGGCATGTAGAGCAGGATGAAGACGAGGAACGCCAGCGCCGAGGCCGTCGTGAAGTCGCCGCTCGCGAGCAGCCGCTGCGAGAGCGAGTCCGCCTCCTCCTCTTCCGCGGTCCGGAATGCCTTTGCCGGCGTCGGATCGTCCGTTTTCACGATGATTTCCGTCGCGCCGTCCGCACCGCCGATCACGGCCTCCTCCTCTGCGGGAGCGGTCGCGGCGCCTTCGGAGTAGAGCACGCCGAGCGTCGACACCACGATCTCTTTGGCCGGGAGGCCCGACAGCAGGGACACGCCGGCTTTCCAATTGAATCCCAGGGGGCTGAACACCGGCTCGCAGCCCTTGCCGAGCCGTCCGAGGTAGGAATTTTCGTAGTGCGCCTCGGTTCCGGCGGCGGCGTCCGTGCGGGGGTAGTAGCTCAAAAACCACACGATGACCGAAGCGATCAGGATCATGCCGCCCATCTTCTTGAGGTACTGCGCACACTTGTCCCACATGTGGCTGAGCGTGGTTTTCCACGTCGGGAGGCGGTAGGGCGGCAGCTCCATCACGAACGGCGTCTCGTCTACCGGGAAGAGGAACCGCCGCATCAGCCGCGCCGTAACGACGGCCAGCACGATCCCCAGCGCGTAGAGGCCCAGCATCACCGTTCCGGCGTCGGCGGCGAAGAACGTGCCCGCCAGCAGGAGGTAGATCGGAATTCGCGCGCTGCATGACATGAACGGTGTAATGAGTATGGTTATCAGGCGGCTGCTGCGGCTTTCGATGGTCCGGCAGGCCATGATCGCGGGCACGTTGCAGCCGAAGCCCATGATCAGCGGGATGAACGATTTCCCGTGCACTCCGATGCGGTGCATCACGCGGTCCATGATGAACGCCGCGCGGGCCAGGTAGCCCGAATCCTCCATGAACGAGATGAAGAGGTAAAGGATCATAATGTTGGGCAGGAAGACGATCACGGCCCCCACGCCGCCGATGACGCCGTCGACCAGCAGGTCGCGGAGCGGCCCCGCGGGCAGCAGCGCGTCCGCCGCGCCGCCGATCCATCCCACCAGCGCGTCGATCCACTCCTGCGGATAGGCTCCGAGGCTGAACGTGCACCAGAACATGAGCCACATCAGCGCGAAGAAGATCGGGAATCCCCACAGCTTGTGCGTCACGAAGGTGTCGATCATGGCCGTCGTCGTCACCTCCTCGCGCCGTCCGGGGGTGAAGGTCTCCTTCAGCGCACCCTGGATGAATCCGTATTTCTGGTTGGCGAAGGCCGTTTCGACATCCTCGCCCAGCTCCCCGGCGATGCGCCGGGCCTCGCGGTCGCGGATTTCGGCCCACACTCCGTAACGCTCGCAGCCGCGGAGGCTCTCTTCGGCCTGCCGGTCGCCCTCGAGCATCTTCATCGCGTAGTAGCGGGGCGGGAAGTTTTTCGGGAGTTCGTCGCGGAAGGCGCTCATGTCGCCGTTGAGTTTGCGCAGCCCCTCGTCGATCACGGGGCCCATGTTGATATGGATGTGGCGCACGCGCTCGTCGCGGTTCTCGAAAACGTCGATCACCGTGTCCAGCAGAGCCTCTATGCCGCGGTTGTTGCGCGCCTCTACGGGAACCATCGGCACGCCCAGCATGCGGCCCAGACTGTCGTAATCGAGTTTCGCGCCGCTGTCCTGCAACTCGTCGAACATGTTGAGCGCCACGACCATGCGCGGGTTTATATCAATCAGTTCGGTAGTTAAGTATAGGTTTCGCTCTAAATTCGAGGCGACTACCGAGTTTATCACCACGTCGGGGGTCTTCGTGGCGAGGTGGTGACGCACATAACGCTCCTCGGGCGTGTAGGCCGAGAGGGCGTAGGTTCCGGGCAGGTCGGTGACCTCGAAACTGTAGCCGCGGTAGGTGCGGTGGCCGATCTTGGCCCCGACGGTCACGCCGCTGTAATTGCCCACATGCTCGTGGCCGCCCGATATGGCGTTGAAAAGCGAGGTCTTGCCGCTGTTGGGGTTGCCCACCAGCGCGACGGCGATGGTGCGGGAGTGGCGCGCCACGACCTCGTCGATGCTCGCGCAGCACGCCTCGTCGGATTCCGTCGCGCCGAACTCCTCCGTCCGGATTTCCGCGGGCGCAGTCTCCGCCGCGGGGCATCCGCACTCCCCGGAGTGTGCGTGGCGGTGATGGCGGTGGTGTTCGCGCCGCGCGAGGTACTCCCCGGCTTCGTCGTCGGTGAGCACGACGACCATATCGGCCTCGCTGCGCCGCAGCGAGATGTCGTAGCCCATGATTTTATACTCGATCGGATCCTTCAGGGGGGCGTTCAGAATCACTTCGACCCGCTGTCCGCGGACAAAACCCATCTCCATGATGCGGCGGC
>ERZ772876.3144-NODE-3144-length-12403-cov-2.493359_pt1 | contig 12403 bp, 33 predicted proteins | sample MGYA00580584_ERZ772876 | MGnify/ENA primary metagenome ERZ772876 (study PRJEB29015, sample SAMEA2737728) | human gut metagenome | biome: human gut; feature: human-associated habitat; material: faeces | place: China | collected 2012 ...
TTCTTGCCGAAAGAGAAGAAATAAAAATCTTCTTTGTGCAGGACCGCATGACCTAACTCATGAGCTAAGACCTCGTGATACTTTTTTTCGTTGTCTAATAATTTTTCGTTTATGTAAATAAAATCTCTTTCGTGAATCTTTAAATAGCAACCAGATATTTTTTTTAAGTCCCCAATCTGGATAATTATGTCTAATTCTTTTGCAAGCCTAACGGGGTTTCTGGTTTCGTATTTTTTAATCAAATTGTATACAATAGATTTAATTTGATTATGATTCATACATTCATATCCTTTCTTCACTTATTTTTCTGTTCAAGATATATAAGTGACATTTCATACTGGGCTAATATTGCATCAAGAGATTCATCGTCAAGTTTTTCCCCATCGTAGTAAATTGGATGTTGAGTTCTGTTTTTTAGTAAATCTCTCATTCTCTCTAGTTCATCTTTGATGTCTATAACACTGTTATCTTTTTCTACATTCTCCTTTCCTGTCAGTATGTAATCAACTGTTACTCCGAAAAAATCGGCAATTCTTTGTAGCTTTTTAAGACCAGGTTTGCTTCTACCTGCTTTCCAGTCGGAAAACGTGGATTTAGAAATACAAGCTAGTCTTGCTACATCGGAATCTTTCAAACCTCTTTTGTCACGAAGTTTTGCATAAAATTCGTACATATAGCACCGCCTTTTAAAAAAGTTCTAAAAAATCGTACAAAAACTATTGACAAGTTCTGAAATTCCGAATATAATAAGCTTACAAGTTCGGAAAACGAAAACAAGCCATCTGGTAAGTTCTTGTTATGATATTTTCTTGACAAATTGTATTATAACTGATTTCCGAACTAAAATCAATAGAAATGTTCGGAAAGGAGGAAATATGTACGAGAAATATCGTAAATTACGAGATGAAAGGAATTTAACAGATTCCGAAGTGGCAAGAGGAACAGGAATTACAAAGTCAACATTTTCCGATTGGAAAGCAGGTAGAAGTAATCCCGGTCTTAAAAAAATTCAGAAGATATCTAAATTTTTAGGAGTAGCAATGGAAGATTTGTTAGAGGAGATTTAGCAATGATAAGAAAAATCAAGAAACTTGTAAAGCGAATGGCAGAAGCACTTTACAAGAACTGTGATAAGTTCGGATTAACCAGACAGGATAAAGAAGTTAAAGAGTTAAAAGAATTTATCGACAGAATAGGAGGATGGTAAGGGATGTATATTCCACAATTTTATTTAGGATGCTTTGTAGGAGCTGTTACGGTGCTTGGATTAGAGATTGTAGCAGTGATGATTGACAACTACAAAAGCAAAAAGAGAAGAAGAGAACTAAAGAAATAAAAATGCCCCATGCGGTACTGGAACTACCACACAGGGCGAATGTAACCACTAACTAGCCTAGCGGAAACAAGAAGATTATAACACAATTTTTTTAACACCGCAAGAAAGAGGTGCGGAATGGAAGATAAGACAAAGCAGTGGAAAGACTTAGAAGAATACTTTGCAACAGAGGTAATTGAGCAAAGTAAACAGACAGCAAAAAGATGGTTTGCAATCTGGCTAATTACATTCATTGCATTGGTAGCGACAAATACAGTGTGGATATATGTGTTTAACTCATATGAATACGTTCAGCAGGACGGAAGCGGAGTTAACAACTATCACACCGACATTGATGGAGACTTAAAGAATGGGACAAAGAATTAAAGCCAAGAAGAACGGAAAATACAAGAAAGTAGCGTTCAGACAGGCAGGAATGAAGAAAAGAGGATACTACCGCAGGAAGAAGCGGAGAAAGTGAGGCAAAGTTGGAAAAAACAAAGTATGCAAGCAATGATACAGAAGTACTAAAAAACAGATTACTAGTGACGGATGAAGAGTTACGTTGTGTGTTAGGGGTTGGAAGAAAAACCGCTAAAGCAATAGCACAACAGGCGGACGCAGTCGTCAGAGTTAACGGCAGAAAGTTAAATTCGATGGAAAAAATCAGACAGTACATTGATACAGTAGCAGGAAAGTAAGAGAAAGGAGTAAAGATGGAATACCCGAAAGCAGTCATGAAGATGGGAGAACTTGTTAAGATGGGGTTCCCGAGGTCGTTTCTGGATGAAGCTTATCGGGAAAGAGGACAGGACTTTGCACAAAAAGGTCCTAAGTCCAATTCTCCTATATTTTTCGATACAGAAAGATTTGAAAAATGGAGAATAAGAAAGCTAACAAATGAGAACCAAGCAATGCAGAGAGGAGGGTTCTAAATGAAAATGGGAGCGTTCATGATGGGGTGTGGACTGATAGCCTGCGGATTAGATTTAATGCCATTCTGGTTTATGGGTACTTGCGTAGCCGCAGGACTGGCATTAATCGCACAAGAGCGTGATGGATGGAAATAAAAAAAGCACCCAGACGTGCAGGTCTAAAGTGCTTAACAAAAAATGTATAAACCGATTATAGCAAGAAAAAGGAGATATGACAATGATTATTACAAAAAAAGAGTTTAAAGATGCAGCAAGAAAAGTAATTATTGAAGCAGTGAAAGAAACTAGAGACCCACGTTTTACAGAAGAGGAAAATAAGGTAGCAGATAAAAAAATTGCAACAGGCATGACAGAGTTTTATAGCAAACTTATTGTAAAACTTTACGGACAAGATAATGAAGAATGGATATACAACAAAGAAGAAGCATTTGATAACGCAAATACAATCTTAAATGAAAGAATGGCGAATAACGATGCTATTGAAACCATTTTTGAAAATTTAGCATATACAGCAAGTGTGCTTAGACTTTTTGCAATGCTTAAAGAAAATGAGCAGGAAGAAACAGTACCAAAAGAATTTGATGTAGAAGAGATTCTTAAAGAAGCAAAGGAGTGTGAGTAGTCATGATTGTGACAGGCTATACAGACGAAAATGGGACAGTAATCCCAGAAGAAGATGCAACAGAATATATCTGGAAGCAGGCAAGAAACAACGAAGAGGATAAAACATGGCTATTAGAGTATATGTGGGACGTGTTTACAGGAAATCCAAAATTCAAAAAGGAATTAGAGGAACTAAAAGAAGCTCGTTTTGATGATGTATGCAGTGTGAAAGAGTGTGACGAGCAGGGAAACGTCATTCCGTATAACGGAGAATATGAACCAGAGGGGAGATGAAAAATATGTTAAAGTCTTATGAAGAATTAGTAAAAGTGGATGTAACACCATATTGTTCAGATCGTGATGGATTTAAGTATTTAAATTGGGCAAGATGTGTTGATCTGTTAAGAAAAAATGGTGCAGAAAAAGTTTATTTTGAACTTTGCCAAAATGAAAAAACAGGAAACAGTCTGTTTTGTAGTGAACAGGTGTTTACAGATAAAAATGGAAATGTGAATCAGTGCTATGAAACGAGAATTAAAGTATGCATTGACGATCAAGTGTATTATATGCAGTCTCCTGTTATGAATGGAAAAAACCCAGTTAAAGCAAATTCAATGACACAAGCGAGAGTATGGACAAGTGCTTGTAGATCGTTTGTTAAGTGCGTGGCTATTAACACAGGATTAGGATTCGATCTATGGGTAAGAGAGGAAAACATAGATTACATCCCAGTAGAAGATACACTAGCAACAGAACAGCAAAAAGCAACATTGATTGAATTATGTTCAATGCACAAAATTGACATAGATAGATGGTGTTCAAACAATGGAAAGACATTTGATACGATCACAGGAAATGATGCAGGAATGATGTTAAAAGCAATAAAGGAAAAATATGGAGATGATTAAATGGAAACTAAAGCCAGAATCCATGATATATCCATTGATTTTGAAAGTGGCAAGCAGGTTATTTCCCTTGTATGTGAAAAAGACATACGAGGGGAATATGACAGACTGAAAGATAAAGAATGTCGGCTTAAGGTTGTTCAATATCGTGAGGGCAGGTCTTTAGATGCCAATGCATACTTTCATGTACTGGTTGGGAAGATTGCAGAAGTAACGGATAACAGCAAGGTATATATAAAGAACAAACTCATAGCAGAGTACGGACAGCATGAGATTATAAATGGTTCTCTTGTATCACTTCCGCTAGATAACGATATAGAAGTGTACGACCTTGAATTTTGCCACCTACAACCGACAGCCAGTACAACTACCAATAAGGCAGGTAAGTTGTTCAGAATCAATCTGGTAATGCGTGGGAGTCATACCTACGACACAAAGGAAATGTCTGAACTAATAAAAGGAACTGTTGCAGAAGCAAAAGAGCTTGGAATTGAGACAGCAACACCGCAGGAGATAAAAGAAATGGAAGAAAGGTGGAGAGTAAAACTTGAAAAAGCTAACTAGTGTATTTACAGAAAATATGGACTGTTGCATTTACACAGGTTCTTACATAGTGGAAAGACATCATATTTTCGGCGGTTCTAATAGGAAGAAAAGTGAAAAATATGGATTTGTCGTACCACTAAGACCAGACTTTCATCCGAACGGTGTACATTTTAACAGAAAAAATGGAGACATAGATACAAAGCTTAAGACGATGGCTCAAACATATTATGAAGAGAATATCGGTAGCAGGGAAGAGTTCAGAAAGGAGTTTGGCAAGTCATGGCTGTAACATATACGATTCAAGGCAGACTGGACGGACTTAACACTTTTATTTATGCAAACAGGACCAATCCCTACAAAGGTGCCAGATGCAAAAAAAACAATCAAAAAATTTGCAAGGCATACATACCACAATGGCTAAAGAAAAAGCACATAAAATTCCCAGTGATTCTGGAAATTAAGTGGTATGAAAAGAATAAAAGACGTGATCCAGACAATGTCTTTTCGGCTATTAAGTACATATTAGATAGCTTGGTAGAAGTAGGAGTGTTCCCAAACGATGGTCAGAAACAGGTAGAGGGTATCGTTAACTGGATAAAGGTCGATGCAAAGAATCCAAGAATCGAGATAACAATCTACGAAGACGGAGACAAATATTAAGCAGGAGGGCAATGATGCAAATAAACATAAATACAGACTGGGAATGGTATGAAAACACAAATGTATTTAGATTGTTTTATCATTGCCTACTACATACAAATTTAGAGGACAAGCGGTACTGCGGAAAAGAGATAAAGGCAGGACAATTTGTTTCAAGTCGTGCAAGAATATCCGCAGAAACAGGGCTAACAGTAGACCAAGTCAGAACTGCTCTTAAGAAGCTAAAGGACACAGGGTACATATCCACAAAAAGCACAAATAAGTACACGGTATACACAGTAAATGAGTATCAGAAGTACATAGATTGTGGACAAGTTGCAGAAACAACTACCAAGGAAAACACGGTGGTTGAAAATGGAACAAAAATGGAACAACCAGTGGAACGAAAAATGGAACAAACAGACGAAAACGCAAAGAAAAATTGCGAAAAGTCGAACAAAAAAGCAATAAATGAATGTTTTGAAAGACTCTGGAAACAGTACCCGAATAAACGTGGTAAAGGGCAGGTATCCGATGCAAAGAAAAAAGTATTGTACCAGATAGGAGAGGAACATATACAAAGAGCATTACAGCGGTATCTTGACGGATTAGAAAGGGATGCTTCGTGGAGAAAACCACAGAACGGCTCAACATTCTTTAATTCGGGATACGTTGACTATCTGGACGAGAATTACGAAAAGCCACCAGAACCGAAGCCACAGCGGAATCCTGCAAGTGTCTTAGAGTGCGAAAGAGATTATGACTTTGATAATTTAGAAATGCAGTTAATGCAGAAACAATTAGAGTAAGAAAAAAGGAGTGATGGAAAATGTATCAAATGAGTTTTTTTAGTAATGAGATAGCTTTACGAAGCTCTTCCATTACTAAACAGACTAGAAGAGAATCATACAAAAAGGTTAATAAAGAAGCAATACATATCTTAATTCTTGAAGAATTAGAATACGGAGCAATGACAGCACGAGAGATTGCAACAGTGTTGTACAAACACAAAAAAGTATTAGAACCGACAAGGCAGCAGGTACAACCACGGCTAACGGAGTTAGTGCAGGACGGACGTATTGAGGTGTGTGGCAAACGACACGACAGTTTGACAGGCAGGAATGTAGCAATCTACAGAAAGGTGGCGGAAGAAGATGGGGTATAAGAAATTCACAACAGAATTTAAAAGAAAAGTTGTTGCGGAAAGTAACGCAAGACATGAGGTAAAGAGCGTTGCAAAAGAATACGGCATTGATTCATCCACCCTCTTTAAATGGAAAAAACAGAACTTAGATGAAAACAAAGAAGAAAACGCCCCATATTCTCGTGAATACATAAAAATGGTAGTAAAGACAAGACTGACAAAAAACAATACGTCAAAATCTTGCTCACAAATGTTTAAGATTCCAGAGTATTTGATTACATTTTGGACAGAAAAATTTGGGAATGAAGTAAGAAAAGAAATTGAAGCAGAACAGCAACGTAACAAAAGAAAACCTAGAGGTATTCATGTTACATCCAGTGCTGTCTACTGGAAATAAAAACTAAATAATACTTTTCTGGTTTGATTCTCTGCCTAAGTAACTGTAAATAATGTTTTTTTGTATTTTCAGATTCTTCCATTTTTCATTTTTTATTAGGCAGAGACTCAAGCCAGAAAAGGCTTGTTGCACAGGATTTTTGTATACCACACGACAACTAAATAAAAGAATCCTAGCAACGCATAAGTACAATATAGCTATTGTATAAGTCATGATTTCCCCTGCTATTAACGGCAGGGGAGAGAATGGACAGGAAAGGAGCAGAAATGAAAATTTATAATAAAATAACAAAACAGTTTGTAAAATCAGACAAATTAAGAAAATTAGATGATTGTTTTATCATTGAGTATACGGAACGATATGAAAAAACAATTAGATATTTTTTTAAACCACAGTGGGAAGAAGCAGAGGGTGCAGAAGAACTTTTAAAAAACGTTATGCGGTGTCTTAACAATGTGACAGCAAACAATGTTTTAGACATTGAAACTATTGGAAAGGAACATGATACTATCATCCAACTTAAAATTGAATTAGAGGAAACTTCAAAAAGAAGCGGATTAATATATAACAAGTTAACAAACGTGATCTCGATTGATAATTGGTATTTAAAGGATAACGACCTTGAAGTGGCATTAAAAAAATATTTGGAATATCAAAGGAGTTGGAAAAATGAATATTAATAACCTTACAGAAACAGAACAGCAGGATTTTTACAGACTTTTAAAGAAAATGAATGGAGAAGAACCAGACAAGAAACAGGATGTAAAGGTAAAGAAACCACGACAATCAGAAGAATATTTTTGTATTAGTAATGATGGAGCTGTTAAACAAAGCAGGTGGACGAATGATTCTTTTGATAAAGGAAGATGGGAATTAGGAAACGTCTTTTTCACAGAAGAGTCAGCGTGGCTTGCCAGAGAAAAAAAGAAAGTAGAAGTTGCAACATTATCAAAGATGCTTGAAGTATCTCAGGTAACGATTCGAAAAGATTTAGATGCATTGGAAGAGCTTAATTTTTTAACAAGAGAACATTCTTTGTGATACATGGGCTACAGCAAAAATACAGGGTGCAGTTATGTTTACATCAAGAGATGTTTTGGCTGATGCGATCGAAACAATAGGAAGAAAAAGAATCCTCAAGTACATCTTTGGGGTAGAAAGTGAGGGAGAGGAATGAAGATTAATGCAAAAACACCAAGTATTAAAACATACACATTAAGTCATTTCAAGATTGGAGAGGTGTGTATGGGTGCGAGAGATGAACATTATTATCTTGTAGTTAAATCAGAAAAAGAAAAGAAACAAATCGTGGATTTAACAGAAAACGAGATTATAAGAGATGCAGGATACATGAGATTTATACCTGCGACAGCAGAACTTAATATCAAAGATGTGGGGTAAAAGAAAAATGCCAGTAGCAAGATGTAAATATTGTAATAATTGGTTATTCAATGAAGACGTTGGAAGAGAGTATATACAAATAAATTCAGATATGAAAATACAAAGCAAATTCATTTGTCTTAAATGTGAAATGGAGTTAAGAAAAGAAGATTTCTTTGAACCGTACAGAAGCATGATGAAGTAAAGGAGTATCAATGGACTTAGAACAAAAAGCAATAGAAAGAATCAAAACAGCATCAGAAATGAGTCTTGAGTATTACAAACAACCACTTATCTGTACATACAGCGGTGGTAAGGATTCAGATGTATTATTAGAGCTATTCAAACGTTCTGGAGTTCCTTTTGAAGTACAGCACAGTCACACCACAGCGGATGCACCACAAACAGTGTGGCACGTCCGTGACAATTTCAAGAAATTGGAAGAGGGGGGGGATAAAGTGTAGTATTAACTATCCAAGGAAGCCAGACGGAACCAGAATAACAATGTGGAATCTCATTCCTAAGAAACTTATGCCACCTACACGGCTAGTAAGATATTGTTGCCAAGAGCTTAAGGAAAACAATGCCAATGGAAGATATATTGCAACAGGTGTTAGATGGGACGAAAGCACAAAAAGAAAAAATATGTGGGATGAGTTCGAAAGAATCGGAAGTAGTAAAAAGACAGCAGAAAAATTCAATACAGTAATGCTTAGCAATGATAATGATTCCAAAAGAAGAATCACGGAATTGTGCATGCAGAAAGCAAAAATGACCGTAAATCCTATTGTTGACTGGAAAGAGAAAGATATATGGAATTACATAGATCAAGAACATATATGCACTAATGAACTGTATCAATGTGGATATAAAAGAGTTGGATGCATCGGTTGCCCAATGGCAGGCAGAAAAGGAAGATTAAAGGAATTTTACAACTTTCCAACATTCAAACTAAATTATATCAGAGCATTTGACAGGATGTTAGAAGCAAGAAAAGCAAAGAATCTCCCTACACAGTGGGAATCTGGAGAAGAAGTATTTCTGTGGTGGATAGAAGATAAGAATGTTGCAGGGCAAAGAGAATTTAAGGTAGCAGAAAACGGACAACTTATGTGGTAAAGGAGGAAGAGCATGGACGTTATCAAACAAATAGATTACATGATTGCTTGCCTAGAGATGGCAAAAGAAGAATATCAGTATGAGAAAAGTTATGAAACAAAGAAAAAAGCAAGAGAGGACAACGACTGGAACTGGTACGACAGAAACAGGACACCGAAAAAGACGCTAATTAAAGAAAATCTTAGAAATGTTGGGAGAACAGGATTCAAGCTTGCGAAAGATTTAGAGGTGGGAGTATGAAAATATATTCAAATCGAGCTGATAAAAATGTGGACTGTATCAGAACAAGCATGAGAACAGAAAAACACAATAGTTTGCACGTAACATTAAATTTTAGGAGAACTGTTGGTGGACCAGTTACCATGGAAGAAGAAACAGGCAGTGAAGTGAGAATAAACTTTACTGATACTTGCGAACTTGACAATTTTATTATGGCACTGACACAGCTAAAGGAAATGACAAAAGGTTACTACGGTAAATGGGAGATTGAAAAGGGAAAAGGAGAACGACTATGACAATAGCACAGCAGGTAGCACACGACTTTTTAGAAAGCATAGAAAAGATGATTACGGCAAATAAATTAGATGTTGGAGTATTAGATACGAAAGTTTCTTATCAATCTTGCGAAGAAGCAATGATGAGCGTGACTGATACAAAAACAGGTTCTATTATTGCAACAATGAGATTGAATGTAAATACAAACAAATTAAAAAGAGAAATGCAGGAAAAAGAATTAGAAAATTATTGCCGTAAAAGAGTGTGCCCTATTTGCATTTTTAAAGGGCAAGTACCGTGCATAACGAGAAAAATTAGTTATAGAACAGCTACTTGTAAAGAGGTAGAGGAAAGCTATAGAAAGATGGTGGAGAATAAAAAATGACAAGAGAAGATATAATCACTAATTTAAGATATTGGTGTAACAATATTGATAAACCATGTGAAGAATGCAAAATACATGATATATGTGTCGTTCGTGATCACGTGCAGACATTTGATTCTATGGACGATAAAAAGTTACAAGAATATTATGAATTGATGTATGGAAGTGAAGTGAAGGTAGAGAAAATGGAAAAGGTAAAAGTTTTAAAAAAAGCAACAAAAATATATTATCCAGATGCAATGAAAGATGTGCTACCGCTTAAAGAGTTTGTGAAAAACATTACAGATAAAGGATATAAGGTTTAATTAACAAAAGATAATGTTGTCAGTGATACCGTAGTGAATATCTATAAAGAAGTGGAGATGAAAGAATGATACTAAAAATCTTACTTGTTATCATAGGTGTTTTCTTAGGACTGGTAGGCAGTGGCTTCTGCCAGTCCGCTAAAGCAAGAGATACGATCACAATGACGTTAGAAGATTATGAACACATGGGAGAGATATTACACAGTTTGCCGATAAGAGAACGGCACAAAAGCCTTAAAGGAAAAGACGTGGCGTTATACAGATGTCCTAAATGTAAAAGCTATGTAGCGGAATGGACAGAAGTTTGTGAGTGTGGGAACCGGTTAGACTGGGGAGAAAGTGAGGACTTAAGTGTTAATAATGACAAAAGATAGAGAGATTATAAACCTTGATAATGTTCTTGAAATTCGGGCAAGTGAAAAAAATGTAGAATGTGAGTTAATGAATGGATTTATTTACATAATACAATCATTCAAAACACAAAAAAAAGCAGAAGATGCATTAGACAAGATACTTAGTCAATATGACAGAGGACAAAGGGTTATCAAGCTATAAAGGAGTGTTATAAATGAACGGTAAAGAATATCAAGTAAAGGCAATGCGAACTAATGACGGATTAGGAACAGAAAGAATAATGAATATGGCAGATAATTTAGAACAGGGAGTAGAGGACAACGTACCAGACACAGGGATTGACTTGGGTGGAATTATTAACGGCTTATTCGGATTATCTGGAGAAGTTGGAGAACTTACTGACATGGTTAAAAAATGGATATTCCATGAAAGTAGTTTTGACGAGGAACACGCAAAAAAAGAACTTGGGGATGTAATGTGGTATGTTGCTATGATTTGTGAATCATTTAATTGGTCGTTGGATGAAATTATGCAAATGAACATTAAAAAATTAGAGAAACGTTATCCAGATGGATTTGACGTTATCAAAGCAAATAACAGAAGGCCAGAAGATGTATAAAGTGGGGGGCGTTATTATGAGAGGGAAAGATAATCCGTGCTATGGGTGCACAGAAGCCACAGGAAGAGCTTATAATTGCCATACCCTATGTGACGGCTATAAACAGTTTCAAGACGATTGTAAGGAAGAGAAGAATGTTATCAAAAGGAAAAATCCTTATTATAAGTCGTTATCAAAAGAAAAATTTATGAAAAGAAATGCTTTAAACAGGAACAGGAGGGGAAGAAAGTGATTGATATAGGCGAAAATATCCGAGAAATAAGGAAATTAAAAGGAATGACACAAGCCGAACTGGGAAAGAAAATAGGTATGTCATACCAACAAATAGGACAATATGAAAATGGAAAAAGAAACCCCAAACTACAAACAATAAAAAAGCTTGCAATAGCGTTAGAAGTTTCTATGTATGACATCTTAAAAATAGGTGCTGAATATTATCAACCAACAGGAGTAAACTTAGATATTAACATTATCAAAAACGCACTGCATTCCCATGAAGCCATTGCAGAAACTCCATTGGACAAAGTGACAGTAGCGGCATTGAAAGAACTTCTTGAGTACAAAGAAACAGGATTGACACCGCAGGACATAAAAGAAATGGACAATATGTATTTAGAAAAGTGCCAACAGGTTAATAAATTGACGTGTACTTGCGAAATGTATGAAAGGATGGCTAAAAAGTGAGCAATATATTATTTATAGTGATGTATGGTATTGCAGAAACATCACTGGGACTATGTGGAGCAACAACGACTGTATATTTATTAATTTTTTGTGTTGATCTGGTAGTAAATCGTACATTACAGGAATTTAAAAATGATAAAAATATACAAAAAGTTTTAAAAATTGCAATGTTATCATCTTATGTATGTGTGTTATCAACTGTATTTTGTGCGATAATTGCAGGATTTAAAGGAGTTTAAAATGAATAAGCAAGATTTATATGCATTATGTACATTAATACCGCCTATGGACGATTACAGCGGTCACAATATGTATCTATGCGGTAAACGTGACGGATTTAATGAGTGTGTGAAGATGTTAAAAGAAAATCTGAAGAATATAAAAGAAGAAGCAGGGGGTTAATCCTCTGTTTCTTCTTTTTTTGCCTTTTTATTGAATTTTTCCCATCGTTCTGGATACACTTCTTGAAACCATTTAAGAAAATCTCCAAACAGAGCGTTTTCTGCTTCTTTTCTAACCGTGGCTGCATCTTCTATATTATAGTATCTTCCTAAATGGTATGTTTTGCCTTTAAATAC
>ERZ772876.3152-NODE-3152-length-12363-cov-3.101641_pt1 | contig 12363 bp, 10 predicted proteins | sample MGYA00580584_ERZ772876 | MGnify/ENA primary metagenome ERZ772876 (study PRJEB29015, sample SAMEA2737728) | human gut metagenome | biome: human gut; feature: human-associated habitat; material: faeces | place: China | collected 2012 ...
TTCAACCATCACTGAACTTCGTATCGATAGGTGCCCGTGAAGAAGTGGAATATGTAGGCAAAGTGAACATGAACGAGTTGTATATCCAGCTCCCCATCATGATGGCCGCCCGCCTCAACCTTGGAAAGAATTACAGTGCTTCCCTGAGTGCCGGCCCGTATATTGCCTATGGCGTAGGCGGAAAGACATCCGGCGAGATGGAGGAATATGATTACAGTAGTGAATACAATCCTAACAGAAGCTACAGATTCCGCATAGATACTTTCGGTAACCGGATAGATGACAAAATGGGAAACAAACGCTTTGACGCCGGCCTTATGTTCGGCCTCAACATCGAATATCACAAATTCATATTCGGAGCAGAGCTTCAATTAGGAATGATCAAGGTAAACGACCAGCTGGATAACCTATTGCAATCATCCGGCATTGAGAAATTCTCTCCCAAGAATCTCGCTTCGTTCTTCACCGTAGGATACCGGCTCTGATTTACAACTGCTCCGCCTGCTTTCGTTTCATTTCATTCAGTACACTGCATGTCAACGGTATGGCAAGAATGAACGTAAGAAGATCAGCAGTAGCCTGACACATTTCCACACCCTGCAAACCCAGATAATGAGGCAGAATAAAAATCAGCGGAATAAAAATCAGTCCCTGGCGGCAGATCGTAAGAATCAGCGACGGAAGCGCTTTTCCCATTCCCTGGATCGTATTGATGCAGAGGAATAAGATACCAAGGAATGGCGCAGAAAGCTGGAGCGCAACCACCATCTGAATACCATACTGGACAACTTCCGCATCATTAATAAACATCTGAATCATTGTCTTTCTTGCGACAATCATAAACAATGTCAGAATCGTTCCCATAATAACCGATACAAATCCTGTAAATTTGAATACCGACATCAGGCGTTTCTTGTTGCGCGCTCCATAATTATAACCAATCAGCGGCTGGATTCCCACGCAGAGACCAATCTGCAGCAGGACAACAAGCATATTGGATTTCATCGCAACCCCCATCGCCGCTACCGGTGTGTCACCGTAACCGACCAGCGCCTGGTTCAGGATAATATTGGCAAAGCTCATCAGGATGTTATTTAAGGAAGCCGGAATACCGATCCCTGCCACGCCGGAAACGATTCCATCTCCCATCTTAAAATCACGGAAATGAATCGACAGTGTCGATTTTCCCCGTAGATAATAAGCAATATAGTAAAGACAGGCCGCAATATTGCCGATGATCGTCGCAAGCGCTGCACCGGTCACTCCCCAGCCAAGCACCAGGATCATGATCGGATCCAAAATAATATTTACTACGGTACCTAACAGGTTTCCGACCATCGATTCTCTCGATGCGCCTTCTCCCCGCAGAATATTCGCAAATGCAGTTGAAAACATAATAAACGGCGCGCCGATTGCAATAATCGCCAGGTACTGTCTCGCAAAACCGATCGTATTTACACTGGCACCGATGAGATGCAGAATGGTTTCCATTCCAAGTACAGACAGGATAGCCACTATCACGCCCAGCCCCAGGGATCCATAGCAGCAGAATGAACTGATATGACATGCCCGGTCTTTATGGCGTTCTCCCAGTGCTCTCGATATCGCTGAGCTGCCGCCGATACCGAACAGATGGCCTAATGCCATAAAAATCATAAAGACCGGCGTTGCCAGCGAAACTGCCGCCACCTGCAGCGGATCCTTCGTCTGACCGATGAAAAATGTATCCGCCATGTTATAGATAACAACCACCAGCATGGAAATCATAGTCGGAACCGCCATGGTTGCGACCGCCTTCGGTACGGGTGTTTTTTCAAATAAATCCGTATTTGTTTTCATTTGTCGTAACTCCTCTCTTTCTATATTTGTTGTATTCTTTACAGTCACATTCTCGCGCCGAGCGCGGTCGCTTGCGACATGTTTCTGCTTCGCGCAAGTGCACATCATTGGCACGTTAGTGCCTTTTTGTGTAATAGGGGATTCCAAGGAATTTCCTATTACATAAAAATACAGGCACTTCTGCCTGCTGTGTAAAAGACCAACTCTTAATTATAAACACTTAATTTTATCATAAACACCTATTTTGTCAACTATTTCCGTATTAAACTTATCTTAAAACCCAGCTTAAAAATTGTCTTTTGGAATTGTCTTTGGAAGTTGCAAAAAAGCGCTTTCTGGGATATGATGGAAACTAGAAAATTATGAATTTCATACCGATGGAGGATTTTTACTATGTCTAACAATTACGCAGGCAAATTTGTAAGTGCTGAGACCGCCGTCAAGGCCGTTCAACCGGGCGACTGGGTGGATTATGGCTTTGGTGCTGGATTTCCGGAGCTTCTCGACCGTGCGCTGGCAGCACGCAGGGATGAGCTGACCGATGTCAAGATCCGCGGCGGTTTAGTCATCCGCCCGCGCATCGAGGTTGTCGAAAGCGACCCGGAGCAGAAAGCATTCAGCTACTACAGCTGGCACATCGGCGATTATGAGCGCAAGCTGCAGACCCGTGGGCTCTGCAAGTTTATGCCGATGATGCTGCGTTCCCTGCCGGAAATGTACCGCCACCACATTCGCGTGGATGTTGCCTTTGTACCGGTTTCCAGACCGGATGCGGACGGCTACTGCGGACTGGGTATTTCCAACTATGCATGGCGCACCATCTTTGAGAATGCGCGTACCGTCATCTTCGAGATCAATGAGCGCCTCCCGCGCTTACAGGGCGTCGATGGTTCCCACCGTGTCCACCTCTCAGAGGCAGATTTCATCGTCGAGGGCGAGCATGAGCCGCTTCCGATCCGCACCTACCGCGATCCGAGCGCCGTTGATATTGAAATTGCCAAACGTGTCGTTGAGGAGATCCCGGACGGCGCTGTCCTTTCCCTGGGCGTCGGCGGCGTTCCGTTTACCGTTGCCAATATGCTGGCACAGTCCGACAAAACCGACCTCGGCTGCCACACCGGCACCATCAGCGATGCTTTTTTAGCCCTCTATAAGGCTGGCAAGCTGACCAACAAGAAGAAGGAAATTGACAACGGTTATTCTACCTGGAACCTTGCCATGGGCTCTCAGGAATTATATGACTGGCTGGATAATGAGCCGCAGCTCTTCCATCCGGCTGACGTCGATTACGTCCACTCCCCGTACCGCATCGGTGAGATGAAAAATGTCATCAGTATCAACGGTGGTGTCGAGCTGGATCTGATGGGACAGGAAAATGCCGAGTCTGCCGGCACCCGACAGCTCTCCGGTATCGGCGGACAGATGGATTTCCTGGAGGGCGCATTCCGCTCCGAGGGAGGCAAGGGCTTTATCTGCCTTGCTTCCACCCACAAGAAAAAAGATGGCTCCTTAAAATCCAACATCGTACCGTTCATTCCGGGCGGCAGCACCGTATCTGCACCGCGTACCATGATTCAGTACGTGGCGACCGAGTACGGTATCGCAAAACTGACCGGGCTTACCTTAAAAGAACGAGCGGATGCCATGATCGCCATCGCACACCCGGATTTCCGTGATGAGCTGCGCCGGTATGCGGAGGAGAATTTTAAATAAAAATTGGAAAGATACATCGGAACCGAAACATCAACATTCCATGTTATCTTTGATTATTTGAAAACCAGAATTTTCAACATAGAAAAGCCGTAACCTTATACTTTCGCTCATGAGTTTAATCCCATGGGCGAGTATATCTGATTACGGCTTTTTATTTTTTATGCCTCTTTCTTCGCCCCTATAACAACCATAACCACCATAAACCGGCAGACCAGAATAATCATAGACGCAAAGAGCTGCCACAGCGCGATATGCAGAATCAGGCTGACTGCGTACCCACACAGTGCTGCTCCCATTACCATAGCATATCCACAGCACAGTTCGGAGTGATAGGAATGTCTGGGCGAACCTGCGGTGTAGCTTTCCATCAGTCCATAGAGCACCACAAAAGGCAAAACGACAGCCGCGAGATATAAGCATACCGGCACGGCGAACAGCACAAGCTGGCCCCATGCTTCGATGAGGCCCGGCGGCAAGGCGGGCAACAGTTCGGACAAACGCTCCAATACAGACATCGTCAAGCAGATGACAGAAATGATCATGGCTCATCAGAATGTGACGAAAGATGAAGCCTGGAAAATGTCTGTTGAGGCATTGAGTAAAGTTGGGATTCCTGAACCTGAGAAACGTATGAATTCATACCCATATGAACTTTCAGGCGGTATGTGTCAGCGTGTGATCATTGCCATGGCAGTTTGCTGTAAACCAAAACTGATCATTGCCGATGAGCCGACGACGGCTTTGGATGTAACCGTTCAGGCACAGGTTTTGGAACTTCTGAAAGAACTTCAGAGAGATATGGATACAGCCATTCTTCTGATTACACATAACCTGGGCGTTGTGTGGGAAATGTGTGATAAAGTCATGGTTATGTATGCCGGCAATACAGTGGAATTTACAGATACAAAGACACTTTACAGCAATCCGCGTCATCCATATACATGGGCATTACTTTCTTCCCTGCCACAGCTGGCTGAGAGAAATACAACTCTTTACTCGATCACAGGTACACCACCTTCGCTCTACAACAGTATCGTCGGCGATGCATTTGCACCGCGTAACCCATACTGTATGAAGATCGATACCTTAGAGGAACCACCAATGTTCAAAGTAACAGATACGCATTACGCCAAAACATGGCTGTTACACCCGGATGCTCCAAAGGTTGAAAAACCGGAAGGAATCCAGAACATTCATGAGAAACTTGTTAAAGCATTCAATATATAGGAGATTTAGATCGTGTCTAAACTAAATCGAAACACAGAAAACCAGGAGCATGCTTCTCATTTACCAGAGCATGGTCCGATTGATGAAAATGGTAAAGAAGTATTATTATCTTTAAAAAATGTAGATATTACTTTCGGCAAGGGCGATAACGCTGTCCGCGCTGTAAAAAATGCGACATTTGATATTCACAAGGGAGAGACTTTCTCCTTAGTAGGAGAGTCCGGTTCCGGTAAGACAACCATCGGCCGTGCAGTCATCCGTGTCAACCCATTGGCAAACGGAGAGATTTTGTACAAAGGTGTGCGTATTTCCGGGAAAATCCCAAAATCCCTGGATCGTGAAGTCATCCGTAACATCCAGATGGTATTCCAGGATCCGGCAGCTTCTCTGAATGAGCGTGCAACTGTCGACTACATCGTATCCGAAGGTCTGTATAACTTCCATTTATATGAGAATGAGGCAGACCGTGTGCGTAAAGTTGAGGAAATGATCAACGAAGTAGGTCTTCTGCCGGAACATCTGACAAGATACCCACATGAGTTCTCAGGTGGACAGCGTCAGCGTATCGGTTTAGCCCGTGCAATGGTAATGGAACCGGAACTTGTTGTTGCCGATGAGCCAATCTCTGCACTTGACGTATCCATTCGTGCACAGGTATTGAACTTACTGAAAAAGTTCCAGAGAGAAAAAGACTTAACGTATTTATTTATCGCACATGACCTTTCCATCGTGAGATTTATCTCTGACCGTATCGCCGTTATTTATAAGGGTGATATTGTGGAGATCGCAGATGCAGAAGAGTTGTTCAACTTCCCACTGCATCCGTATACACATTCTCTGATCTCTGCGATCCCGATCCCGGATCCACAGTTAGAGAAAAATAAAGTGCTGTTTACTTATGATCCATCCATTCATGATTACAGTACAGACAAACCGGAGTTAGTCTGTATCGGTCATGACCACTGGGTATTTGGTAATAAGAAAGAGATTGAAGAATACAAAGCTACGCGTGAGAAGAACGTGCCTTTAAAAACAATTACGATTTTAGACAAAGATGCACCGAGACCAGAGGAACATCATGACAATGTTGCACATGATGAGATCCAGCTTCCACCACTTCACGATACAGGAAGTGCGTGGTACGCACTGCTTTCGTTCTTGCTTCCGGTCATCGGTATTATCGCAGCGATGATCTTTAAGAAACACAGACATTATCGTAACTACAAGATGTGCAAAAAGGGTGCCATTGCAGGGTTTATTGTACTTGCAGTCATTCTTGCATTGTTCCTGTTAGCACTTGCAGCAGTGTTTATTTAAGATATGGGAAGAACCGTCAGAGGTGGCAGCAGAAACCATACTCCGAATGTGAGACCGGTTCAGAAGGTGGAGCTTTCGGAAAAAAATACAAGACAGAGATTTATCGCAGTGATCGTATTGCTGGTCATTGCTTCAGGCGCATTTATGTATGCACTGAATGGATTGATGTCAAATGACAGCGGATGGACAAACATTGAAGTGGGTTCATCCGCTGAAATTCATTGTGGCGATGATTATATCTTCCGCTATTATGTTGGAGCAGCGGGCGTAAATGCCACCGCAGAAAAAAAAGCGCTGACGCTGCTCTACACAGATTCCATTGTAAAAGCCTATAAAATGTTCAGTATGGATGAATCGTTTGAAGGAATCACAAACGTGTATGATCTCAACCGGCACCCGAATGAGACAATGGTTGTGGATGATGCATTATACCATGCTTTTGAGCTGATCGCAGAGACCGGAAACCGGGCAATTTATCTTGCGCCTGTGTATACAGAATATGACAATCTGTTTTTCTGTAATGATGACTCTGAGACAGTTAACTATGATGCTTACCAGAATGGGGAAGTGGCAGCTTATTTTTCAGAGGTGGCTGCTTACAGCAATGATCCGTCTGACGTGAACGTCGAATTGCTCGGCGGCAATCAGGTAAAATTGTCTGTATCCGACGATTACCTTGCTTTTGCAGAGAAGAATTTTATTTCGGATTTCATTGATTTTTCGTGGATGAAAAACGCTTTCATTACTGATTATGTGGCGGATGTCATGATAGAGAACGGTTATACACTGGGTTCGCTGACAAGCTATGATGGATTTACGAGAAATCTGGATCTGACTTCTGCTATTACAAAATTAAATGCCGGTCCGGATACTTCCGGGACAGCAGAAGAAAATGCGGATTATTCTTTCAATCTATATGACAGGCAGGGGAATATCATTTATCCTGCCGGTGTCATGCATTATAATGGCGCGGAAAGTATTGTCAGTCTGCACAATTATCCGATGTCGGACAAGGAAAAATATCATTATTATGAATTTAAGAGCGGTGATATCAGGACCCGTTATGCAGATACCGCAGACGGACTGTGTAAGTCCGCAGTCAATAATATGGCAGCTTATGCGGACGACATCAGCTGTGCAGAACTCATTTTGAAGGTAAGCCCGGTTTACATCGCTGATACGATGGATACAGAGGCGGTAAAAAATCTCGCAGAAAATGGTATCCAGACGATTTTTGGAGAGAACAGTGTGCTCTATTACACGGATCCAGAGTTAGAACTGACAGATTTGTATGACAAAGACGGCGTGCATTATACATCAGAGTTATTAGAGTAAGCAGACAGGCAGTTGCGGAAAGCCGCAATTGCCTGTTTTGCTGTCTTGGATTATACTAAGCAGAGAATATGAATGTTCGTAGGTTGTGGAAGAGGAGAAGACAGACATGATTTTCGGAGAGAAGACAGAGGAACAGAAACGTGTGGCGGAACTGACGCGCGAGGTAAAAGAACTCCGCAAAGAACTGCTGGCGAGTAAACTGGACAAAAAACAGGTGGAAGTCCAGATGAAAGATTTAAAGGACGCATTAGAACTTGGTGGAAACCTGCGTCAGGGGTATGTCGATTCGCAGGAACATATGGCAGTTGCAAGGCGCGGACTGATCAATATGATGGAAGACATGAACGAGATTCCCATTGAGGATGTGAAGCGTGATCTCGACAGACTGAACGGACATTTGGATCAGATCTTCCATGAGTGCAGTATCCGGGAGGATGATCCGGATTTTAAGTCCACTGCCGACGGACTCAAAAATATGGCGGCAAATATGGACAAGATCAATCTGATCATGCTGCGGAGTGAGTTAGAGAATCTGCAGGCATTGCTGGAGGATACATCGGAATGGCGGTCGCCAAATTTTTTTGCACTTGCATATTATCTACAGCATGAGGAGGAGAGCAAAGTCGGAGAGATGGAAAATGAATTCCGCAACAGCTTTTTAGAGCGATATCTGGAGGAACATCTGATGGAATCACTGGCTATGGAAGCCAATTACGCGGGATGCGGAGAGAAGCTGGAACATATGATACAGCACTATATTTATGCGTAAAAATCGTATAGTATGACACACCTGCATAAAAGCTATAACTGCAAGTTATCATAATGAGTAAATTGCATAAGTTGACGTTAAAATACATCAATAATTTAGGTGATTCTGAATATTGTGCATAAAAAGAAAATTTGATAAGATTCTCTACAAGAAAAAGAAAGTTGAGAAGAAGAAATTAAATTATCTCAATAAAATTTAATTTTTGCTTCGCAAACAAGGAGGATTATTATGAAGAAAGCAGTGAGTATGTTTTTAGCAGCTGCATTGGCAGTTGGCACATTCGCAGGATGTGGATCATCCGCAGATACAGGAAGCACAGGCAGCGCAGCATCAACGGAGAGCGGTTCCACAGACAGCGCAGCAGCAGATGGAAGCGTATTTAAGATCGGTGGTATCGGACCTACAACAGGTGCAGCAGCAATTTATGGTTCCGCAGTTATGAATGCCGCACAGATCGCAGTAGATGAGATCAATGAAGCAGGCGGTATCAATGGATATCAGGTAGAATTCAAAGCAGAAGATGACCAGAGCGATGCAGAGAAATCTGTCAATGCTTATAACTCTTTAAAAGACTGGGGTATGCAGGTTCTGATGGGAACTGTTACAACAACTCCATGTATTGCAGTTGCAGATAAGACAGCAGAAGATGGTATGTTTGAGATCACACCATCCGCTTCTTCCACAGATGTCATTGAAAATGACAATGTATTTCAGGCATGCTTTACAGACCCGAATCAGGGAACAGCTTCCGCACAGTACATTGGCGAGAACAATCTTGCAACAAAAGTAGCAGTTATCTATGACAGCTCTGATGTATATTCATCCGGTATTGAAGCTACATTCGTAAAAGAAGCAGCAAATCAGGGATTTGAGGTTGTCGCAGAGGAAGCTTTCACAGCAGATTCCAAGACAGACTTCTCCACACAGTTACAGAAAGCACAGAGTGAAGGTGCTGATCTGGTATTCCTTCCAATCTACTACACAGAGGCTTCCATCATTTTAAATCAGGCAAACGGAATGGGTTATGAACCGACATTCTTCGGATGTGATGGTATGGACGGTATCCTTGATGTGAAAAACTTTGATACATCTTTAGCAGAAGGTTTAATGTTATTAACACCATTCGTTGCAGATGCAGATGATGAGAAGACACAGGCATTTGTATCCAAATACAAAGAGCTTTACGGTGATACACCAAACCAGTTCGGTGCAGATGCATATGATGCAATTTATGCGATCAAAGCTGCAATCGAGGAAGCTGGCGTAACACCGGATATGAGCGCATCTGATATCGGATCAGCTCTGACAGAGGCTATGACAAAGATTTCTGTAGATGGTCTGACAGGTGATGGCATGACATGGGAAGCTACCGGAGAAGTAAGTAAAGCTCCAAAGGCTATGGTGATCAAAGACGGTGCTTATACAGCAATGTAATCTGCGATAATGATACAACGAAAATAAGGGCGATCCAGTTTCCCCAGAGGGTGTCAACGGTGGCTTGGGCTGCCGTATGACACCTTCTTTTTAACAGAAAGATTGTATACAGGTATTTTATATGTTATAATCCTTGATGTGAAAAAGTAATGTTTTAACGTAGTAAATCAACAGAAAGACAGAGGTGTAGTTATGAATTTTTTATCCTACCTGATCAATGGTATCAGCCTCGGTAGTGTCTATGCAATTATCGCATTGGGATACACCATGGTTTATGGTATCGCAAAAATGTTAAACTTTGCACACGGTGATGTTATTATGGTAGGCTGCTATATTGTCTTTATGACAATGAGCGGACAGGGCTGGGGAGCGGTCCCGGCAGTGGTACTTTCTATTATCGTGTGTACCGTACTCGGCATTGTGATTGAAAAGATCGCATACAAGCCACTCAGAAAGGCAGCGCCTCTGGCAGTTCTTATCACAGCCATCGGTGTCAGCTATTTCTTAGAGAATGCAGCATTACTGATCTTTGGCGCTGATACAAGATCGTTTACAAATGTTGTAACACTTCCGGCATTGAAACTGGCAGGTGGAGCACTCACAATCTCCGGTACAACAATTGTTACATTTCTGGCGTGCGTTGTGATCATGGCTGCACTGATGCTTTTTATCAAGAAAACCAAAGCCGGTCAGGCAATGCTTGCAGTATCTGAGGATAAAGATGCAGCGCAGTTAATGGGTGTGAATGTAAATGCAACGATCTCCCTGACATTTGCAATTGGTTCCGGTCTTGCAGCGGTAGCAGGCGTACTGTTCTGTTCCGCTTATCCGACACTGACACCGTATACGGGTGCAATGCCTGGTATCAAGGCGTTCACAGCCGCTGTATTCGGAGGAATCGGTTCCATTCCGGGAGCATTGATCGGAGGGATCCTTCTTGGTGTGATCGAGATCTTAGGCCGCGCATATATCTCGTCCCAGTTATCCGATGCGATCGTGTTTGCAGTCCTGATCATTGTGCTTCTCGTGAAGCCTTCGGGAATTTTGGGCAAACAGGTTCATGAGAAAGTGTAGGTGGCAGATATGGCAAAGTTAAATTTGAAATCAATGAAAAAAAGTACAAAAGATCATATCATTACATTTGCTATGGTCATTGTGGTTTACATAATTGTACAGACTATGATCACAACCGGCAACATGTCCTCCCTGATGCAGGGACTTCTTGTTCCAATGTGTACCTATTCGATCGTGGCAATTGGTTTAAACCTCTGTGTCGGTTATCTGGGCGAGCTTAGTATCGGTCATGCCGGATTTATGTGTGTGGGAGCATTTTCCAGTGCATTCTGCACCAAACTGTTACAGGACAGCATTCAGAATGAAGTGGTTCTGTTTTTGATCGCAATTGCAGTTGGAACTATCGCAGCAGCATTTTTTGGATTCCTCATCGGTATTCCGGTGCTTCGTCTCCGTGGAGACTATCTTGCGATCGTAACGCTTGCTTTTGGTGAGATCATCAAAAACCTGCTCAATTCCTTCTATGTCGGCAGAGATGCGTCCGGCTTCCATGTTTCGCTGAAGGACGCGCTTTCGCTGAACCTGGACGAGACAGGCGATGTGATCATCAACGGCGCACAGGGCATCACCGGCATGCCGCGAAGCGCCACCTTCGGGCTGGGCTTTGTACTTATTCTCATCACGCTCTTCATCGTTCTGAACCTCATCAATTCCCGCACGGGCCGTGCGATTATGTCCATCCGGGACAACCGCATCGCAGCGGAATCCGTGGGCGTCAATGTCACGCGGTATAAGCTCATCGCGTTTACCATTTCCGCAGCGCTGGCCGGTTTGGCGGGCGCGCTGTATGCGCATAATTTCTCCTCGCTGGTGGCGAAAAAGTTTGATTACAACACTTCCATTCTGATTCTGGTGTTTGTCGTTGTGGGCGGTATGGGCAACATCCGTGGTTCCATCATTGCGGCTGCGCTGCTCACCATCCTGCCGGAGCTGCTGCGCGGCTTCAGCGATTACCGCATGCTGGTGTATGCTGTCGTGCTCATTGTGATGATGCTGTTCAACCAGAGTCCGCAGCTTGTGGCCTGGCGCCGCAGGCTGGCCGCCAGGCTGCCGCTGCCGCGCAAGAAGGCTGCGGCGGGCGAGAAGGAGGTGTGATGCATGGCTTTGCTGGAAGTAACGAACCTTGGCATCGCATTCGGCGGCCTGCAGGCCGTGGAAAAATTTGCGCTTTCCATTGAAAAGGGCCATCTGTACGGCCTTATCGGTCCCAACGGTGCGGGCAAAACAACGGTGTTCAACATGCTCACCGGTGTGTACCAGCCCACGGAAGGCGATATCGTGCTGGACGGAAAAAGCATCGTTGGCCTCAAGCCGGCTGTCATCAATAAGGCGGGCATCGCGCGCACGTTTCAGAATATCCGTCTGTTCAAGGATATGACGGTGCTGGACAACGTGAAGGTGGGCCTGCATAACCAGGTGAAATACACCACGGCCACGGGAATTCTGCGTCTGCCCTCCTATTTTGTGAAGGAGCGGGCCATGAATGAAAAGGCAATGGAGCTGCTGAAAATCTTCGATTTGGACGGAGAAGCGGGGCAGCCGGCCTCCAGCCTGCCCTACGGAAAGCAGCGCAAGCTGGAGATCGCCAGAGCGTTGGCAACGAATCCCAAGCTGCTGCTGCTGGACGAGCCTGCGGCTGGTATGAACCCCAATGA
>ERZ772876.3153-NODE-3153-length-12352-cov-3.589168_pt1 | contig 12352 bp, 10 predicted proteins | sample MGYA00580584_ERZ772876 | MGnify/ENA primary metagenome ERZ772876 (study PRJEB29015, sample SAMEA2737728) | human gut metagenome | biome: human gut; feature: human-associated habitat; material: faeces | place: China | collected 2012 ...
AGAAATCAACTAGGATTTAATTAATGTTCTTTTATTGTCTACTTTCTATTGACAAGTTCAACTAACTATCTATTACCTTTAATAATTTCTTAGTAAAATGAGCTGATACCAAATCAAATTCTTTATCACTATCTAGTCCAATATAATACTCTTCACCATCTTCTATAACAGTCTTTCTAAAACATATCTTAGAATTATCATTTACATTAGTAAACAAAGTATATTCAGTACCATTAATAACATCTTCTCTAACAATAGCATACTCAATACCATCATCTAAAACTATAGTATTCATATTATCTTCCTCCTTTGGAATTTCCTAAATTTTTATTAACAACTTGATTAACGATTTCATTAAACTCGGCATTATCACCATTTTTTGCTTTTTCAGCAGCATCAATAATAGTAGCCGATGCTAAGTTGGTTGATTCATCATGATTATTTACTCCCATAACAGAACAAAAGTCACCGCCACCTTCATAAATTTGTTTAAATTTATAATCGCCACCTTTACATCTAACAGTTATTTCTTTAGAAAAACAACTTTCTTCACTATCTCCATATTCAGAATGCGAATTATTCTGTCTCTCTTTATTTACTTCATTATAGTTTTTAGCAAGCCTAATAGCAGAAGTATACAATTCATATGTAGCTAGCCCTTCAGCACTACTATCAATAACAAGTTCAAGTCCAGAATAGTCGTTACCAGAGTTTAAACAAAACTCACCATCTTCAAAATAACCATAACCGGCATCAACTAGTTCTGATTCAATAGATGGATAAAAAGTTTGCCTACTTTGATAACCATTAGCTTCTCTTTGAACAAAAGGAACTACCTTCGATAATATTGCCAAACTAAGTATTACACTAGCAATACTCATAGTTATATCCTTTCTTACTTGATTTTTTTTAGCTATTTTAGCACTGCTTCTAGAAGCTTTTCTCGCAGCTATCTCTGCTTCCATTTCTTCCTTTCTTTTTACCTCATCAGCATGTTCGTTAACAATTTTAAGTACATCATCCATATTATTATCAAATTGAGATTTATTCTCCATATCTTACCTCCTAAAATAAATATATATTATTTTTAGTCTAAAGTCAATAAAACTTGACATTATTTACAAAATTATAGCAATAAAAAAGTAATAGATTACTCCATTACTTTAATATTAATTTATTATCTTGAAAATCTATAGTGATAGTACTACCAAATTTAATCTTGTCATTAATAATAGCATTAGCAATTAAAGTTTCAACATTTCTTTGAACAAATCTCTTAATAGGTCTTGCACCATATTTTTCATCATATGCTGAATCAATAATATATCTTCTAGCAGACTCTGTTACTACTAAATGTAAATTCTTATCTTTAAGTCTATCTTCGGTATCACTAATAATTTTATCTAGAATATCATTAACAACTTCTTTAGATAAAGAATTAAAGACTATAATTTCATCAATACGATTTATAAACTCAGGTTTAAAAGTACTCTTAAGTTCATTCATAACTAGTTCATTACTATTAGAAGTGTTTTCTAGAATATATTCACTACCTAAGTTAGAAGTCATAATAATGATAGTATTTTTAAAGTCTACAGTTCTACCTTGACCATCAGTAATTCTACCATCATCTAGTATTTGAAGTAAAACATTAAATATATCCTTATGAGCCTTTTCTATTTCATCAAACAAGATAATAGAGTAGGGATTTCTTCTTACAGCTTCAGTAAGTTGTCCACCCTCATCATATCCAACATATCCTGGAGGAGCTCCAATTAATCTAGCTACAGAGTGACTTTCCATATATTCAGACATATCAATTCTAATCATATGTCTTTCATCATCAAATAACTCATAAGCAAGAGTTCTAGCCACTTCTGTTTTACCTACACCAGTAGGACCTAAGAAGATAAAAGAACCAATAGGTCTATTAGGATCTTTAATACCTGCTCTTGCACGAATAATAGCTTCAGATACTAAGTGAATAGCATTATCTTGTCCTTTAACTCTTTTCTTCATATTTTCTTCCAAGTGAAGTAATTTTTCTCTTTCACCACCAACTAATTTAGATATTGGAATATTAGTCCATTTAGATATAATAGCTGCTACTGATTCCTCATCAACAGTATCAGATAATATCTCTGACTTATTAATTTTTTCTAGTTCACTAAGTTCTTTCTCTAATCTAGGAATAGTACCATGTCTAAGTTTAGCAGCAGCTTCTAAGTCATAGTTATTCTCAGCCTTCTCAAGAGCAAAGTTAGCAGAATCAATCTCTTCTTTCTTTTTACTAATCTTAGTATTAACAGACTTTTCTTCTTCCCATCTATTTTTTAAATTCTTTTCTTTTTCTTTAAGACTAAATAACTCCTTATCAATATTCTCAATTCTATTCTTAGAAATATCATCTTTCTCTTTCTTTAGAGCCTCTTTTTCTATTTCAAGTCTCATAATATTTCTTTCTAAATTATCAAGTTCAGTAGGAACAGATTCCATTTGTACTTTAATAGTAGCAGCAGCCTCATCAATTAAATCAATAGCCTTATCAGGTAAGAATCTATCAGTAATATATCTATCAGATAATGTAGCAGCAGCTACTAAAGCTTTATCTTTTATATTTACACCATGGAATACTTCAAACTTAGGTTTTAATCCTCTAAGAATAGTAATAGTATCTAAAACATTAGGTTCTTTTACTAATACTTTTTGAAATCTTCTTTCTAGAGCAGCATCTTTTTCAATATATTTACGATATTCATTTAAAGTAGTAGCACCAATACAATGAACTTCACCACGAGCTAGCATAGGTTTTAACATATTACCAGCATCCATAGCCCCTTCTAAAGCACCAGCTCCTACTATCATATGTATCTCATCAATAAACATAATGATTTCTCCATCAGAATCTTTTACTTCTTTTAGAACAGCTTTTAATCTTTCTTCAAATTCACCACGATATTTAGCTCCTGCTACTAAGGCACCCATATCTAATTCCCAAATACTTTTATTTTTCAAACTATTAGGAACATCCCCTTTAATTATTCTAGTAGCTAGTCCTTCCACAATAGCGGTTTTACCAACACCAGGTTCACCAATCAATACAGGATTATTTTTAGTTTTTCTAGATAATATTCTAGTTATACTTCTTATTTCATCATCACGACCAATAACAGGATCTATTTTCCCATCTTTAGCGGCCTTAGTAATATCACGACCATATTTTTCTAATGGCTTTTGTAGATTTTCTTCATATGGATTATTCATATTCATCATCCTCCTTTTTATACATCAATATTATACCACTATTTTAGCAATTGTCAATAGAGATTGCTAAAATAAATTTATTTCTTTTTCATTTCTTTTTTAATGCCTCTAGGTCTTAAGTAAGTTTAAGTTTTTCCGAGGTATTTTTATGCCTAAAGTCATAAAAATAATACCTCTGGATATAAAAAAGTAAAAATTTGGAGTATTATTATAATTTATTATAGTAATTCAGGTCTTTTTAGACATAAAATTACAAAAAAATTAAATAGTGAATAAAAAATATATACTTTTTTTTTATTTTTTGTTATAATTAAATTGTATCATTTTAGGGAGAGTCGATATCGTGAAGAAAATATATACTGCTATTGACATTGGATCTGATACAATTAAATTCGTAGTAGGAGAATACTTTAAAAATAAATTAAATATTCTAGCTACTTATGAACAAAAAGCAAAAGGAATAAGAAAAGGTTTAATTGTTGATCCCAATTTAGCTATTAACTCTATTAAAGATGGAATTAAAGAAATAAATAATAATTTAGGCATTGATATAAAAAAAGTAATAGTAGGAGTACCTAGTTATAATGCTAAGTTTATGTTTGTTACTAGTGAAATAGAAATAACTAGCGATGCTATAACAACAGATGATGTAAATAATCTTATAAAAGCTTCAGTATATTCTAAAATAGAACAAGACTATGAACTTATAACCGTATTACCATTAACTTTCTTAATAGATGGAGAAAAAGAAACTAAGGTTGTAGGTAAAGCTGGTAATAAACTAGAAATAAAAGGAATTATGATTTCTGCTCCAAAGAAGAATGTCTATTCAGTCCTATCAGTTATGGAAGGAGCTGGATTAGAAGTAGTAGATATTACTGTATCAGCTTTAGGAGATTATTATGAAGTAAGAAATAATAATTTAGATAAAAACATAGGAGCTATTATTAATTTAGGACACGAAACCACTAATGTGTCAGTATTCAGTAGAGGTAAACTTATGAATACCGAAACAATTCAATTAGGAGGAATTAATGTTGATAAAGACTTAGCCTATATGTTTAATATAAATGTATTTGATGCAAGAGAAATAAAAGAAAAATTTGCATCTAGTCATAAAAGATTCATAGCATTGAATGATGTATATGAGGTTAAAAATACTGCTGGTGAAGTAATTAAATTAAACCAAATAGAAGTAACTGAGATAGTTATGGATAGATTGGCAGAGTTACTTAGATTAGCCCAGAAACAAATATTACTATTGACAAAACAAAATATTTCTTATATAGTAATAACTGGAGGATTAACCGAAATAAGGGCATTTAAAAATTTAGTCTATGAAATTTTAGGAAAAGATGTTATAATATATACAGAAGATACTCTTGGAGCAAGAAATAATAAATATACAACTTCAATTGGAATGATAAAATACTTTATAGATAAGATGGAAGTTAGAGGAAAAGAGTATTCGATGATAGATGAGCAAGATGAAGAGTTACTAATAAATCCAAATAATAAGAATTCAAAGGGGAAAGCTAGTATTACCAAAATATTTGGAAACTTTATTGGAACTAAGGAGGATTAAAAATGAATAATATGTTTGGTTTAGAAATGGATCAGTTAGCAAAAATAAAAGTAATTGGAGTAGGTGGGGGCGGTTGTAACGCTGTAAACAGAATGATAGAATCAGGTCTTAAAGGCGTTGAGTTTATAGTAGCTAATACTGACCTTCAAGTTTTAAATAATTCTCTAGCTCCAATCAAACTACAAATAGGTAGAGAATTAACAGATGGCTTAGGAGCAGGAGCAAATCCAGAAATAGGTAGAGAAGCTGCTCTTGAATCAAAAGGAGAAATAGAAGAGGCAATTAAAGGTGCTGATATGGTCTTCATTACATGTGGTATGGGTGGAGGAACAGGTACTGGTGCTGCTCCAGTAATAGCTGAAATAAGTCAAGATTTAGGAGCATTAACCGTAGGTATTGTTACCAAACCATTTAGTTTCGAAGGTAAAAAGAGAATGAATCAAGCCGTATCAGGACTTGATGAATTAAAGAAACATGTCGATACTTTAATCGTAATACCAAATGATAGATTAAGAGAATTAATAGATAAGAGTACACCAATGCTTGAAGCATTTAGAGAAGTAGATAACGTACTACATAGAGGAGTACAATCAATATCTGACTTAATTGCAGTATCAGGTTTAGTTAACCTTGACTTTGCTGATGTAAAAGCAATTATGAAAGATAGAGGTAATGCATTAATAGGTATAGGTGTAGGTTCTGGAGAAAACAGAGCAACAGATGCTGCTAAACAAGCTGTATCTTCACCACTACTTGAAACATCAATAAATGGTGCAACAGATGCTATAATAAATGTAACTGGTGGTGCTTCACTTACATTATTTGAAGTAGAAGAAGCTGCTGAAGTAATTAGAACCGCTGCTAATACAGATATTAACACAATATTTGGAGCAGTAATTAATGAAAACCTAAATGATGAAGTAATCGTTACAGTAATAGCAACTGGCTTTGAAAATCAAAGTGAACCATTATACCATAGTTTTAATTCAACAAGAAGAGAAGATATCTTTAGAGAAGGAACTAGTGATATAGATATCGATAACGATTTAGATATTCCACCATTCTTAAGAGACAGAGATAATTATTAAAGAAGATACTAGTTTATCTTCTTTTACTTTACATTTAAATTAACATATAGTAAACTTAGTAGACATTTTATAAATATATTGATATAATTATACTAGGAGTTGTAAGATATGAAAGAATTAGAAACAATTGAAGGTGTTGGACCTAAAACAAAAGAATTACTTAATAAAATAAAAATATATACAGTAGAAGATCTACTTAATTACTATCCATATCGTTATGATATAATAAAAAGAAGTGATTTAAGTAATCTATCTGATGGAGATAAAATAATAATAGATGGTATAGTTGAAGGACAACCCACTACTATATATATAAATAAAAGTCTAAAAAAAATGATCTTTAGAATTAGTACCAAAACAATGATACTTAATGTAACACTATATAATAGAGCCCATCTATACTCAGATTTAAAATCAGGTAAAGAAGTAACAATTATAGGTAAATATAATAAACTAAAGAATACAGTAATAGTATCAGATATAAGATTTGGTTTATTACCACCATCTGCTAAAATAGAACCTATTTATTATACTACAGAAGGATTAACAGTAAAACAAATAAGTAAATTTGAAGCTATAGCTTTAGAAAATGATTATGATGTAATAGACTTAGTACCTAGATATATAGAAGAAAAATATAATTTAATGAATAAAAAATCCGCTATTAAGAATATTCATGTACCAGAAGATATCTTATTACTAAAAAAAGCAAGACAAAGAATTAAGTATGAAGAATTATTTATGTATGTACTTAAAATTAATTATTTAAAGAATAAAATCAATAATGATAATTTAGCAATAGAAAGAAATATAGATAAAGATAAATTAGATAAATTTATTAAAAGTTTACCATTTGAACTAACTTTAGATCAAGATAAAGCAGTTAATGATATAATTAATGATTTATCTATAAAAAAGAGAATGAATAGATTACTACAAGGAGATGTAGGTTCAGGTAAAACAATAATTGCTTTAATAGCAGTATATGCTAATTATTTATCTAAGTATCAATCAGCCCTAATGGCTCCTACTGAGATACTGGCAGTACAACATTACGAAGAAGCAAAGAAAATATTTAGTAAATATAAACTTAATATAGCACTATTAACTTCAAGTACCAGTAATAAAGACAAAAAGACTATCTATGAAGAATTAGAAAATGGTAAGATCGATTTAATAATCGGTACACAAGCACTAATCCAAGAGAATGTAAAATATAAAAAGTTAGGCCTAGTAATAACAGATGAACAACATCGTTTTGGCGTTAACCAAAGAGATACCTTTAAAGGTAAAGGAATAAGTCCTGATGTCCTTTCAATGAGTGCAACACCAATACCAAGAACATATGCCTTAACAATCTATGGTGACACCGATGTATCTTCAATTAAGAGTAAACCTAAAGGTAGAAAAGAAATCATTACAGTATTTAAAAAAGAAAAAGATATTACTGATGTTCTAGAAATGATGAAAAAAGAACTAGAACTTAACCATCAAATATATGTAGTAGCCCCAATGATTGATACCGAAAGTGATAGTGAAAAAGAAAGTGTATATGATTTAGAAGAAAAAATGAATAAAGCTTTTGGTAAGATTAGTAAGATAGGTATCATTCATGGTAAATTAGATCCTAAAGATAAAGATAAAGTAATGAAAGACTTTGAAAAAAATAAAATTAATATCCTAATATCTACTACTGTTATTGAAGTAGGAGTTAATGTTCCAAATGCTTCAATGATCGTAATCTTTAATGCTAATATGTTTGGTTTATCTACTTTACATCAATTAAGAGGAAGAGTAGGTAGAGGAGATACACAAAGCTATTGTGTACTAGTAGCTAAAGAATCAGAAGAAAGACTTAGATTCTTAGAAAGCACTAGTGATGGCTTTGAAATTAGTGAATATGATTTCCAAACAAGAGGTGAAGGCGATTTATTCGGAACAAGACAAAGTGGAGAATTAGGTCTTAAAATGGCTAATATTAAGAGAGACTTCAAGATGCTACTTAAAGCGAAAGAAGATGCTGACGAATTTATAAATATGCTTTTAACATTTGAAACCAATCCAGAATTTGGACCAATACTAGAAGAACTTAAAAAGGTTGACACTCTAGACTAGTTTACATATTTTATAAAAAAAGTGTAAACCAAATAAAAAACTATTGTATTTTATAAAAAAATATATTATGATTAATATGTCATAGAGATATGACCACACTCTACGAAGTAAAATGTAGGTGTGATAACCAAAACCCCCTGAAGGAGCCCTAAACTGGGCTCCGCTTTTAGTTAAGGAGAGAAAATATGAAAAATAAATTTAATTTAACAAGAGAATAAAATGTATTTGTAGCCAAAAGAAATATCGTAGATTATAATTGATAAAATGATTGATAATGACTGTGGTATTATAACTATTGCTCAAGAAAATCAGCCTATATTCTTTGAGAAACTTATTAAATATTATGAAACTAATAATAATAAAGATTTAAAAGAATGACTTTATGAAACAAGTATAGACGGAATAAATTTATAGAACATTATATAGAAAGATTATATAATGTTTTTTATTTTCTAAAATATTTACTTTTATATAAGCAAATGATATAATTATTGTAGTTTATTTTTGAGGTGATTTATATATGGAAAGATATAAAGAAATAGAAAGAAGTATTATAAAAAAATATCGTAAAGAGATATGGAGTAAATTTATAAAGGCAGTTAAAGAATATGAACTAATAAAAGAAAATGATAAAGTAATGGTATGTATATCAGGAGGTAAAGATTCATTTTTACTTGCAAAATGTATACAAGAATTAGAAAGACATGGTAAAGTACCATTTACTGCTGAATATGTTGTAATGAATCCTGGATATAGTGAAAAACATAAAGATAATATATTAGAGAATGCTAAGATATTAAATGTACCAATAAGAGTATTTGAAAGTGATATCTTTGAAGTAGTAGATAAAATTAGTTATGATAGTCCCTGCTATATGTGCGCTAAGATGAGAAGAGGATACTTATATAGTAAAGCTAAAGAGTTAGGTTGTAATAAAATAGCTTTAGGCCATCATTTTAATGATGTTATTGAAACAACACTATTATCAATGTTTTATGGTTCTGAAGTAAAAACAATGATGCCTAAACTACATAGTGATAACTTTCCTGGTATTGAGTTAATTAGACCACTATATATGGTTGAAGAAGCATCAATAATATCATGGAAGAATAGTAATAATTTAACTTTTATAAATTGTGCTTGCAAATTTACTGAAAGAAATTATAATACTAATGATGGTACTAGTAAGAGAAAAGAAATAAAAGAATTAATTAAAGAATTAAAAAAGAATAATCCTAGTATTGATCGTAATATCTTTACTAGTATGAATAATGTTAATTTAAATTGTATTCTAGGTACTAAGACTAATGGTGTATATAAAAGTTTTCTAGAAGATTATGATAAGGAAATAGAACATGAAAAAGAATGAAGAAAAAACTAATGTAATTAGAATATTAGAACAAAATAAAATAAATTTTAAAGTATATAACTATATTAATAGTACTGCGATCAGTGGTACTGAAGTAGCAGACTATCTAGGTGAAGATTATAATATAGTATTTAAAACATTAGTAACCATTGGTAAATCAGGTAATCATTATGTATTCTTAGTACCAGTAAATAAAGAATTAGACTTAAAAAAAGCAGCCATAGTAGTAGAAGAAAAGAGTATAGAGATGATTAAATCTAAAGAATTACTTCCTCTTACCGGATATATTCATGGAGGATGTTCACCAGTAGGTATGAAAAAAAATTTTACAACTATTATAGATAAGAGTGCTAAAGATCAAGAAAGAATAATCTTTAGTGGAGGTAAAATAGGTTATCAAATAGATACTACACTAGAAGAATTAGCTAAAGTAATAAATTATACATTAGAAGATATAACTAAAGATAAGATTTAATAGTAGTCTTATCTTTTCTATTGTATAGATAATAATTTTATTGTATAATTATCTTAGATAGTAAGGAAGTGGTACTATGAATAAAATAGATAATAATACTATTTTAGATAAGTATAAAGAAATATCTAAATTAAATATAGAAGAAATATATACTAAATATAATACTAGTAATAGTGGTTTATCTAATAGTGAAGTAAATAAAAGAATAAAAGAGTATGGTAAAAATATAGTTATAAAAGAAAGAACTAATGCCGGATATGTGTCAACTGTTTCTATTGGCGGAAAAGAATTTTCAGGAGAAAAAATAAGGACAACATTTCATTTAAAATCCTGTGATTTTACTATAACTAAAAATGGAAGTGACATAGTTTTTAAAACAAAGGGCTATGGTCATGGCGTTGGTATGAGTCAATATGGAGCGGTTTATATGGCTAATAATGGAACAAAATATACAGATATACTTAGTCATTATTATAAGAATACAAATATTAAGAAAATATAAATTTACTTTGGGTAATATTGAATTGTGCTGTTTTTTGTATTAAAATAGTTAGAAATGAAAGGAGTTGTTTTTATGGATGAAAACGCAAAAGATAATAGAATAAATGACAGCAACAATTCCAAAAATAACAGCGATAGTAAAGTCTTTATTCGTATTCTTGTAATATCCTTGCTTATTACATTCGCTTTTAATGTTTTTTCTGTTGTAATGACAGCAAGAAGTCAAAGTGAATTGGAATATAGTAAATTTATAAAATTAGTACAAGAAGGTAAGGTCGAATCCGTTGAGTTCCAAAGTGATAAACTTATTGTTAAACCTTATAAGGATAAGTTGCAAGACGGCGACCAAAAGCTAGTAAATGGTGCAACAGTATTCTACACAGGTAGAGTTGGCGATGACGAACTTGTAAAACTTTTAAAGGAAAAGAATGTTGAGTTTTATGCTCCTATACAGTATAACTCTCCAATCATTTCATTTGCTTTATCTTGGATACTTCCACTTTTGATTATGTACCTTGGTTTCACATTTATTATGCGAATTATGGCTAAGCATATGGGTGGAGGACTTGGAGGCTTTGGCAAGTCCAATGCAAAAGTTTATATGGAAAAAACTACAGGGGTAACATTTGCCGATGTAGCAGGACAAGACGAGGCGAAAGAATCTTTACAGGAAATTATTGACTTTCTTCACAACCCTACAAAGTACAATAAAATTGGTGCTAAACAGCCAAAAGGTGCTTTGCTTGTAGGACCTCCGGGTACTGGTAAAACTTTACTTGCAAAGGCTGTTGCCGGAGAAGCAAAAGTAACATTTATGTCACTTTCAGGTTCAGACTTTGAAGAAATGTTCGTTGGTGTTGGTGCGTCAAGAGTTAGAGAGCTTTTTAAATCAGCACAGGAAAATGCCCCTTGTATTGTATTTATTGATGAATTAGATGCCGTTGGTGCAAAGCGTGATAACAGATTAGGAAATAATGACCAGACACTTAATCAGCTTTTGTCTGAAATGGACGGTTTTGATACTTCAAATGGTGTTGTAATACTTGCAGCAACAAACAGACCAGAGGTACTTGATAAGGCACTTTTAAGACCTGGTAGATTTGACAGAAGAATTATTGTTGAAAAGCCTGATTTAAAGGGCAGAGAAGATATTTTGCGTGTGCATATAAAGCACGTTAAAACAGAGCCTGACATTAATCTTCACGAAATGGCACTTGCAACAAGCGGTGCGGTAGGTTCAGACCTTGCCAATATGATAAATGAGGGTGCCATAATGGCAGTCCGTGCAGGAAGAAAAGCCGTAAGCCAGGCAGACCTTTTTGAGGCTGTTGAGGTCGTTCTTGTGGGTAAAGAGAAGAAAGACCGTATCATGAGCCAGAAAGAACGCCGTATCGTATCATACCATGAAGTCGGTCATGCACTGGTAACTGCCCTTCAGAAGGACGCAGAACCGGTACAGAAGATTACAATCGTTCCGAGAACCATGGGTGCACTCGGTTATGTGATGCAGACACCGGAGGAAGAGAAGTTCCTGAATACCAAGGCTGAGCTGGAAGCAATGCTGGTGACAGCCCTTGCAGGACGTGCAGCAGAGGAACTGGTGTTTGACACAGTTACAACCGGAGCATCGAACGATATTGAGCAGGCAACCAAGATTGCAAGAGCGATGGTAACACAGTATGGTATGTCCGATGAATTTGGATTGATCGGTTTAGAGTCTATTACAAACCGATACTTAGATGGACGTGCAGTTATGAACTGTGCAGAGACAACAGCAGCCAAGGTTGACGAAGTTGTCATGAAGATGTTAAAAGAAGCTTACGCTAAAGCAGTCACATATATTCGTGAAAATATGGACATTCTTGACGAAGCAGCAGAGTTTTTGATCCAGCGTGAGACGATCACAGGAAAAGAATTCATGGAAATCTTCAACAAATACAAGAATCCAGTAGAAG
>ERZ772876.3164-NODE-3164-length-12317-cov-2.344968_pt1 | contig 12317 bp, 8 predicted proteins | sample MGYA00580584_ERZ772876 | MGnify/ENA primary metagenome ERZ772876 (study PRJEB29015, sample SAMEA2737728) | human gut metagenome | biome: human gut; feature: human-associated habitat; material: faeces | place: China | collected 2012 ...
ATATATTTTAAATATAGAATATGATTTTTATATCATATTCTATATTTTTTTGTCGTCAACAATGATATAAGGTATATAATTAAAATTAAATAAAGGAGATGTGAAAATATGGGATATAAAGCTATTAGTAGTACTTATGTATTCAAACAATTTCAAGGTAATATTGTAAATGTTATTCAAGATACTATAACTAAAAGTGATATATTATCTGAAGAAGAATTACAAGAACAGGTTGTTATGATAAATAAGTATATTAAATCGGGATTAAAACTTAAAGTTATGAAAGAATTTGAAGAAAATAAAATAAGATTATTATATGCTAAAGATGGTACTCAAAAAATGACTTCATTACCATTTATAATGACAGTAGCTAATTCTGATATAAATGCAAATGTTATTGTTAGTACTTTTGGTAGTAGAAGAAAAGATGGTGTTGTTAATATAGAATATAGAAAATTATATACATTAATGTTGCTCTCTCTGCTTAATAATGGCTCATATAGGAAAAACAGTTCTCCTGTTGTTTCTTTTACAAAAATAATTTCTGTATCCAGGACAAGATTAGGTAGATAAAATTTATATAATTCTATCTTTTTTATCATTTCTACAACCTGGGCAACAATACTGTAAAAACGATGAACATTTAATCCTTTTCTGATATAGCGGCTCAATGAAACAGACTGTGGCGCAGTATATATAATTCGATGCTTTCCCTCCATTGCGGGACGGAATAGCCCCGGTAATAAATTCTCCTGAAAAACCGCCAGTTCTCTTTCATTTACCGGAAGCTTTTTCATGCTCTTTTGTGTTATTTTTATCAAATTCTTGTGTGCTGAAATGCTATACTTTGCCACTATCTATCCCTCTATTCTGTTTCAGTTTTTACGTTTAATATGAACTGTCCGCTTTCTGCGAAGTCCTGCAAATACTCCGGTTCCAACACCAACAACGGCAACTCCGCATACAATAGCGATAACCGCCGGTGTATTATTCAATAACCTTATCAGGGAATTGGTTGATACCAGCAAATCGGCTATCTCACAGTCCACCTCATTGCCTGCTGCATCCTTTGCACTTATGGCTACTGTCTGCCGCTTATCGGATTCCGGAATCGAAAAACTAATATCATCCCCATCCTGTGTATAGGAAAGTGTCTGTCCGTTTAATATAACCTTAATATCCTGCAATACCAGATTATCGATAACCGATACCGTTGCTTCATAATTCTGCGTATTGTAACTCTGTCCCTCTTCTATATTAATTGGCACAATCACCGGTGCTGTTCCATCCACACCAAATCCAATCTCTGCCTGCTTGGATTCATTAATATTCTCGTTGATATTACCGGCATTATCCTCTGAGTAAACCGTAACCAGGTAGGAACCGTCTCCCTGAAAAACTGATTTGTCTATTTTATAGGTATACTGGCTCCAGCTTCCGTTTCCACCCACTGAAGTAATGGTATAATCCGTTCCTTCTTCCAGATTTTTCGGCTCTCCATTTGCAGAAACCGTAATTTTAATGGTATCCATGGAAAGACTGTCCACATTTGTCTCTGTCAGCACAATATCGATTGGTTCCTTAATATAAGTACCTTCTATTTCTTTCAAAGAATCATCCAATACATAAACCGAGCCAAATCTGTTTACCGAAAATGTAATACTCTGTTCTGTCTCATTTCCTGCAAAATCAATTTCTCTTGCAGTCAACGTATAAATATCGTCTACATCCTGTTCATGTGCAAAATCAGAGAAAGTAAAGGTCTGTCCATTTTCTGTCTGAGCAAAGGTGCCATCATAATGAACAATTCCATGATTTGCACCTGATAATTCTATGGTTGCAGCGCCTTCATTATAATTTGTATCTGAAAATTGAACGATCGGCATGACTACGTCATTATTCGCAGAATCATTTTCGATACCGGAGATTTCAATTACAGGCTCTGTCTTATCAATGACAAACTCTGATGTACTGCTTTGAACCGCTGCATTTCCGGCTTCATCCATTGCATCAACTGTAAATGCGTAATTTCCATCTACTGCAAAGGATATGGTTGCCATATGCACATCACCATCCGTTGTCCAACCGGACAATGCCGGGAAAACTGTTGTCTGTCCATTATCGGCAGCTGTTCCATGCACTTCAATTCGTCCTGCATCAAAATTATGCTCCGTTACTTTAATCGTAGCCATTCTATCCTGTGCATAATAATTTCCATTGGCTACCTGCCCATCCATTGTCACTTCAATTACAGGATTCGTCCGGTCAATGGTAAATGTCTGCTCCGGGAAAGTTGTTGCATTATTTCCTGCCCGGTCCCTGCCACTCATCGAAAATCTGTAATCATCATCTGCTGCAAATGTTACCGTTGCCATATGCACACTGTTATCCGGATTTCCTTCCTCTGTATATTCTGTCCACCCTGAAATCTGTGCCTCTGCGCCATGGGTGCTTATAAGATTCCATGCAATATCATTCTCATCAAAATTTCTTTCTCTCACGGTAACTGTTGCAACTCTTACATCCTTATATACCGATGTATATATGCTGTCCGGTGCAATATCATTGTAGGATATACTTATCTCCGGAGCTGTTTTATCAATACTTATAGTTACTGCTTTTTCCGTCACATTTCCTGCACAGTCTGTCACCTTTACATTTACAACAATATCATTGCTGTTATGAAATACCGGAATCTGTCCGCTCACACCTGTAATTAGATTTCTGTCTGCTGATGTAATCTTCCATGCTTCATCCGATATTGCTCCGTTATTATCAACTGTCACTATGCCATTTCTGTTGTTTCCTGTATCATATGATGCATTTACTGACCATTCTATGGATCGAATTCCAGCATAAGGATCTTCTATACTTACTGCAACTGATGTATCAGATGCATACAATGGATTCCCTTTTCCATCTGTTGTATCTGTCTTCTCCGGCTCTATTACTACATTACGATTGCTTTCATGTGCTTCCGACCGTTCCAGTAAAATACCCACTGATTTATAATAATCCAAAGACACATTTCCCACATTGTCCGTTGCCTTTAAATAAATGTATCCCTTAAATTCAGCCTGAATTGGAATTCTGATAACAGCATCTTCTCCGGGTCTTTTTCTGCATTCTACCGTTACTTCTTTCTCTTCCGTTCCATCCGCATCTGTCAGATGATATGAAATACTTTGGATTCCTGCACCGGTATTTCCATCACTTACTGTTATTTCCGCAGTAACATCTGTATTGGCATAATATCCATAATTTCCGGTATCACTTACTGTTTCCTTTGATGCACCAATCACCTGAAAATCCGTAACAACCGGTGCCTGATTTTCTTTATGCACATAAATTGTTTTCATATAGACATCTTTCTCATCTACATTTGCGGTTACCGCAATTTTAATTTCATAATCACCATCTCCAACGGCAGAAACCTGTGACGTGGAAATTACAAATGTATCCTTTGTTGTCATTTCCTGCTGAACATCTTTATAGATTCTGTTGGCATCTGTTAAGCTTTTTCCATTCTTGTCTTCTGTCAATGACGTTCCATTGATGGTAACATTTACTGAATTCAATCCTGATTTTTTCTGTTCTATCGAAAAATTTATGGTTTCGTCCTGCTTCTCGTAATATGTAGTAACTCCTTCCATATTGGTATCCACATAAAAATGTGCAAGGTCTGCCTTTATTTCCGGCACTGTAATATCATGCACAATCTTCGCACCATTTGCGAAGCTGCCATAATTTTCCGGTGCCATTGTATTTCCAACCTTATCCGTTGCAGATGCTGTTATCTTATTTTCTGCCGTATCGGAAAGTGTTATTGTAAATGTGGCACTGTTACTGCTGTCCACATTCTTAGTTGCTTTTGCTACGCCATCCTGATATATGGTAATCGACTTTACGCCGGATTGTTCATCCGCTGTCTTTACTGTAAATGTGACTTTTGCATCTCTCGTATAATATACATTTCTCTTTTCAATCAATGACGGTGCCTGAATGTCTGTAATAACAGGTGCACTTTTATCCACCTGATATCCTCTAATTACCGGCCCGTCCACATTTACATTGGATGCCTTATCTACACCATAGAGATAAACCTCCGTATCTTCCTGCGGCACCACATCTATCTGAATGGAAAATGTTCCATCCTCTGTTACGGCTGCCACATGTTCTTCCTCTGCCAGTATTTTATCTTCTGTCAGTGGTTCTGTTGACCATACCACCCGGTCTGCTCCCGAAAGATAATTGGAGCCTTCCGTTCCTGCATCTGTTACATTTCCGGTAATAACAATATTATCTTCCTTGCCTGTAATCCATGTTTTATATCCGTTCTCTACTGCTTTTCCATTCTCTGTAACAGTTACTGTCGGCGGAACTGTATCAAAAATAAATGTAACCGGTTTCTTTAGTTCATAGCCTATCTGGTTGGCAAAAATATTCCACGGACTCTCCAATTCCCAGATATTGTTTATAGTCTTTTCTGAATCCAGTATCTTATTCTGCTCATAATCTCTTACCCAGAAAGCTCCCAAAACTGACTTCTTCTCGTTATTAAAAGAAATTGATTTTCCGCTTTTGCTTTTTATCGTAACTGTCTGTCCTTTTGAGATGCTGTAGGTTATCCCATCCTCTGATACTTCTCTGGTATTTTCATCCTGCGCATTAGAAAAGACAATCTCTATATCATCCGGAAATTGCGCTTCCTGTTCCACTTCTGCCTGTTCAAAACTTACTGTCAGTGCTGCATCCTCTTTTAATGCCGGAAGTGATACTTTTCCTACTGTATCCTCATCCTGTAAAATCGTCAGTTCACCGTCATTCCAGGTTGCTGATTTTATAATATATCCTGGTTTTGGAATAATTTTTACATTTTCAAAGGTATCTCCATATTTGCAGTTTATTTCTTCTGATTTGTTATAAGCTGTATCACCAATCTGAATTCCGCCACCTTCTGAAAGTTCCAACTTTATTTTCACTTTCTTAAGTGCAAAAGAAATCTGCTCGGAATAAGAAAATGTTTTATAATAAATATCTTTTTCTTCATCATAGGTATAATCATCCGGTTTCTGGTTATTTTGAAATTCATATCCGGCATCTCTGTCCGGTTTAACCTCTATGCGGTAATCATTTTCTGCATTTACATTATATTTTTTTACACCCTGTGCCGACTCAGATGGTGTACATTCTTCTTCCCCATCCTCTTTGATTTTATATACGGTTACGCTTCCACCGGAAAAATCACTCTTTCCATCCGTAACTATATTCAAAGTCATTTCCCCTGTTGTTTTCTGTGCTTCTGCTTTAAATCTGAAAAAATTATTATCTTCCGTGCAGGAAAAAGCATACTGATATCCTTCCCCTTTTTCTTCAAAATCATTTTCTTCATCTAAAACAATTTTATAATCTTCCTTCGGCTGTACCTCAATCAAATAATCCTTTCCAGCTTCCAGTTCATCGGTATAAAAAATCTTTGTATCCTTCTCTGTATCACTGTTCTGTGTATCTTCCTCTAACTCTTCCCATGGCAGTTCAACATTCTCTGTGCCATCCTTAGATACTTCCCTTACTGTAATTTCAGCCCCATCTGCATTTACAATCTCACCTACAATTGCATACTCTGTCGGTTCTTCCACTGCTGCTCTTGCATCTCCCACCGGTACTACACTCAATGTGACTACAACCGCAAGTGTCAATGCTAATATCTGCTTCCATTTCTTCATAAGTCTTCCCTCTTTCATTCTCTTTCCTATAAGTTTTTCATTTACTTATATTGTCTCATTCGTATGAATTTCCATAACATCCTCTAACAAAATCAGTCCATCATTCTCCGATATATTCTGTTCTTCGTTACTCAGCAATACTGTACCTTCTTCCAACAGAGTTGTCTCATCTTCCAGTACTGTTGTTTTCCCATCCTCTGCTGCAGGAATTGTTCTAGATACCGCTTCCTCTTTTACCGGATATTCATTTTTTATCGGCACTCTTCTTCTGTTTGCTTCCTTCCGATTCTGCTCACGAATTTCTTTCATCTGCTTTGCTGCTGTTTTTCCACTTACTTCACCATGCAGAGAAATAATGTCAAAACTGAAAAACAAAATAATTGCAATCAGCAAAAAAATCGCTGCCAGTCCAAATCCTATCCATGAAATAATCTGATATATCATTGTATTCATGCTCCTATTGTTCACTATATGCATTTTTTATTGCATCCTGCGCCGCATCTTTACGTTCTAATATCTGCTGCTTTATTTCATCGGTCTTATCCGTTGTTGTATCCACGGCATCGGTTCTGTCAAGGACATCCTGATAAAACGCTTGTATCCGGCTCTCTTCGATTCCATCTGATTTAAACTTTCTGGCATAATTTTCGATTGAATTCAAACACAGTTTGTATACTTCAAGATTTACAATCTCGCTGTCTTCACCATCTACAATCTCCAGTAAATCTTCCAAATTCTGAAAGTACGGTGCATAGGTTCCCTTATCCGATGCTTCCTCAACATTCAATGTCACATCTCTTGTAAACTGACCAATTTCTTTATATACCTGTGTAATCAGATGATAATCCGATTCTTCGCTTCCATAATCATACGCATCTGAAAACCACTGAACAGAACTCTTTATTCTTGTTATCTGGTTATCACTGGTATCTGTTTTCCCATAATCATAGTAATACCAGTACAATCTTCCTATTTCATAGGCTAAATCTGCATAATCATCCTGTTCCCGAAGTCCGCTCAAATTATTATTGATTTTCTTTTTAAATTCATTCTCTTCTTCTACCGTAAAAACCGCATCATCTTTAAACGCAGCAATAAGACCTAAATAGGCCTTTGTATCTGTCGGTTTGATATCAACCGCTTCTAAATATATTTCTATTTTTTCTTCATCTGTTGCTGATTTTTCTGCCTGTAACAGCAAATTATCGTAATCATTATTTTTTACATGTCTTTGTAGAAGCTGCCCGGTAATACCAATTCCCAGACTCACTACTGCAGCCAGCAGCATTCCATAGAATGTATATAACTTTTTCTTCTGCTTCTTCTGATATGTCTCATCCGCTTCCTCATAATGCAAAATTGCATATAGAAGTTCTGCACATGACTGATATCTTTCTTCCGGGTTAATTCTGGTACATTTTAAAATAATACTTTCCAGTCCTGATGACAGATTCGGATTCCAATAACGAATCGGATAAATCTCATAAGGCGGCTCACAGGGATTCTTTCCGGTCACCAGATGATACAATGTCACTCCCAGACAATAAATGTCGGTTCTCTGGTCTGTCTGTCCCTTTCCTCCGAACTGCTCCGGAGCTGCATATCCTTTTGTTCCAAGGCTGACGGTATCCTCCAGATTGTGTTCCTTATATTCTCTTGCAATCCCAAAATCAATCAGCTTTATATTTCCGTTTGGCTGCAGCATGATATTTGCCGGTTTCATGTCTCTATATATAATTGGCGGATTCTGCATATGTAAGTAATCCAATACTCCGCACAATTCTTCTGCCCACTCAATTACAGTTTCCTGTGGCTGAGCACCATCTCTCTCCAGCACCTTATTCAGTGGTTCGCCTTCTATATAGTCCATTACAACATAGATAACATCCTCTTTATCTATGATATCTACAATTCTAGGCAGGCAGGGATGATCCAGTTTTTTCATCATATTAGCTTCCGCAATGGCTGACTGTACGACTACTTCATTATTTTTATCCCGTGCTCGTTTTTTAATTTCTTTTACCGCCCATTGCTTATTCAGATTCTTATCCATTGCAAGATAAACCTCTGACATACCGCCTTTTCCAATCAGCTTTAATATTTCATACTTCCCCTCAATCAATGTACCTATTATTGCCACAATAATTTTTCCTCTTTAATCTTCTGTACTTTTACCTATATAAATAACCGTGATATTATCCGTTTCTCCACGCTTCATATTTAATTGAATTAACTGATGAAGTTTTTCTTCTATCTGACTTTTAGAATTCCATTTCGAATTACTCAGCGCCTGATATATTTCTAGTTCCGTTATCTTATGCCAAAAACCATCTGAGCATAATAAGAAGCTGCTTTCATTTTCCACTTTGCCTTCCACAAACTCCGGTTTCACATTTTGCGATGCTCCGATACACTGTAACAGCACATTTCTCCGTGGGTCTGTTAATGCTTCCTCTTCTGTCATGTTTCCTCGTTTTATCTCTCTTGCCACAAAGGACTGATCCTCTGTCAGCTGCACAAGTGCCGAATCTATTCTGTATGTCCTGGAATCTCCCACCTGCGCAATTATATACTGTTTATAATCAATTAACAGAATTACGGTCAGGGTTGTCCCCAATTCTACCTCATGTTTTTTCCCGTAATTCCATATTTTTCCATTCAAATTTACAATCAGATTTTCCCACTGTTCTTTTATCAAAGATACCTTCCCGTCTGTATATGGCAATGTTTTCATAAACCAGTCAGAAAACCCCTGCACTACAGTTGCACTGGCAAGTTCTCCCTTGCTTAAGCCTCCCATGCCATCACACAGCACTGCCATGCAGACTGTCTTATCCTTTACCACTGCTATCTTCACGCATAAGCTGTCCTGATTGACCTTTTTCTTCGTTCCAATATCAGTTCCGTAAGCTGTAATATATGTATTCATCCTTCAGTCCTTCCAGAAACAGACAAATAAATACTTTCTCTCATTGTCCTATATTAAATTGTTTTATAAATTGTTTGGGATATCTGCCGGAGAATTCCGACATATATGAACTTTCTTACTCTAAAATAAGATAAATATTATTTTCATAGCTCATACTCCCGCTGTTTCTTCAACAACCACTTAATAGCTTAATCATTTTACCTTTTTCTGTCAATAAGCATTTTGTATAAAACATCTCCTCATATTTGTATAATTTTCACAAAAGCGAATTATATAACTTTTACATTTCATTATGCACTTCCGCAAAGGTATGCTATAATGAGCCCATGTTTCATTATTATTACTAAGGAGAGGTATTTTACTATGAAAGAAAAATTTAAAAATCTGTCAACACCCGTTGGAATTGTGCTGTCTATTGTAGTGGTTATTCTTTTTACCGGGTTATTGTTGGGACTTGGCTTTGTTTTAGGAAAAATTCCGGGATTAAATGAACAAAACGACTACCTGCTTCAGGCAATCGCGGAATTTATCATTCTGATTGTTTTCCTGATTATAACCTTTGTGATTGGTTATACCCGTATCTTTACGGAAAATGTTGCCGGCTGGCTCAGAAGTTTATATACCGGCGGCTTCTTTGTGGTTTACTGTCTGTTCAGCCTTATTGCACAGATTTATCTTTGCAGTATGTCAAAAGTGGGAAATGTAAGAACTGCTTTGGAAATTATATTCTATATAGTTGCTATTTTTCTGGTTGGACTGGTAGAAGAACTGGTCTTTCGAGGTGTCATTTTTAATCTGTTACTGAACAGTTTTCCAAAAACAAGAAAAGGCATTACCGGTGCCATTGTTTTAGGCGGCGTCCTCTTTGGTCTGATGCATTTTGTAAATATCCTTTCCGGAGTGAAATTTACAAGTGCACTGATTCAGGTTATCTCTGCTGCTCTGATGGGTATTTTATTCTGTACGATATATGCATCTACCCGCAATTTCTGGATGCTGGTCATTTTCCATGCCCTTGTTGATTTTGCCAGCCTGCTTTCCACCGGAATTTTCGATGCCGGAAATATTGTGTCCCAGATCAATACTTTCTCCGCAATTAATTCCCTATCATTTATCATGCTGGCGATTCCAATGTTTGTTATGCTGCGCAAATCAAGACGTATCCGCTTAGAGATGCTCTACAACAACGTTCCGATTTATGATGATGAACACGAAGCTAAGATGCTTTCCATTGTATCTCTTGTTCTTGGCATTATCAGTCTGGTACTTTCCTGCATCGGCTATCTGATTGGGCTTGGTATTGTGGGCATTTTTGCAGCAATTCTTTCCAAGAAAGCCAAGCCATATAATAACTCTATGGCTACTGCCGGAATGATTACTTCCATCATAGGAATTATCCTTTCTGCCATTGCTGTGGTTCTTCTCAGTGTGGTCTATTCCAGTGATATGATGGCGCAGTTTATGTAAAAGTTCAACATGAAAAGCCCGGATTGCTCCGGGCTTTTCTTCTACATTGTCTACATTGTTTAAATTTTTTTCGGATACGAGGGCTATGCTTCTTCTGCCTTGTCATCCAGATTTACTACGATTATATTTTTTCTTGTAACTGCGCCAATCTCTTCCAATGCATTGAGCATACGGTATACGGTTGCTGTTCCAATGCTTTTGTCTTTCTTGGACGCTCTGTAATAAATTTCCTTACAACTGGAGCAGTTATCTTCTAAGATAATATCCAAAAGAATACGACGCTGCTTTGTCATCCGGCATCCCCGGTCTTTCAGCATCTTGATTATCTTGTCTCTGGTCTGTGTCGTCTGCGTCATGCCTGCCTCCAATCTAGATTAATGGCAATGTCCATCACAGTGCTTGCAGTTCACACCACACTGCAGTGATTTTCCTGCCTTTTTGTCTTTTACCATGCTTCGAATTATAAGTGCAACGACTGCTACAACTACAGCTCCAACAATAACTGTACCCATCGTAATCACTCCTTTCTGTTATGGCGGATTATTTTGCTTTTACTGTTACATTTAATGTCTGGCTTTCCTTATAAGGGCGGAACAAAAGATAAATGAATCCGATGATTAAAAGGAATGCGACTACTGTTCCAATACCAAATGTTCCTGCTGTAATTAAGGAACCAATCTGGAAGATACATAAGGATACAACATATGCAAGGATACACTGATATCCGATTGCGAACCAGAACCATTTTGTATTGTTCATCTCACGTTTGATTGCACCCATAGCTGCGAAACATGGTGCACACAGTAAGTTGAATACTAAGTAAGAATATGCTGCAAGTGCAGTCATGCTGCTTGCCAGATTACCCCAGATTTCTGCTCCGTCTTCTGCAACTTCTGCAAATCCGAATAACTGTCCGATTGTTCCTACTACGTTCTCTTTTGCAATTAATCCGGTAATCGCTGCAACTGTCATCTTCCAGTTACCCCATCCAAGAGGTGCGAAGATCCAGGCAACTGCATTACCAATCTTAGCTAAGATACATTCTGCCTGAGCAGCTTCCAGAGCGGTTCCCTCCAGTCCGTCAAAGCTTAACATTCCGAAGCTTCCGTCTGTCCATCCAAAGTTCATTAAGAACCAGACTACGATAGTTGATAAAAGGATGATGGTACCAGCCTTCTTGATGAAGGACCAGCCTCTCTCCCACATGCTTCTCAGAATATTGCCAACGGTTGGCCAGTGATATGCCGGAAGCTCCATAACGAATGGTGCCGGCTCGCCAGCGAACATTTTTGTTTTCTTAAGGATAATACCGGAGCAGATGATTGCTGCGATGCCAACAAAGTAAGAGCTTGTAGCAACCCATCCGCTGTTGTTAAAGAATGCACCTGCGATCATTGCAATGATCGGGAGCTTCGCACCACAAGGAACAAATGTTGTAGTCATGATTGTCATTTTACGGTCACGGTCGTTCTCGATTGTACGGGAAGCCATAACTCCAGGAACACCACATCCGGAACCGATCAGCATTGGAATAAAGGATTTTCCGGAAAGACCGAATTTACGGAAGATTCTGTCCATGATGAATGCAACACGAGCCATGTAACCGCAGGACTCAAGGAATGCAAGGAACAGGAACAGAACCAGCATCTGCGGTACGAAACCAAGTACAGCGCCAACACCGGCAACAATACCGTCAAGAATCAGTCCCTGCAGCCATGCAGCGCAATTTACAGCTTCCAGAGCAGACTCAACTGCCGGAGGAATAATCTCACCGAAGAGTACATCATTTGTCCAATCTGTTACAATAGTTCCAACAGTGGTTACAGACACATAATAAACAACCCACATTACAACTGCGAAGATCGGAAGCGCCAGCCATCTGTTGGTTACGATTCTGTCGATCTTATCGGAGGTTGTAAGTTTCTTTCCTGTAGAGGATTTTGTATAGCACTGTCCAATAATGGAAGAGATGTATACATAACGCTCGTTTGTGATAATACTCTCTGTATCATCATCGAATTTATCTTCCAGAGCCTTTACTTCGTAAGACACATCCGGAACACTCTTCATCTGCTCAACGATCTTGTCATCCTTCTCCACGAAGAAGTTCAAGTCCTTGAACAATACCTGTCCGTCGATACTCTTCGACAATCCTTTCACCTCAAGGATCTGGTTGCCCGGTTCGCGGTTAGGCG
>ERZ772876.3170-NODE-3170-length-12295-cov-5.694363_pt1 | contig 12295 bp, 7 predicted proteins | sample MGYA00580584_ERZ772876 | MGnify/ENA primary metagenome ERZ772876 (study PRJEB29015, sample SAMEA2737728) | human gut metagenome | biome: human gut; feature: human-associated habitat; material: faeces | place: China | collected 2012 ...
ATCATTCCACCTGTCGGAATATCAGTTCTCCTAAACTGAACATTTACACGTTCATTATTTAGTGCCTAACCTTTTCAGTTAGGAACGTGTCGCACTCCATTCAAACTGGCCATGCTTGCGGTGTAGGCTAAGTGCCCAGCGCCTTGCCGCATTACTGCGGCAGGTTTCCGAACACTCGCCCCCGAACCGTGCTTGCACCTTTCAGCGCACACGGCTCTCCACTTGTTAATTCAGTTTACCGTTGTGTAATTTTCTGTGACAGTCAAGGCAAAGCGCCATTGTCTTGCGATTTCTCGCAATCATATAGCGCTCCCAATAGCTTTTGCCTTTCAGGTCTTTGAGCTTCCTAATGTGATGTATTTCAATGTCTCCATCAGTTTTGCCGCAAAGCTCACATTGCCCTGCGGACAGCCTATCCATCAAGCTGGTTCTGCTGGAATACTTTGCCGTATTCGGTATCGCATCTATAGCGGCAGTCTTTTGCATGGATTTTCGCGCAAAGCCCTCATTGTAAAACAACCGTATTTTTTGCTTTCCTTTCTTATCGGTAAATCTTACTCCAAAGTCTTTGCCCATACGAAGTTTTGCTATCATCTTGCGCATACTGGTACGATATTTGGTTGCAAAAGTCTTGAACATACTGTATTGCATGATGTAGCCAAAAGAGCTTGCGAGAGACGCATTGTTGGCGATACGGTAATAATTGCGAAAGCCCCTGACCTCACTGTTGTATTGGTCAAGAATTTCAAGGTCATCATTATCTTTGAGGTGGTAACGAGCTTTAGCTTTCCAATTACTTTTGCCATAAACCGTTCTTTCGATGGTCATAGCTCCATAGTCCAGCAGCTTCCTTTGCATAATTTCTGTCGGCATTTCCAAACATACCGTGCCGTTGAGATGACGGCATAACCGCCCTATTTTATCTCTCTTAGTAGCGGTGGAATGGCGCACATAGATGTCATATCCCAAGAACCGGGCTTTCTTCTTAGAATGGGTTATCAGTGTTTTTTCGTCTGACAGCTCCAAATGAAGTATATCCGCTACAAACGCCTTAATCTGTTCCTTGATTGCTACTGCGTCTTCCTTACTGCCAATCACGCCTACAAGAAAATCATCGGCATAACGGACATATTGAAGCCGCTTGTAGCTGGCGTCGAACGGGTCGGAGTAAGGCATTGTCAGCTTTCTACGATCAATCTCACGGATTTTCTCCGAAAGCATCTGCCGTTCGTCCTCTGTGATGGCATTGCGTAATTTCTTCGCCAGCACGCCCCGCTTCTTTTCCAATTCGTAGGTTTCAGAATAGACAGCACGCTTTGCACCCTTGTCAAACTGCGTTTTCAGTTCCTCCATGTACCTGTCCAGTTTGTCCAGATAGATGTTGGCGAGAATGGGGCTGATAATACCACCCTGCGGCGTTCCGCTGTATGTGTTGTGATATTTCCAGTCCTCTAAATATCCCGCCTTTAGGAACTTACGGATAAGGCGCAGAAAACGGTCGTCCTTAATGCGCTCCGCTAAAATACCTATCATGACTTCGTGGTCGATGTTGTCAAAGAAGCCTTTGATATCTCCCTCAACAAACCACTTCACGCCGGAGAAACAGACTTGTATTTGGTTCAGCGCCGTGTGACAGCTATGATTGGGGCGAAAGCCATGCGAGGTTTTCGCAAAACTGCCCTCATAAATTGCTTCCAGCAGCAGCCGCACACATTCTTGTACCAACTTGTCATCAAACGATGGGATGCCCAACGGGCGCATTTTCCCATTCTTCTTAGGAATGTAGGTTCTTCTTGATGGTTGAGGCTGATAGCTCTCGTTCTTTAGGCTCGCAATGATGCCATCAATGCGACTCAGGCTCATTGCGTCGATGGTTTTGCCATCGGTGCCTTGTGTCATATTCCCTTGACTGGCGTAGATATTTTGATATGCCAGCATAAACAGCTCCCGATTATAAAGATTACGATAAAGTCGTTCAAAGGTATATGACCTGTCGTTGCTGTGGGTTTGTAAACTGCTTAACAAATTGATTGGATTTCTCATGGTGTATCACACACCGTCCTTTCTCTGTTGTTAAGATAACAAGCTGCCACCCTTCGCCATGTGTGCGGCGTTACCGCACTCGGACTACTACGGCGGCTCCGTTGCCATGCCGAATATTCAGTGTCATCTTTCTTGGCGTAGCCTTGAAATTTATCACCACATAGGCATTACACATAGCCGATTCCTCGGCATTTCGGGTTAGGCAATCCCCGTTTAACAATGTAATAATGGCATAGATGATTGTCGGATAGCGTTTTCGTCCTTTTCTCCATACGGAGTTGAGCCGTGCACAAGCTCACCCACATATTCTCGACTAATGAATTGTGGCTGCACGGTACGGCGATAGCTGTCTTTCGCCATAGTTCCTACAAATACCTCTCGGACTGCGCTTCAGGCAGTATAGCTTTTATCCTTGTATCATCCGTTTCATCTTCCCATTCAGTCGTGGGCTGACAACTGCCCAACTTATGAGTTTCCCGATGTGCTATTTTCCCCTATGAGGTTTCCCTCTCAGGTAAGTCGGGTGATGACGGGTTAATGAGCTTTTTCCCGCTGGATTGCCATATCCAAAATTATTACATCGCCGCTACGGGCGCACAGTCAAAGTACGCGCCGCCAAGTTTCACGAAGAATGCGATGGCGAGGATCATATCCAATGCCGGGAACACCACCTTCTCCACCACGCTCTTGATCTGTTTGGCCGCCTCCGTCCACGTCTGCTCCACCGCTCCCGCCACATCCCCGCCTGCGGCGAGCGCCGAGGTGCAGCAGAGAGAGGTCAGAAGCAGAAGCGTCAATGTCAGAATAATCATTTTTCTGTATTTCAAGAAATCTCAACCTCCTTAAAATGGGGATGCCGCCCCTTGCGGAGCGGCATCCGTTGTTAGTCCTTAATAGCCGGTGCGAGGCAGGGGCTTGCTGGGGGCATAGACACGGGTGACCCAGCGGGAGGTCGCCATGATCCACTGCCCATTGTAGACGCCGCCTGCATCCGACGTGTTGACGAACTGCGTACCACCGGCGAGCTTTGAAAGCACCTTGCAGTCCACGCGAGGGGCCTCCACCTGACGGAAGTTGGCGGGGACGATGCCGAACGCCGCCATGAACTCCGTCACATACTCATTGGCGGCAAGCCCCAGCGCCGCGGGCGAAGCATCCAAGACGTAGTTTTTGGATGTGCTCAGGTTATCCACCAGTGTGCGCCAGGTATCGCCGCTGAGATTGGTTCGGTAGACGATTTTATAGTTGCCGGGGGTATTCCACGTGCCGGTATAAATCTTTTCAAGGCGCACCGCCTTGACGGGCAGGGTATCGCGCCAGTAGAAGGATTCCAGCGCCGTGGTGGAATTGTTGGCAATACCGGTGAAGTTGTAGCGGACAAGCTGCCCCGGCATGACCTCCACGTAGCCGGTTTTCTTGATCGACACATTCGTGTACAGGCTCTTGTTGGTCATGCTTGCCTTGACGATCTGACCGGCGTGTTCGATCTCCACCTCAATGGGTGTCTTATCCAGCCCGTAAAACTCCGCCGCCTTGGATTCTACGATTTTATATCGCGCCAGAGGCAGAGGCTTACTGACCGCGAGCCCGTTTTTATCCGTCTTGATGGTATCCATCAGACGGTTGGTGCGGGCGTTGTAAACTTCAAAGACGGTGTTGGGGATCGGCGTTCCGGCGGGCCAGCCATTCATGGAATTATAGTCCGCCGAGGTCTTGACGATCTGGATCTGACCGGTGATGGGCGTATTCTTCCACTCGATTTCTGTGGTTTCGCCGGACTTTACATACACGGTCTTTTTCTGCGTGTCGGGAATATATCCCTCATTTTCCAATTCACGCAGATAGTAGCGGCCAGCTGTCAGATTTTCAAAACGGACATACCCTCGGTCATCGCTTGTTTCCTGCGCAATGGGATTATTTCCGCTGTCGTAGAGAATGAAGGATACACCGTAGATGCTCTCGCCGGTGGTCGAATCGACCTTGTGGATCAGAATGCCGGAGATGGCTTTGTTGGTCACCGTTTTGGTCGTGGTTCTACCATCCTCCACGGCGAAATAGATGGGGGTATTGTCCAGCTGGAAGCCCTTGCCCGCCTCGGTTTCCACGGCATAGTAGCTGCCGCTTTCCAGCGGCACATACACGCGGCCGTCCGTTCCGGTGGTGACGGTGTCCACCAGACCGCCATCGCTGACACGGCGGATCTCGAAGGTGGTGTTGGGGATGCGCTGGGTCTTGTCCACCGCATTCACTTTCACCAGCTCCAGCCCGCCGATGGGAGTATTATAATAGCGATAGGTAATCCACCGCTTTTATCCCAGTTGGACTGGGACAGTCAGGGTGGATTTTCCCCCGCTTCGCACCGTGCGTGCGACTTTCACCGCACACGGCGCTCCATCAATGCAAATTATTTGTTGCGTGTATGTGAAATAACCAGTTTGTCCCTATAACCGACAATTTTCTTTTGTGCTTTGACATCAAACTCACTAATGTCCTGATTCGGATTATTAACCGCGATGAAGCATTTCTTATGAAGCGAAATCAGATTGTTGACACGGTTCACCTTATCCAATGGGAGGTATGGATTTATCCGGTGTGCCCATGGCGTATTAGCGATTAACCAACCTCCACAGACCCGGCACCTGAGTTTATCACGGTTGAGAGCGTAAGCCCTGTTCATAATAAACTCGAAATTGTTGAACTTCCCCCATTTGCCATAGCTGATTGCCCGTGCCGACCTATCCGAATACATTTCATCCAGACGCGCCTGCATTTTCTTCTTTTTCGTACGTTCAAAATACAACTGCCGCCCAGTGTCGGTGTATGGTGTCTCAGCTTGGTTTTTAGGTGGAGTTCTTTCCCATCTGCAAAAGGTAAGCGCTGTAAAGCCTACATAGATGTCCCGGTATTTGATAGAGGGAATTTTCTGTTTGTATTGTTGGTGTACTCGAGGAAGGTTCCGGGTTTGATTTGCTGGAATCCATTTCCCGTTGTACTGTTTCAAGCGGCGCCTTGCCGCAAGTTGCAATTTTCTGCTGTGTTTTTGCATGGCAATATTTACCCATGTACAGCATTGATAATATTGGATAATCCCTCTTATCTGACTGTTGATGCGGTTTATTGCACCAACCATTTGCTCACGGCTGTAATTACCGGGAATCTTTTTGATGTCTTCCGCGATTTTGTCAGCTCTGCGCTTTAATCGCTCACGGTCTGGAATCGTTCTTGGGATGTAGCCTCTGCGGGATTTCCCCCGAACCATTTTGAACTCGTAGCCTAAGAATTTGATGTACTTCTTTCTGATGTCTGTTATCAGTGTTTTTTCTTGGGATAATGTCAATTTCATTTTTTCCTGAAGAAAGGATTGCAAGCGAGCTTTCCAGTCTTCCGCATGTGCTCGGGTGTCTGTTGCAATGATGAAGTCATCCGCGTATCTGACAAGGTATCCGGGAACAAGAGTGGTTTTCTTGCGCATGACCGCGTACCTGCTCTGGTCCTGTACATACTGATGTCTGGTTCGTTTATTTTCCCATTGCTTTGATACCCATTCATCCATAATATCTAAATAAACATTCGCGAGTAGTGGGCTGATTAGGCCGCCCTGCGGTGTTCCTTCTTCGTTTACGGCGCATTCTTCCATGACCCCGGCTTTTAACATGGCCTTGATAATCTGCAAGACCCGCCTATCCTTGATACCCATGTGGTACAACCGCTTTATGAGTATGCTGTGGTCGATACGGTCAAAGCATTTGCTGATGTCACCTTCGACAATCCAGTAATTTCCCGTGTTGTGCATTATAATGTCAACTCGTTCTAAGGCCATAGCCGCATCTCGCATGGGGCGGAATCCATAGGAATGTGCAAAGAATTGTGCTTCTAATATAGGTTCCAGCACTATCCTCATACATTCTTGTACGATTCTATCCCGTATTGCAGGAATGCCCAGAGGCCGCTTTTCTGATTTTCCCGGTTTGTCGATATATACTCTCCGTATCTGCTGGGGTTCAAAATGCTTAAATGCACGTTGAATATCTGCTACAACCCACGGGAATGGTTTTTGAAGATAATCTTTGCGCATGGTTTTGGAATCTACACCAGGGGTTTCGCTTCCATGATTGCCTTTGATATTATGGATTGCTGTGATAATGGTTGACTCTGCTGACATAATCTCCAGAAGTCCTTTGAATGCCGGACGGCCGCCAGCCTCATAGACTTCTTTGCTGTGCTGATACAGTGCATCTTGAATTTCGCGCAATTGAGTTTCGGTTTTTGGGTAGTCGAATTGTTGTGCCATACGCACCGCCTCCTCTCTGGAATTGGTGTTTCTGGTTTTAGTCAGGTATGCCTACGGCTTCCTCGACTTTCTGTTCACATACAAATCTGCATTGACTATGCCCCTTCGCTCCACTCCCATTACAGGAGTTTCATCACTACTACGGGCTGCTGTCCCGCGGATTAACAGGTCATTTCCTACCTGTGCGGACAGAAGTGTCATTCTGTTTACATCTTGGGATGTGTCCGTCCACGGTTCCTTTGTTCCCTATGCCTTAGCTTTACATATCGGTTTTAGCCCGTCCCTTTGACCCGGCTGCCGTCTTTGGCCTGTGTGATATTCTGCCAAAGACATTCGACCTTTTTGGTTTTCTGCCGTTTTCCACTACTTCAGATTTCGACGGCGACAGCACTCCACATGGGAGCGGATGGCTGTATAATCATCCTACGCCTTTACGAGCCGTACATTCGGGACTTTTGTCGGTTGCAACAAGACATTCTGGACATGACCGATTTATAGCCTCCTGCGGGCATAGCCGTCTCAGACCATGCTACCGCTCTTTACCGAGCTTCGTACAGATTGCATAACACTACAAATCTGCACGTCGGAGATTCAGAGTTTTTGTTACCCGTCACACTGGGTCAGGCAGGTTCTGCCCCTGCCGAATCAAGCATAGAGTTCAGATTCTTCGGAATCTGCCTTGTTTTGTTGCGTGTTTCCACGCAGATTGTCAAGGAACAAAGCGCACAAAATAGAGGGACTGCGTGTCGTTGGGGTTGACCACCACGGTCTGCGTGCGCGTATTCTCGTCGATGGTGTAACCGGAGATAGATTTTTCCTCTGTCACCACCAGTGTGCCGGTGACGCCCTTGAGAATGATCTGCCCGTTTTCGTCGGTATAGTACAGACCGTTGGAGCTGATTTTTCCGTTTTCGTCGGGGACGAACTCGCCGGTAGCCGTAGTGATTTTGAAGGTAACGCCCTCCAGCGGCGTCTTGCGGTCCAGAGAGGACAGCTTGTTGATGATGAGCGCGCCCTGTCGCTCATTCCAGAAGGTCATGCGCTGGGGAGACTGGCTCTGGTCGATCTTGATGCTCTGCGGTGTCCCGTCCAACACGAATCCATCCACAGATTTGACCTCTTTTGCGGTAACAGTCATGCCGTCGGTCAGACCCTCAATGACGATCTGGCCTGCAGCGTCGGTGGTATAGTAGCCGTTGTTGGGGCCGACTACCGCACCGGAGGAGTCTGTCACAAGGAACTGTACCCCGGCAAGCGGTTCATTTTTCGTGCCGGAAATGTATTTCTGGAGAATCAATGTTGTAGTGGGTTTGTTGTAAAAGGTCAGAGTCTGCGTGTCATTGGGGTTGACTACCACGGTCTGTGTGTGGCTGGCTTCGTCAATGGTGAAGCCCGGAATCGTCTTGGTTTCCGTTGCTACCACGGTGCCAACGATACCGGAAATTCTGATCTCACCGGATTTGTTGGTGTAATAAATGCCGTTGCTGGACAGTTCGCCGTTGGCGTCGGGAACGAAGCTGCCATCCGCGTAGGTGATCTTAAACTCTACACCCTCCAGCGGCTCCTTGTTGGGGCCAGAGCTGACCTTGCGGATGATGAGATTACCGGCAGGCTGGTTCAGAAACTGCAAATGCGCCGTTTCGCCGCTCTTGATGAGTGCGTGCTGGGGGCTGTCATCCAACAGGTAGCCCGTTTTTGCTCTGACTTCACGGGCAATGACCGTCATGCCGGGTTCCAGACCATCCACCAGAATTTCGCCCGCGGCATTGGTGGCGAAGCGGCCGTTGTCGTTGCCGAGATAATTGCCGCTGCTGTCGGTCAACAGGAACTCTACGCCGGAGAGCGGTTCGTGCTTGCTGTCGTCGCTCAGCTTTGTAATGAGCAAACTTCCCAGCGGGGCATTGCCGAAGCGGAGCGTCACCACATCCTGATCCTCGCCGGAGATCCACACCGTCTGGGGTTCGCGGTCGATAATGAGGCTTCCGTCGCTGGATACCTCCTCGCAGATATAAGTGCCCTTTTTTAAGCCGGTTACAGTGAAGGCTCCATTGGGCCCGGTCACGTAAGTGCCGATAACGGTGCCGCCCGTGCCGCTGGTATTACCGCTCAAATAGCGCAGCTCGAAACGGCAGCCCGGAATACCTTTCCCACTCTTGGCATCATATTTGAAGCCGACCAACGCACTAAGCGGCACATTGCGGATAATGATGGTCTTGCTGGTGTTTTCTTCCAGATAAAATTCCTGCACGCTTTCGCCGTCAAGGTAGCCGAAGCCTTGCGGGCAGGACTCTTCAACGATTTTGTACCAGCCGCGTTCGGCGTCCGTCAGGACCACCTTGCCCTCCTCGTTAGAATAGAACACACCGAGATTATGCATCTCGCCGGTGGAGGTGTTGTCGGACGCATAGTAGATGTGCAGCTTTGCACCGGGGAGAGGGTCGGATGTCACGCTGTTCTGCTTCAAAATCGTCAGGGTCGGCTTGATCGTGTTGAAAAAGGTCACTGTGCGGGTGCAGCCGGCCTCCAGATAGATCACCTGCGGGATCTCAGAGAGGACCACGTGAGACGGCCCGCCTGCCTCTGAGATGCGGTAACTGCCCACGGGGAGGTCCGCCAAAAAGGCGCGGCCCCGCAGGTCTGTCGTGACCGTAGTCTCAAAGCTGCCGTCGATCTGCTCGATACGGTAGGTCACGCCCTCAATGGGTTCACCGTTGGCGATGTTCTTCTTGATGATCTCCAAACCCGGCTTTTCGTAGTCCACAAAGGTGACTTCGCTTGTTTTGCCGGGGCGCAGTGCCACAGTCTGCTCGGTATTGCTCACGATGTACGGTTCCGGCACGGATTCTTCCCGTACCACATAAACATCAGCAGGGATGGACGAGAGGGTGGCGGAACCGTCCGTCCCGGTCGTGACGGAGGTGGAATAGCTGCCGGTAACGGACTTAATGGAAAACACCGTGCCGGCAATTGGTTTGCCGCTCATGGCGTCGCGCTTGATGATCTTCATATCGGGCTTTTCGTAGTTGACCGCCGCAACAGTGTATTCGCGGTCACCCTCAGTTACATCTACGTACACGCTCTTCGGCGTGGGATCGACACAGTAACCGTCCGGTGCGGAGGTCTCGACAAAGCTCCAAAGGCCGGTGGCGGCGTTCTCAACATAGATCTCGCCCTGCGCATTGGTGATGTCGCTGCCGACGATCTGGCCGTTAAAGTAGATGCTGAAACGTGCACCGGCGAGGCCGGTTGTGGTACCGCCAGCAGTCTTTTTCAGCACGATTTTGCCCGTGCCACCCGCAGGCTGCTCCGGCTGGTCAGGCGCTGGCTCGCCCGTTACGAGCTTGCGCGGTCCATAGTAGTTAAAGAATGACTGATTTTTGCGGTTGCTGGAGATCGCAAAAACCGCCCACTTTGCACTCTCATCCTCCACGATGGATGCGCGGATGCCCTGCGACTTATACTCTTCAATCTGACGCTGGAACTCGGCATCCTCAGCTGCTTTTTTTGCAAGGAGGGAGTCAATAAGGCTCAGATATAGCTCGTAGGTGTCTGCATTGGCGTAACCACCTGCGTCGCCATCTCCACCGGGTTCGCCTTTGTAGGACTGGTTTTCCCACACATACGTCTGCACGGCCATAAAAAGCTGGCCGACATTGGACGACTTGCACTCGTTGAGGTAGGTCATCATCCATTTGATGTTCTCTACGGTCGCAGCGTCCATCTCACTAAGGCCACTGAGCGTAAGTGCGCTCTGTAGCACGGCATCTGCATCTGCACCGGTACCGGACGTCCATGTGAAAGAATCAAGATATGTCGCTGTAGCATAGTGATAGCCGAGGCCGCTGTCCATGCAGTACACGAGCTTACCGTCCACGAGCGGAGGACGATAGCTGTACGGCGTACCGTTGGCCAGCAAACGGGTCGACCAATATGCCTGATTCTGTGTGATCTGGATGCCGGAGCCGGTCTTCGACGCAGCGAAGGCCGAGGTCGGCAGCAGGCTCAAGATCGTCACCAGCGTTAAAAGCAGTGACAACAGTCGTTTTTTCATAGGTTTCATAATTTCTCCTTTCTCAAGAGAGGCAACAAAAAGAGCAGGCCGTTAAGGTCTGCTCTTTCCTGATAGTTGATATTTACTTGTTCGCGGGCGTATCCACCCGGGTAACTTCACAGCCGTCCAGCAGGAAGACCTGCACACAGTACCAGCAGTCGAAGCCGTCCTTGTCAATACCGCGTGCCAGCCCGACGCCGATCTCGCCGTAGCGGGCGCTTGTCATGTTGTCCGCATGGGCCTTGGAGTTGGACCACAGCTCGACCACCGCTTCAGAGAGCGTTTTGTGCTGCTGCTCAAGATACAGCTCCGAGATGTTGTGAAGGTTTTCGCCGGTGTATTTGCTGTCGGTGACGGTGTTGCTCTTGCGCCCATCCGGGCGGGTGTGGGAGTAGACGCCGCTCGCGGCGATCTCATCGGCGCGCACCTGCGCCGCCTGCGTGAGCTTATCGTTGACACGCAGCGCAGCAACACCTTTTGCGCGCCGCAGCGCATTGGTGCGGCCCACGATATCCTGCTTTGCGACGGCAACTTCATCAGCAGGCGTCGTGACCTCCGGCTGTGAAGCAGGTTCGCTGGTCCCCGCTTTCACCGGCGCTTCGCCGGTGTAGGGCTTGTCCGATTCAATTTGAACACATTTGGTATCGCCGTCCCAGTAAACCTCGAATCCTACCGTCTTGCCGACATCGCGCAGCATGACGTAGTTGTTGCCGTTGATGTTGTACGCCGTCAGACGGACTTCTTTACCGTCCACAAGGATGCGGTTGGTCGACAGTGTCACTTTCAGCGATCCCACTGCCCGCGCCGCGGGAGAACTTAGGGTAAGCCCCAGCACAAGACCGCAGAGGATAAGTCCGGTATTCTTCAATCTGTTCATTGTTCTGCCTCCATTCTAAATGTGTATGTGGAAATCTTCCTCGCAGCTTCACCATATCACAGGCGACGGGCAGAAGTCGAATAGAACCGATCCGGCAAAACGGAGAAAAAATCAAGTCTCTACCGCGGTGACGCACCAGCGCTGGTCGCGCTGGTTGCGGACGCAGGTGTAAAGCGTGAGCATATTCTCGCCGGAGTCCGCAAGACCGCTGCGGTCTGTCTCGCTGACCTTGCTGACGTCCGTCACCTTATAGGTGCGCGTCCCCAGCTTGGTCGTCAGGGTGATCTTGTCCCCGATGTTCAGCGTGTGGATCTGCCCGAAGTAGCTGTTGGCGCCGCGGTTGTGGGCGGCGAGGCAGACATTGCCCTCCCAGATGGAGGTATCTTCAAAATGCCCAACGCCTTTGGCAAGCGTCTTGCTATCCGTTCCCTGATAGATCCTCACGCTCAGACCCAGCGTGGGGATCTCGATCTTGCCGAGGGAACCGTTTATGTAGTAGAGCTCACTCGTCACATCTGTGAACAGCACAGCGGGCTGATAGCCGTTGCCGCTGCTCACCGTACTCCCTGGGGTAACCACATCGCCGTTGCCGCTGATCACGGCGCCAGCCGTGGGAAGGGTGCGCGGCGCAAGATTCGGCGTCAGGTATTCGCCGGTATGCAGCGCATTCATGCTCTCCGAGCCAAAGACGGGCGGAATGAGCGCTGCGTTCTTGCTCACATCTTCGTTGCGCATGGCGCCGCCATCCGCCGTGTGAATGACATCGATGGAGGTATTCCTGCCGAAGTCGTAATCGTCCGGCGCATCGATACTGTATTCCAGCGCATACGCCGGAGCCGCCAGAGCTGCTGTCATGCAAAGGCTCAGGCAAAGGGTGATGATCTTTTTCATTCTTCTGTCTCCTCCTCATCTGCATTTTCTCTTTTGCGTTTTACCAGCAGCGCGCCGCCGACGCCCGCGCCTGCCGCGGCCACGACTCCGATGGGGATGAGCACATAGGACCAGCGGAGCGAGGACATTGCGCCGGCAGTTT
>ERZ772876.3171-NODE-3171-length-12293-cov-3.127962_pt1 | contig 12293 bp, 7 predicted proteins | sample MGYA00580584_ERZ772876 | MGnify/ENA primary metagenome ERZ772876 (study PRJEB29015, sample SAMEA2737728) | human gut metagenome | biome: human gut; feature: human-associated habitat; material: faeces | place: China | collected 2012 ...
CTCCCCCGCTCTACCTCTGCAAAAAGGGTAAAGTAGAAGAGTATTGCTGGACAGACGCGCAACGCCAGAAGTTTATCGATACCTATGGCGGCGGTCTGGAAAATGCGGTTCATACACAGCGCTACAAAGGTTTGGGTGAAATGAACGCCCAGCAGTTGTGGGAAACAACAATGGACCCCGACAACCGTATGCTGAAGCAAGTAAACATCGATAATGCCGCCGAAGCCGATTACATCTTCTCCATGCTAATGGGTGAAGACGTAGGTCCGCGCCGCGAGTTTATCGAAGAGAATGCAACATATGCGAATATCGATACATAATTTTAATATTACGTTTTTATAAACCAACCTCACATCTTACAACGAAGAAGCGTCGGCAAGCGAAGGAAAATCCTCCGTGTCGGCGCTTTTCTATGTCTTAATAAAACCTAACAGTTAAATCTTTTTCCGGTCAAAATCACTATCTTGCCGAAAATGAAGGAGGACACTTATGAAAACGACTACCCCAAATCCTGTATTTGCCAAGATCAGGCTCTATCTCAGAATTCTGGCATCCTGTGTGATTGTCACTTGCCTGTTCCTGATTATTATCCATCCGGAGGCATGGATTACTCCGGCTTGCATTATCGTAGCTATGATCTGCCTATTATTTCTTCTGATACGATCCAAACACAAAGAGTCGAGGAAATGAAAGAAATATCAGATCATATCATGCGCCTTTAATTCCTTCACTGCGACTTCCAGTTCCTGGTACCACTTCTCGCCGAATTTACGGATCAGAGGTTCTTTCAAGAATTGGTAGACAGCCACATTTTCTTTTTTCCCCAGCAACACAGCCGCCTTACACACATCCCAACGATGATAGTTCACCGCCTTATAAGGTCCGTAATCTCCAATCCGGATGGGATAGAGATGGCATGATACCGGTTTGTAAAAGTCCGTCTTGCCATCCCGATAAGCCTTTTCGATGGCACAGTAACAACATCCTTTCTCGTCATAGCAAGTAAAGACGCAATCCTTATTATTAACAATAGAAGTCACCAGATCACCTTCCTGATCCGTGTATACCACTCCTTGCTTCTCAATGACAGCACGTGCTTCCGGCGACAGCTCTTCCCATATTATCGGCAGAACCTCTTCCAGCTTTTCCACTTCATCCAACTCTACAGGCGCCCCTGCATCCCCTTCAATGCAACATTCGCCCTTACAGGCGTCCAAATTACAAAGGAACTTTTCCCGAAGGACATCGAAGCTCACTACTACATCTTCTATCTGAATCATAATTTCATTCTTATGTTAAGCCCACAAAAGTACGAAAAAGTAGTAAAAGAGATTTTAAATTACTGCATTTGTATGTAGTAAACACTAAAAAATCATCTATGAGAGCACTATTCTGGATATTATTAATTGTCTCTTCGAACTGCTGGGAGCAAACTTGGAAAGAATTTAACCCTACATTGGGTAAAACAATCGACCTAAGTAGAGAAGGAGAAAAAGCATTCATCAAAGGACTTGAAAATGATGAACTCATTGATGGAAAAGACAATTACTAAAAAAACTAGAGACATTATGAATGTTAGTCAAACTAATGGATGACGGACTTTACAGAGTTTTTTGCTTTCTCTTTTATCCATTCTACTTTAGAAGATGGTACTTTCACCTTTTTCTTCAAAATAATTTCTGCAATTTGAATTGTTTTCTTTTCTTCCCCCTTCAACTGATACAACTTCATTAATTCATACAATGGGACAAATCGAGCCGGGCACATCAAAGAAGCTAACTTCAAATGCTTTTCAGCGTTATCATATTGAGTCGTATTTATACAATTATCAGCCATCAGCAATTGTAAATTATAATCAGCCCAAAGTTCACTACATTGCTCTGCCATCTCTTGACTTTGATTGTAATATTTTCCATAATTAAGTTCAGCAGCATAATTATAGAGAAACAAATAATTGTCTCCTAATTTAGGCAACAACTCATTATAACGAGCAAAAGTCATATCTGTTTGCTTTATTAATGAAAATTTAGCCGTGCGGTTCCATGCTGTGGTATAGAGTATATGTCGGGTTATATAAATGAAAGCCGCCAATGACAAACCGATTATCAACAGACACATACTTCTCCGAAGCCATTGAGGATATTTAGCTATATATCCGGCGTGAAAAATAATAACATATATACTGTATATCATCATCACCCATACAAAAGGATAAGATAGCGGATAAGAAAAGCAAGCAAAAACAGCAATGCCTATCAAGCAAACGGTTGCAATATTAGTTTCGAGACAAGAATTACGTCGATAACATTTCCACAAAAAATAAACAAAAGTAAGAAAAAGAAGAAAACCTATTAGACCATAATTTACAACCAACAATATATATTCATTAAATGGATGTTTAACATCACCTGCTAACATCGCATATTTATTATCAGTATCTCGCGCAAAATATTCAGCCTGATAATTCATATAATTAGCCAAAAAGCCTCCACTTCCATATCCTGTAACCGGGTTGTCTTTTATCATTAGCGCGGAACATTTCCAAATGAGCAGACGACCGTCTGCCGAGTCTTTTTTAAAGAAATACAGCAAAGTTACAAATACCGGAAATAGTAATAAAAGTAACAACAAATATTTCTTTCGAGAACCTATTTCTGTTTTCTGTAAAAAACAAACAATACACATTACCGCAATACTTAATATCCCTGTTCGTGAACCGGACAATACAACAACTATTATAACACATAGCCCGGCAAGAATAACACTCCCCCTTATTAGTTTTGAACAATAATGCATATAAATATAAAACACTGCAGGAAATCCAGCACAAAGGGAAGCGGCATATCCGGCAGGATTATCGAAACTGCCACTAAGACCTAAATAAGAATGAAATGGAATAATATGAGTATATTGCAATATCCCATGCATCGCTAAAACAACATCAGATAGAAGAACAATGATATAGAAAGATGGCAGTAACTTATTCAGACTCCATGAAAAAGAGGACATACTAAAAGTACTGTTTGCTATTAGAAATAGTAATAAAAGGATAATGGAAGCATACCATTTATCCCCTATAGTAATAATCGGACTCTCTATCTGCAAGAATAGAGAATTGGCACATAAAAGAAATGCCAGTATATAGAGAACCTTATATCTCATACCAATCTTAGGCAGCAGTCTCCTTCCAGTCATTTTGTTAAAGTATTATCATCACATTTTATTTTCAACTTTAAATTTATTATTTCATTTTATCTCAAATTCTCTTGTTTCGTACACCATTTCTCCTTCCTCTGTCAAGCCCTCAATTACCACTTTATATGTGGTAGCCTTATCTGCTGAATAAAATAAAAAATCACATTCTCCTGATGAATCTGTTTGTAAGCTAGGATTCCAATAAAGTGTAGAACGAAAATCCGGTATCAACGCATTATCCTTATTGCCTTTATCATATTTGGGAGAATAGAAAGCTACTGGTTCTTGGTATCCTCCAGAGGGATAAACATCCGTTTGAATATCATCAAGCTTGCCATAGCCCTTAAATCGTTGTTCAATAGAACATAAATGTAATAAAGGATCCAATATTACGCCTGGATAAAGTACTAATTCAAGAATGGCAACAGAAGTATGCTGCTCATATTCCCATAAATACAAATAAGGCTTTAGGATTTTTTTTCTATCAATACTATTTAAAGAAATAACTTGAATATCACTCAATGACAAATAATTAAGAATTCCAGCATTGGAATGCATGTTACCATTTATCATTAACACAAGAGGCATATCTTTATAAAAACATGCCCAAGCATTCATTATCTTCACAGAAGCTTTACAAGATCCTTTCATTGTTGAGGTATAATATGGATATTTGAATTTAACTCCCATATAGTCAACCAATTCCCACATATTCTTAAATTTAAACTTTGCTATCTCCCTTAAGGTCAATCTCTTATTCAGTAATTTGGATTTAACCGTCACCTGATTTAATAAATAATCACTCATACCAACCGGATACACCATATCCCGCTGAATTCCACCGGATATTTCTGACAGAAACGGCTGTGGCACTGTTTTGTCTGACAGAATATACAGTTGGTCCTTATCGAGAATTATTTCTGCCTTATTACGCCCATAATTTTCACCTTTCCGTATGAACCGCTTGCCTATCATCCCAATAGGAACGCCTTCCGCAAACTCAACACTATCCACTCGAAACGCTCCATCTTGACCAAGTTTTATTACCCTATTAAGACCGAACTCCAAATTCCTCACGTACACATCATAACGGCTTTTACCTTCTCCTTTCTCATTTTTCAGCCTTCCTGATAAGGAGGTAAACTTCTCCGGCTCCATTACAGGTCTTTCAAAGTTTCCTTTTATAATCTCCGGCAATCGGTATCTCTTCCATCCGTGTATCATAAGAAGCAAGTCCAGTGCCTTTTCAGCCTCGGGATTATCCGTTTGCAAATAAAAAGACGGAGTTTCAATTCTCCCCTTCAGTTCGGATGAAAGCAGCAAAGTAGACAAAATAGAATGTGTGGTATCCGCAACAGACATGGACTCGTCTGTGATTGAGACAGAAAGGTTACCCTTTACAGGATTGCCGTTTACATCAACAAGCGACAGATTCGTGTGAATCAGTTCCCTTTTCCCATAGCTATCCTTGTCATTTCTCACTTTACACATTATAGCCTTTCGATAAGGAATAAAACCCAGCCTTTCGCTTAGCACATTATAATTCTTATCCAACAGCAGACATTGAACGATTCCGGACGGATATTGATCTTTTGCAATAGTGATTATGTCGCCTTTATCAGACAGTAACCATTGCGCACAAATCATTTTTCCACGTACATGCGCCAGCAATAGAAGTTTCTCGTGAGGTGAATGTAAAGCGGAATTTATGGATATCTGCATATCTTCTTGATGGTCTTTTATGACAATTCCATAAGCAGATGATTGCACCGGAGGAAGTTCAAAGACTTTCTTTACCCCTTGTTTGTTGGATGTTTGTACGATATACCTTTTTCCACTTTCCGGAGTAAAGGTAAATACTCCCATTCCGGAGTGCAGCGTTTCACTTGTTGCCATTACATTTCCCTGTTCATCCATTAATTGCAAGGTAGCTGCTATACTATTACCACTAACATCAAGCACTTTATAAGCTGTTCTACAAGGGGTACCCTCCAACAAGTAGCCTCCCTCAGGATAGAACGTGACATCATAATCTTCTGTTCCTGTACTTATCGCAGCATACTGTCTGAAAACGTTGTTCCGGATATCCGTCATATCGATTCGCATACAAGCCTCGGACGTCACTTTTTCATTTTGAATACGCAACTCTATCTTTCCTTCGTCATACAGTTTTGCAGAAACCGGCTTCCCCTTGTTACAAACGGCTTTCACTCTTTTCAAGGGTATCTGTTTCTGGCTATTGTCCCAAAGCTGGAGTTGCGCACCCGTGATTTCACCATGAGGTGACAAGATATTCGCTTTCAAGTGTGCAGTCTCCCAATTGCTTGCCAGGGCGATGCAGACGTCCCTTTTAAAGACAGGCTGATTCTCTTCAAAAAGCATATAGCAGGTATAAGCTAGCAGGGAATAGTTTCCACCGGGCAGATCCTCGGGGATAGAGATGTATCCATGAAACTGATTCATTTCATCCGGTCTGATTTTTACCCTGTCTATTGTTTCATTCTCCGGATTGACCAATTCTACATATACATATCGGCTCAACCGGATGGGAATATGAGAAGACGCATTGACCATGTAGGCTTTGAACCACAAAGTGTCTCCGGGAAGGTAGCACGAACGATCGATATGAACGTGCAATTTTTCCTTGGGATACATATTAAGCTGCTCGGCCATACGGCTGGTTATAGTATCAAATGATACTTTTTCCTGTGCCGGAAGTGAGGGGACAACTAATAAAATTAAAATGAGGCTACAAATTATCTTATACATATTCTTTATATCTTAAAATCTTACCATTTTACGTTCTTTTTCCTTTTTGTCCCATTCTTCCTTTTTCTTCAGTATTTCCGGTTTCCCATTCACAACATCCTCTCTGGCAAATAGATGCTTGCGGGAATTATCCAATGAAATCCACTGCTCAGCCACAGCCAAACGCAATTCATAATCTGCCAACTCACTTACTACTTGTACACTATCCTTCTTCCTTATAAAATCATAGTTCTTTAATTCATCCCAATATCTTTGAGCCTGTTCATCTGCTCTTTTTTGAGAAACAAACTTAAAATAATCTTCCAATTGCTGATGAGTAACAACATTTATCAAACATTTTCCTTCCAATTTACTCCGTTCAAATTTAGTTTCTCCGTTTTTGGATGCGTCTTCATACATAGCTTTGTACTCTGCCTGCTTAATTCGATAATATTCAGCCAGTAACTGTTCAATTTGCTGTTCTGATAACTTCGTCACTTCCCGTTTACAAATAATATCCAACAGTTTATTATGAGAAAACGATTCAATAGTTTCCAACTTAAGTAGTAGTAATGGCTTATGTGCATTGAGTCGATAACGCTCTTTATCGTATCCTTTATTATCTCCCCTACTGCTCATATATTCTAATATCCCGCTTTTTTCTCTTTCAAACTCATACAATTGTTTTATAATAGCTAAACTATCGCAAGTCGTAGAACATAATTGGTGCACCTGTATCTGCTTCCATTGCTGTGCAGCTATTTTCTCAGCCTGTCGCGTTTTTCTAATTATAAAAAAAGCCTTATATTGCGTTTCTGAAAGAATCTCAGCCAAATATTGTTTTTCCATACTATCATGTTTGTAATCTTGAACTCCGAATCGTTTCTCTATTTCTTCACTATGATGTAAAAGTTGCTCAATTTGAACATGAGACAAGTTCAATTCCTGTCTATATTTAACCACCGTACGCAGATCTGAAATATATGGCAGTTGGGGACCGTTATTCTTTTGATAGAACATATAATCATTCCCTTCTAACGGGGTCAATAAACTCGCTATTGTATTTATTGACGGACAATACCATCGGGCAATCTCATCTAATGATTTTCCTTTTTTCAATTCCATTTCCGCCAAACTATCGTTTTCTTGGAAGAAGGTCCTTAAATTCATGATACTTTCATCAGAAAGTGATATTTTACTGCTGATAGCATAAATTTGCATAGCAATACTTATAGAATTCTGAGATATGACAACAGACTGCTCTTTGCTTTGACAACCAGATAACAACACTATTACAATAAATGTGCTTATTAATTTCATTTTTCTTCTTGATTATATTACAAATTACCACCAATATCGTGTCCCATCCGGCATAATAATGAAAGGACGCTCTTTTCGTTCGGAATACTCCGGCACAAGAAGCATTAGTACATTTTGCGGTACCTGATTGAATTGCAGACAATCGGCATCCATTGTTGCAACTTGTGTTCCCAATGAAATCCATGCATTATCCCAATAAAAAAGTTCATATTTCTTATCCGGGCGAAAACGCAGATAGCGGTCCTGTTCTTCAATTTCAACAGTCATAGTATGCAATAAATCCGGAACTAAATACAATTGATGGTTATAACCATTTACTATAGGATAACCTATCGGTATAAGTTGATGCTCCTTATATATCATAGGAAGAATAACCACGCCACGAGGCATATTATGAAATGTAACTGAATTTTCCATTCGTTCACCCCACCACTCAGCATTCCATCTACCCATACTAAACATGCAGGCATATATAATGTGAGTAGTATCATTAAACAAAGGAATGGTCACATCAGATGTTTCCCAATATTCATGGGTTACATCAATATAGTTTGTTTTTTGTAAAAATCCAGTAGGAATACATTCTTCCTTTTCTTTAGATGCTAAGGTGCCAGGTTGGCTGGAATAAGTATAACGAATTACTTTAGACGGTTCCCGATCAAGTGGATGATCTACAACAGCGTGTGTGGTAACATCCAACTTCACCGGTTTCATCTTCGTATCAAAAACGGTGTTCGAGAAATGTGCTCCGGCAGAGGTTGCCCATAATGGCACAGATATGTAAGCAGCCGGAATACCTTGCGAACGAAAAATAAATGTTTCCAAAGCTGCTATATCCTCACAAGCTCCTTTCTTACGAAACAACAATTGCTGCGCACTTAGACGGGAGAGAGGCTCATTTCTCGTTTCACTTCCATAAGTGAATGTAAACCAATCTTTGTAATCGATAGCAGCATAATCAAGTACATTCTCTAATGGCTTATTCTGAAGGCTGTCTGTCAACCAGTGATATCTCTTACAATATTCTTTTCGCCATTCCGTTACAGGCTCTACTGTAACCCGGTAAGGTAATATATATTCGCAGAAATCGTTAAAAGGTATGTCTTTATATTCAGATAGCCGCCAAGTATCAACCGCATGATTTACATTATTAATAAGATATTTACCAGTTAAACTATTTACATCGTAAATGATAGTATCTTGAAAATCCAAGGAACCATATTTTTTCCTCATTGAATCGATTGCCTTTACGGCTGTTTCCAAATTAGCATAATCGAACTCCGAAAAATCCACTCTTTTCCCTTCGCGCGTTTTCCAATAGTAAGTTTCACTGTAATGGATATCCATATGCGCCACCAAAAACTCTATGGCTTTTATCTTTATACTGTCTCCCTGTTTATAAAAATAATCCAGTGCCTTTTCAAGTTCCTTACGGTTATTCCCAGCTTTCGCTAATACAGTTTCTACACTAAATGGATATTTTGTTTGTTGTGTGTCACATCCGGTATAGAAAAAAAACAGACTTACTATAAATAGGTAGATGTTTTTCATCGTAAAAAAATATATTTGCACAAAGGAAGCTGTTTTTACCTTCAGAAGAGTACTAGAATCAACCAAAAGAGTTCGAATTTCATTCAATCACATTTTTCATGAAAGAGAAAGGAAAAATAGGATAATATAAATCAGATAAACTACAAATTTCACTGCACAATGACTGCAGTTATAACTTTCTTACGAAATCAAGCTGTTTGTGAAATTAAAGAAACAAAATAAGGGGGCACTTTGCGAAGTGCCCCCTTTCATTATTACAGTATCAAGTAAATTACTTAATCAAAATCTGACCGTTCATATCAGCCGGAGCTTCCAGCCCCATGATTTTCAGGATAGTCGGAGCCACATCAGCCAGGCGACCGTCTTCTACTTTCGCAGCTTTGTTTCCGGTTACGTAAACACAAGGAACCGGATTCAGAGAGTGAGCCGTATTCGGAGTGCCGTCTTCGTTCAAGGCACGGTCAGCATTACCGTGGTCGGCGATGATGATAGCTTCGTAATCCTGTGCCTTAGCAGCTTCGATTACGTCTTTCACGCAAGCGTCTACAGCCACAACAGCCTTCTCGATTGCTTCGTAGATACCGGTATGACCTACCATGTCACCGTTAGCGAAGTTCACCACGATGAAATCATATTTGTTTTCGTTGATGGCATCTACCAGCTTATCCTTCACTTCGTAAGCGCTCATTTCCGGTTTCAGGTCGTAAGTAGCTACTTTCGGAGACGGAACGAGGATACGGTCTTCCTTGTCAAACGGAGTTTCACGTCCACCGTTGAAAAAGAACGTCACGTGAGCATACTTCTCCGTTTCAGCGATATGAAGCTGGCTCATACCCTTAGCAGAAAGATACTCGCCCAAAGTGTTAGCCACATTTTCTTTGTCGAACAGGATATGTACACCTTTGAAAGAAGCGTCATACGGAGTCATACAGTAATATTGCAGTCCCGGGATTGTACGCATACCAGCTTCCGGCATATCTTGTTGAGTCAATACTACTGTCAACTCTTTAGCACGGTCGTTACGGTAGTTGAAGAAGATAACAACATCACCTTCTTTGATGGTTCCGTCGCAGTTGGCGTTTACAATCGGCTTGATGAATTCGTCCGTTACACCTTCATCGTAAGATTCCTGCATAGCCTGAACCATATCAGTAGCTTTCTTGCCCTGGCCATTTACCAGCAGGTCATAGGCTTCCTTCACACGTTCCCAACGTTTGTCACGGTCCATAGCATAATAACGGCCAATGATGGAAGCCACTTTACCGGCAGACTTGGCGCAATGCGCTTCCAGTTGTTCGATAAAGCCTTTACCGCTCTTCGGGTCTGTGTCACGTCCATCCATAAAGCAATGAACGAAAGTGTTCTCAATATTATATTCTTTAGCAATATCGCAAAGTTTGAACAGATGGTCCAGAGAGCTATGTACGCCACCATCCGAAGTCAGTCCCATAAAATGAACATTCTTTCCGTTTTCTTTTGCGTAAGAGAAAGCTGAAACGATCTCCGGGTTCTTCAGGATGCTGTTGTCACGACAAGAGAGGTTGATTTTCACCAAATCCTGATAAACTACGCGTCCTGCGCCGATATTGAGGTGACCCACTTCCGAGTTACCCATCTGTCCGTCGGGCAAACCTACGTTTTCACCGCTGGCCTGTAACTGAGAGTGAGGATAGGTCTCCATCAGATAATCCCAGTAAGGAGTAGCAGTGTTGAAGATTACGTCATCTTTCCCGTGGTCGCCTAATCCCCAACCATCAAGAATCATTAAAAGGGCTTTCTTACTCATAATATTCTAAAATTAAATTGTCGTTCTATTTTTCGGGTGCAAAGGTACAAAAAAGTTAATTACGAACACGTTTAATCTATGTTAAGCAATCTCCCCGCCGGACAAAAAGGAAGAAAAAATGCCGCAGATTTGAAATGATTTCCTTATTTTTGCGCCGCTTTAAAAATAAAACAGAATATGGACGATTCAAACCCGCGAACGTACAACAGTATTAACTAACACGAACAGAGTCATTCTGCGGTAATGCCTCTGCTCGGACATTAACAAACGAAAGGAGGCAATAAGATGAGAACATATCTTTATTGTGAGGCCGGCTTTGTGGAAAAAGCACAATGGCTTCCTAACAGCTGGGTCAATGTAGTATGCCCGGACAGCAGTGATTTCAAATTCCTGACCGAAACCCTGAAAGTTCCTGAATCTTTTTTAAATGACATTGCCGATACCGACGAACGTCCGCGTACGGAAACGGAAGGCAACTGGTTGCTGACCATACTGCGTATACCGGTCCAGAACGCTCAAAGCAGTATCCCTTATACCACCGTACCCATCGGCATCATCACCAACAATGAAATCATTGTTTCTGTGTGCTACCATCAGACGGATATGATTCCCGATTTCATCGAACATACCCGCCGGAAAGGCATCGAAGTACGCAATAAGCTCGACTTGATTTTCCGACTGATCTACTCTTCGGCTGTCTGGTTCCTGAAGTATCTGAAACAGATAAATATAGACATCACCGCTGCCGAGAAGGAACTGGAGCGAAGCATCCGAAACGAGGACCTGCTGCGATTGATGAAGTTACAGAAGACACTGGTCTATTTTAATACTTCCATTCGTGGCAATGAAGTGATGATCGGCAAGTTGAAAACCATCTTCCAGGATACCGATTATCTGGATGAAGAGTTAGTGGAGGACGTGATCATTGAACTGAAGCAGGCATTCAATACGGTCAACATCTACAGTGACATTCTCACCGGAACCATGGACGCCTTTGCATCCATCATCTCCAATAATGTGAATGCGATCATGAAACGTATGACAAGTCTTTCCATTACATTGATGATCCCCACGTTAATAGCCAGTTTCTATGGCATGAACGTAGACATACATCTTGAGGAGATGCCTCATGCCTTCCTGCTGATCATCCTGGTATCCGTATTCCTGTCTGCCCTCTCCTTTGTGATCTTCAGGAAGATAAAGTGGTTTTAAGGAAAGTCTATTTTGAGAACAATTCCAACTGTCCGTCGCCCAACAGATTGAAAGTCATGCGATGATACGGAGTAGTACCGTGCCCGGCAATAGCCGCACGGTGCTTTTTCGTAGGATAACCTTTGTTATGCTCCCAGTCATAACATGGGAATTCCTGATGCAGTTTGTTCATGTAGTCATCACGATAAGTTTTGGCAAGGATAGAAGCAGCAGCTATCGAAAGATATTTGCCACCTCCCTTTATAACAGTAGTATGAGGTATGTCGGGGTACTTCTTGAAACGGTTTCCATCGATCAGCAGATGCTGAGGACGGGTTTTCAGCCGGTCTACCGCCCGGTGCATGGCGAGAAACGATGCATTCAGGATGTTTATCTTATCAATCTCTTCGGGCGAAACAATGCCGACGGCCCAGGCAACCGCATCCCGCTCAATCACTTCGCGCAAAGCATATCGCTGCTTCTCCGACAACTGCTTGGAGTC
>ERZ772876.3176-NODE-3176-length-12270-cov-2.820794_pt1 | contig 12270 bp, 10 predicted proteins | sample MGYA00580584_ERZ772876 | MGnify/ENA primary metagenome ERZ772876 (study PRJEB29015, sample SAMEA2737728) | human gut metagenome | biome: human gut; feature: human-associated habitat; material: faeces | place: China | collected 2012 ...
GAAGCAGAAGCGAAGCACGCAGACAAATTTCACATGGGATCCGGGGCACGCGAACGAGAAACAGCTGCTGTTCTACCAGAGCCGGACAATGTACACGGCCTACGGCGGCGCGCGAGGCGGCGGCAAGACGCACGCAGTGCGCATCAAGGCAGTAGGCGGCGCGTTTACATGGCCGGGCATCCGCATCCTCATCGTGCGAAAGACATACCCGGAGCTGCAGTCGAACCACATCGAACCGATCCTGAAGATGGTCCCGCAAGAGCTGACAAGCTACAACGGAACACTGCACACGCTGTACTTTCAAAACGGCTCGACCATCCATTTCGGCCACTGGAGCGGCATCACGTCCGAAAGCGAATACCAAGGCCAGGAATACGACTGGATCTTCATGGACGAGGCTACGCAGTTTACAGAACGCGAATTCCGCTTTCTCGGCGGCTGCCTGCGCGGCGTCAACGAGATTCCAAAGCGCTTTTACTTGACGTGTAACCCCGGCGGTGTCGGGCACAGATGGGTCAAGCGCCTGTTTATCGACCGAAATTTCAAGACAGACTCCGACAACCCGGAGGAGAACGAGAACCCGGACGACTACAGCTTCATTTTCGCAACGGTCGAGGACAACAAAGACCTGCTTGAATCCTCGCCGGGCTATCTGCAGGCGCTCTCTCAGTTGCCGGAGAACATCCGCAAGGCGCACCGCTACGGCGACTGGGACGCGCTGTGCGGCACGTATTTCCCGGAATTCAGCAAGGCGACGCACACCTGCAAGCCGTTCCAGATCCCAAAGCACTGGAAGCGGTACAGGGCGCTCGACTACGGTCTGGATATGCTTGCCGTCGGCTGGTACGCGGTGGACGAAAACGGGCGCTCGTATATGTACCGCGAGTTGGTGCAGCCTGGGCTGATCGTGCAGGATGCAGCAAAGCAGATCCTCGACATGACGATGCCGGACGAGCACATCGAGATCACCTTTGCCCCGCCGGACATCTGGTCGCGCCAGAAGGACACCGGCAAGACGATGGCAGAGGTATTCATGCAGTGCGGCGTGCCCATCGTGCGGGCAAGCAACAACCGCGTGCAGGGTTTCCTGCAAGTGAAAGAAGCGCTCGCAAATATGCCGGACGGAAAACCGGGGCTTGTAATTTTCCAGACCTGCGAACGGACGATCGGAGACCTCGAGGACATTCAGGCGGACGAGCGCAATCCGAACGACTGCGCCAAAGAGCCGCACGAGATCACACACACGGTCGATTCCGTGCGCTATTACTGCGTATCGAGAACAATGCGCGCGGACGCAAGAGACGCGAACCCGTCGGAGATCATCTACGAGGACGAGGACGCGCAGGAGGGCTACGAGGAATTCATGACCGGAGACGCACCGTCTGCCGGATATATCAGCTATTAGGAGGAAGACATGAACACTATCAGTTTGATCGGCCTACTGGTAATCGCGGCGTGCTTTGTGCTGACGATGGTAAGCCTGCGGCGCTGGGATGACGAGCTGCGGGCATTTCAGGACGCGACGATGGACATGCTGGCAGATACGTCGCTTGACGTGTCGCAGCTACAAAAGCGTGTAGAGGCACTTGAAGAGACTGCGGCCGCACTGTGCGAGCGAGCGGACAAGCTCGACGAAGACCACGCTGAACAGGTGGAACAGGCGCTGCAGATGGCGCAGGATTTCTCCAACGGCGTGTCCAACCTCATGAACTACAGCTACCTGATGGCCGGAAAGAAGGACGTGAACGGCGATGCCTGACGATTTCGACAAGAAGATCACGCCAGAGCAGGTACAGGCAGAGTACCAGAAAATGCTCGGCTACAACACCGCGGTCAACCTCGACGAGACGGTGCGCGCAAACGAGAACTTCTTCATTGGCAAGCAATGGGAGGGCGTGGACGCGAAGGGTCTGCCGACGCCGGTATACAACTTCCTGAAACAGGTCGTTTTGTTTTCGGTTGCGAACATCACGACCGACAACATCAAGATGCAGGCTACTCCGCTTGCGTGCGAGCGCACGCCGGAGGACGTGGAGCGCGTCGCGGAGATCGTCAACAAGGAATTCGACAGGCTGTTTGAATTCAACCGCGTGCCGAACCTCGTGCGCGAGTATATGCGAAACGCAGCCGTGGACGGTGACAGCTGCCTGTTTACGTTTTGGGACGACACGGTTGACGCCGGATTCGGCCTGCGCGGCGGCATCCGCACGGAGATCGTGGACAATATGCGCGTCGGCTTCGGCAACACAGCGTGCCGTGACCCGCAGAAGCAGCCCTACATTCTCATCGAGCGACGAGAAATGACGAAGGAGCTGCGCAGAGCAGCGCAGGAGGCCGGAAATCCGCGCTGGGGAGACATCCAACCGGACACCGAGAACCACAACACTGACAGCTACAAAAACAGTTCAGAGCGCAGCACAGTACTGCTGCGGATGTGGAAGGAACGCAAGACCGGAACGGTGTGGGCATGCGAAGTCTCCGGGCGCGTCATGCTGCGCGAGCCGTGGGACATGGGGCTGCGGCTCTACCCGGTGACGTGGATCAACTGGGACTACATTCCCGACAGCTATCACGGGCAGGCACTCGTGACCGGGCTGATCCCGAACCAGATTTTTGTCAACAAGCTGTTTGCCATGTCCATGATCTCTCTGATGACGAGCGCGTTTCCGCGCACGGTCTACGACAAGACGCGCATTCCGAAGTGGAACAACGCTGTCGGCGCTGCGATCGGCGTCAACGGCGGCGACGTGTCCGGCGTGGCAAAGATCATCGACCCGGCACAGATCAGCCCACAGATCGCGCAGTTTATCCAGACGAGCGTGGACTATACGCGGCAGTTTCTCGGCGCGACGAGCGCAGCACTTGGCGAGACGCGGCCGGACAACACATCGGCCATTATCGCCCTGCAGCGCGCAGCCAGCATCCCGTCAGAGATCACGAAGCAGAACCTCTACAAATCCATCGAGGATCTGGGGCGCATCTATCTTGACTTCATGGCGGCGTACTACGGAAAGCGCAAAGTGCAGGTGTCTATGCCGGACGTGGGTGCGGACATTCTCGCATTTGCCGGGAAAGACCCGGAGGAGCTGGAAACCGTGCTGTTCGACTATGGCATTCTGAACGATATGCCGATGGCGCTGAAGCTGGACGTCGGCGCAAGCTCGTACTGGTCGGAGATGGCGTCGGTGCAGACGCTGGACAACCTGCTGATGCAGGACAAGATCACGATCGAGGAATACCTTGAGCGCATCCCGGACGGCTACATCCCGAAGCGGCAGGAGCTGATCGCCTCGCGCAAGCAGGCGGCACAGCAGCAGATGATGCAGCCGGAGGAACAAAGCACAGGCGGCACGCCGGAGACCGGCGCTCTGGTCGATCTCGGCCGGAAGACGCCCATTCGCGGCGGCGGCGGCTTTGGCGACCTGCAGCGCAAGGTCATGCAGACCGGAACTGCCGAATAACGAACGCTCGGCGGAAAACCGCCTTGCAAATACATTACCGGATAAATTTCAGCACGTGGCGCCAACCATAGCGCTGCACCCGCCGACCATAGCGGGAGAAGGGATTTTGACATGGCAGAAGACATGAACACCGCCTTTACGGCGGACGCAGACGATTGGAGCGACATCACGGCGGACAGTTTTTCTGACATCGAGGACGACGCGCAGGGCGCGCCGGACACGGAGACGCAGAGCAGCGGCGCCGCGCCGGAGATCGAACAGAACGACGGCGGGCAGGATGCAGATGCCGCACAGCCGGGCGAGAACGAGGAGCAGCAGACGCAGACAGACGGCCAACTGTTTGAGCTCAAGCACCTCGGCGAGACGAAAAATGTGAACCGGGACGAGGTCGTAACGCTCGCCCAGAAGGGAATGGACTACGACCGCGTGACCGAGAAGAACACGCAGCTGGAAACCCAGGTGTCCGAACAGAAACAGCAACTGGCGCAGCTCACGGAACACGAGAACGCGCTGCAGGAGCTGGCAAAGCAGAGCGGCACAACCGTCGAGGAGCTTGTGGAAAACATGCTCATTGCCGTTACCAAGAGCAAATACGGCATCGACGACGACGGCATGGCGCTCGAGCGTGTAAAGCTCGACAGAGAGCGCCGCGCGCTCGATCAGGAACGGGCAGCACTGGCACCCCAGAAGCAGGAGCAGGAGCAGCAGGCAGCGAACGAGAAATGGCGCGGCGAGTGCTTTGACGCATTTGCACAAGCCTATCCCGACGTTGACCCGGCATCCATTCCGAACGGCGTGTGGGAAGCCTTTAACCGCGGTGAAACGCTGGTTTCGGCCTACGCAAGAGAACGCAACAAGGAGCTGGAGGCAGAAATCGCGCGCATGAAATCCGAACAGGAGACGCGCGACCGGAACGCGGCGAACGCCGCGAGAAGCACCGGTAGCCAGAGCAGTGCCGGGAAGACCGGCAGCGACGAAGCGTTTGACGCGCTGTGGTACGACGGCAACTGACCACGTGAACATAGGGCTTGCCTCCGCCTGAAATTCTGAATTTTTAAGTGAGGTAATTACATAATGGCAATCAATGTTTTTGACAAATACAGCACCAAGCTCGACGAACGTTTCCACCAGAAGAGCGTTACCGACGCGTTTGCCGGTAAGGATTACGACTTTGTCGGCGTGAACGCGATCAACGTGTACAGCTCCGACGAGGGCGACTTCGGCGACTACACCCGCAGCGGCTCCAACCGCTTCGGCACGATCAAAGAGCTGGGCGACACCGTGCAGACCATGCGCATGACGCAGGACAAGGGCGGCACGTTCTCGATCGACGCGGGCAACGCTGCCGAACAGTTTAACGTCAAGCAGTGCAACGCGCGCATGAAGGCGACGTGGGACGGCAAGGTCACTCCGAGCATCGACAAGTACCGCCTGCAGAAGTGGGTCGGCGGCGCTGGTGTTGTGACCGTCAACGCGACGGCGCTGACCGGCAAGACCGCGATCGACGCCATTGTCAACATGGGTGCGGAGATGTCCAACCATCTTGTGCCGACCGATAACCGCGCAATCTTCATTGGCCACACGCTGTTCGCCAAGTGCAAGCTGTCGGACTACATCGTCGGCATTGACGTGCTGGGCAAGGACGCCGTCGCAAACGGCTCTCTGGGCAAGCTCGACGGCAACGACGTGTACGCCATCCCGGACAGCTATCTGCCCGCAGGCGTCAACTTCGTGATCTTCCGCAAGGGCGCGAGCGTCGACCCGGTGAAGAACCAGACCATGCGCATCCAGAAGAATCCGCTCGGCATCGACGGCGATGTGGCGGAGTACCGCGTGATGTTCGACAGCTTCGTGCTTGACAAGAAGGCATACGCCATCGGCGTGCACGCGACCGCGGGCAGCACGACCCCGACGATGTCTGTCTCCGGCGGCACGCTGACGCTGACTGCCGGTGACGGTGAGACCATCAAGTACACCACCGACGGCAGCAACCCGAAGACTTCCTCCACGGCGAAGACCTACAGCGCCAGCGCGAAGCCGACCGGCATTGCCGCAGGCACGGAGGTCAAGGCTTACGCCAGCAAGACCGGCGCGCTCGATTCCGGCATTATGACGGCTACCGCCTGAGGCAACGGATAAGGCGGCGGGATTTCCCGCCGCCTATTTTCAGATAACGAGGTGATTTCATGGCAGAAGTCAGCGATGTGTTTGACGCTGCAATGTCCATCATGGACGAGCTGAGCGATAGCGGGAAACCGCAAACGACGGACACGGACGAATATAAATACCGCGCCGTGTCGATCATCAACACAATGATTGCGGAGCTGTACCCGTTTTCAGAGACAAAGAAGGCCGGAAAAACCGCTTCCGGCTGGCGGCCTGTTGAGGAATTCGACGACACGCTCTCGGAGATCGACAACACGCTCGCGCTCGGTGCGATGCCATACGGCCTTGCTTCCGCTCTCCTGACGGACGAGAACCCGGAGGCATCCGACCGGTTCAAGCGGCGCTACAACGAGATCGTGGCGATGCACAAGGCAAACGCGCAGTGCAGCATGGGCACGGTCGAGGATGTGTACGGCGGCATCGAGTATAGCGAGTTCGGGAGCTGGTGACGCGCATGAATGAAAAGATCGTCGGAATCCAGAAATGGCTCGGTATCAATCAGGCTGGCAGCGACGACACAAGTCTGAAACTTGGTGAGGCATCCGAAATGCGCAACTGGCGCGTGACGCAGGACGGCGCGCTGCGAAAGCGCCCCGGTATGAAAGCTGTGCATACGTTCCCCGGAGAAATTCAGGGGACATGGTGCGGCTACGTCGGCGGAGAATATGTGCAGGTAGCGGCCGCGGCCGGGAAGCTGTGGAAAATCGGATTTCCAGCCACTACGGCGGTCTCGGCGCTTGGCACGCTCGCCGACGCACACACGGAGTTTTTCGGTTTCCGGGAAAAGCTCTATATCCTCAACGGTACGCAGTACAAGGTGTTTGACGGCTACAAGCTCTCCGATGTGACCGGGTACGTCCCGACTGTGCTTGTGGGCGTCGGTGCGGACGGCAGCGGCACGGAGCTGGAGCAAATCAACAAGCTGTCCAGCAAACGAAAATACCGCGTTGCTACGGACGGAAAGTCCACGGTGTATGTGTGCCCGGAAAGCGGAACGCTGTCTGTGAGCGTGAAAAACAGGGCAACAGGCGCAGCGCTGGCAGCCGGTACGGACTATACGTTTGCAGAAGGTAAGATCACATTCACGAGCGCGCCCCCTGCCGGTGCGGATGTGTACGAAGTAGAATACACCGTGGCATCTGACGATTCCGGCGCGGTCAGGGCAATGAAGTTTGCAGAGCTTTACAACGGCGCGACGGACAACCGCGTGTTTCTCTACGGTGACGGAAGCAACAAGGCGCTGTACTCCGGGCTGGACATCGACGGCAACCCGACCGCAGAATACTTCCCGGACATGAACGTGCTGGACATCGGCGACGAGAACACGCCGATCACGGCGATGATCCGCCACTACTCCCGACTGCTGGCGTTCAAAGAAGATAGCGCATACTCCGTGCAGTACGGCACGGTGACGAATGCAGAGGGCAAAATCCTCCCCGCGTTTTACTGGACACAAGTAAACAAGGCCATCGGCAACATTGTTCCCGGGCAGGTGCGGCTTGTGGACAACAGCCCCTATACCCTGTTCGGGGAGAGCGTCTACACATGGAAAAACAACAGCAGCTACTCCAGCAACCTGACGATTGACGAGCGGCAGGCGAAACGCATTTCCGACCGCGTATGGAAAACGCTGCAGAGTTTCGATCTCCGGCAGGCGTACTGCTGGGACGACAACGACCGCAAGGAATGGTACTGCGTATATGGGGACATGGCCGTTGTGCACAACTACGGGCTCAATGTGTGGTATCTGTACACGAACTTCCCTGTCAAGCACTTTTACCGCTCATACGGGAGACTGCTCGGCGCACGTGAAAATGTGCTCGTCGAGATTTCGGATGCGTTCCGCAGCGACTGCGGCGAAGCGATCGACGCGCGATGGGAGAGCGGCAACATGCACTTCGGCGCGGATTTCATGCGCAAATACTCCGCCATGCTGTGGATCGGTCTCGTGCCGACGCACGCCGGGTCGATGACCGTGACGGTCATGACAGACCGGAAAGCGGACTTCTCGAAAAAGCTGGTTTTCCGCAACAGTGCCGCATTTGACCACGCAAATTTTGCGCACTGGTCGTTCAACACGAACAAGCGCCCGTATATGACGCGGCTGAAACTGAAAGCAAAGAAATTTACATACTACAAGCTCATCCTGACAAACGACGATGCGGACACGACGGCGACGGTCACAAGCGCCGACATCCGCGTGCGGTTCACGGGATATGTGCGATAGGAGGGTTACATATGGCACTTCCGACGTGCAACGAGGACATGAACATCATCTCCAAACTGGACGACGAGCCGAACGACGTGGGCGGTCTGTCCGCCGCGGCTCTGAAAGCAAAGTTTGACCTTGCCGGAAACCTGCTGAAAAAGGCGCTCAACGATCTGGTCGCTGCGCTCGGCGGTGAAAGCGCAGCAAAATGCATCGGTTTTGTCGCGACAGAGGCTGTGAACAAAACCAACGTGCAGGAAGCGATCGAGAACGTGCAGGCGCAGATCGCCGGTGTGACGCAGGGCGGCATTGCGGACGGGGCTGTGACTACGGAAAAGATCGCGAAGGGCGCGGTGACTACGGAAAAGATCGCGAATGGCGCGGTGACTTATCACCAGATTGCCAACGAAACGATTGGTAGTCCGGAATTGGCGAATAATGCGGTCGCGGCGAGCAAAATCGCCTCGAGCGCCGTGCTGGAGCGGCATATTTTCAACGGCGCTGTTACGGAGAGCAAACTCGCGGGGGAGAGTGTAACTCAGGCGAAAATCGCGACTGCCGCAGTCACCAGCAACAAGATCGCGATGCGCGCTGTGACGAAGGACAAGATCGCTGACGGAGCCGTGACGGAGGAGAAACTCGCGGCCGGGGCCGTAACGGCGGAGAAACTCGCAAGTGACGCTCTGGACAGTGTGCTGAATGCCTATTTCCTGAAAGTGTACCCGGTTGGCGCGTTTTACTTTTCTGCGTCCAGCGACAACCCGGCAACGCTGTTCGGTGGCACATGGACGCAGATCAAAGACACGTTCATCTTGGCGGCAGGTACGAAATACAAAGCGGGCACGACCGGGGGCGAAGCGACACACACGCTGGCAGCGCAAGAGATGCCAAACCACTACCATGACGAGTATGTCGGCAACGACGGCGGCGACAGCAGCGCACCGAGCGGCTATATCGGCTGGCCGAGCATTGGCTACACCAGCGACAAAACGTGGTTTGCAAAGTTGGCGAAAACAAGCGGCGCGGGCGGCGGTGCGGCTCACAACAATATGCCGCCATATCTGGCGGCATATGTCTGGCAGCGCACGGCGTAACCGGGGCTTGGGAAGTATGAGGTGAAAAGCAATGGCATACATCAAACGCGGCGAGGCAAAGACCGTTCCCGTGCGCGTGAAGTTCAACGACATGGACGTATTCCCGATTGGCAACGTGGATGAGATCGCGTTCAAACTTGGCGACAGTGTGCGCAAGACGTGGCCGGACGCGGTACGGTATGACAACGCAAATGACCGGTTCATGCTGACGCTGACGCAGGAAGACACGCTGTCCCTCGATGTGGGTCAGGCGGAGCTGGAGATCACATGCAACTTCAAGGGCGCGGGCAATATCCTGAAGCCGAAGAAAAACCCGAAAATCAAAGTGCTGGACTGCACGGACGAGGAGCTGATGGAATGAGCGACAGAATCGAAGCCGAGATCCTCGATGCGCTTGGAGAAGAGGTAGACGCAGCGATTGACACGCCGCTTGTTGTGATTGAAGGTACAAAGGGTGAACCCGGTGCGGACGGCATAACGCCGACGATCGGGTCAAACGGAAATTGGTTTCTCGGCGCGACCGATACCGGCAAGCCATCGCGCGGAGCAACCGGAGCACCGGGCAAAGACGGCGCGGATGGCAAACCGGGGGCTACCGGTGCGGACGGCGTTACGCCGCACATCGGCGGCAATGGCAACTGGTACATCGGCAGCACAGACACCGGCAAGCCGTCTCGTGGAGCCACTGGCGCGAAGGGTGATGCAGGTGCAACCGGCCCTGCTGGCCCTGCTGGTCCTGCTGGGCCTGCCGGTGCGCCCGGCAAGGACGGCAGTGACGCGACCGTGACTGCGGCAAGCATCAAAGGTGCGCTTGGCTACACGCCTGCTGCGCCGGGGGATATCCCGGTAGTCCCGACTGCGGAGATCTCCGCCAACACCGGCGCCCGCCACTCGCACGCGAACAAGGCGGTAATCGACGGCATCACGGCCGCAAAGACCGCCGCGTGGGACGGCAAGGCGGGTACGGCGGCGGCCACGCAGTCCGCGGCTGGTCTGATGTCCGCCGCCGACAAGGCCAAGCTCGACGGCATCGAGCGCGGAGCCAACAAGACCACCGTGCCCACAGCACTGAAAAATCCGAAGGCGCTGACGATCCAAATCGGCGGCACGACCGTCACCTACGACGGCAGCGCGGCGAAAACCGTCACGATCGCCGATGGCACGGAGGTGAGCTACTGAGATGAAAAAGCTCTACGAAGAAACCGCCGTACAGGACATTGCAGCAGCTATCCGCGAGAAAAATGGCACTGCAACGAAATACAAAGTCGCGGAGATGGGCGCTGCTGTGCGAGCACTCTCCGGAAGCGAAGCAGTTGAGTGGCATCAGTGCCCGGAGGCGGTACGGAATTATCTTGCCAACGTGACCTATGACCCGAGCGATTACAGCACGTCACAGATTGCCAACTATGCGCCCGCTGATGCTGTTATCAGCAATTACAAGCCCATTGGGCAGGCGGCTGGCGGGGTGATGCACTACAACGAAGTACCGAATGTGCTCACGCCATTTGCCTCTGGCGGGAAAGCGGGCACGCTCAAACCGCTGGATGCACTGCGGTGGATTCGCACGCGGGACGGCTCCGCAGAAGCGTGGAACGTGCGCGACCTTGGCGGATGGGCCTGCGACGGCGGCACGGTGAAATATGGTCTGCTGATTCGCGGCGGGCGTATCTCTGCCGCAGATCGGGCGGTACTGGTCGGCCAGTTCGGTGTGCAGCATGAAATCGACCTTAGAGGCAAAGAGGGGCGCGACCCGTCCGACGGTGATGTCGCAACAGAATCCCCCCTTGGTAGCGATGTGTGGTTTACGATTGCTGACAAGGCAGCGTCCTACGCGCTGACGCCGGTTGCAACGTGGCAGCTCTATCTTCGCTGCGTGATCGACGCCGTAACGCACCGGGAGCCGGTATATTTTCACTGCACCGCAGGTGCGGACCGTACAGGCACGCTGGCCTGTGTGCTAGAGGGGCTGCTCGGCATGAGCCAATCCGACATCGACAAAGACTACGAGCTGACTACCTTTTATTCCGGCTCCGGGACAGACGCACTTGCTCGTCGAAGGAATGAGCCAGAGTGGAAGAGGCTTATCAATGCGATCAACGCCGTTTCCGGGAACACGTTCCGTGATAAGTGCGTGCATTTTGCCGTGGGAACGTGCGGAATGTCGATGGCTGATATCAACGCTTACCGTGCGGTTATGACCGCCGGAACGCCCGAGACGCTGCACTGGTATCAGACGATCGCCAAAAGTCTCACAGGATGCACGCTTAGTAATACCACGTCTCAGGCGGATTACGGCGAGGCGTACACCGCAACCATCACTGCGGATAGCGGAAAGGTGCTTGCATCTGTGGTGGTCAAAATGGGCGGCGTGGACATTACTGCCACCGCTTACTCGGCGGGAAGCGGCGCAATCAACATCGCCAAGGTGACGGGGGCGGTCACAATCACTGCGGTGGCCTCTGTTCCGTCTGTGACTTACAACATTACACGCAATCTCACCAACTGCGCATCTTCAAACGTGGCTAATACCGTTGCGGACGGTGCAGCCTATTCCACGACGCTTTCTCCGACCGGCACATATAAAAAACTTGGCACAATTATTGTTACGATGGGCGGTACGGATATTTCCGCATCGGCAGTATCCGGAAACACAATCACAATCGCCAAAGTTACTGGCAACATTGTGATTACCTGCGCGGCTGTGATTACAAATGTCATTGAAACCGTCGGAATCTCAGCAGATACGCGACTGAGCGCTGGCAGCGGCACGAACAAAGCTCAGGTAGGCTGGGCAGCAATCGGGGCAAATATGGACGCAGCAAGTCTCATCCATCTTATGCCCGGCGATACGCTGCGCATTAAGGGCGCAAGTCTGCCCGATTCGCAAGACGGAAAAAGCATAGCCATAAGTTATAGCGGACATCGGAAGTGTTATTTACCCGAAATACATTACTGCAGATTATATTTTGCAGTATGTAAGAGCAACTCAGAATTCCATTGGAAGTAATGTGGAGACCTTGTATCACATTCTGGATGGAAAGGCAGAAGCTCTGGAATTTAAGATCTGTGATAATTCACCTATTGTAGGAAGGACATTGTCCGAACTGAATCTGAAGAAGAATCTTCTGGTTGGATGTCTTTACCGGGATGGCAGTGTCCGCATTCCTCGTGGACATGATGCCCTGGAGATTGGAGACAGAGTTGTAATTGTTACCACTAACAGAGGCCTTCGTGATATCAACGATATACTTGCAAAGTAAAGGAGTCCGGACATGAATTATTCCATGATATCTTATATTCTTGGCTGGATCTTCAATTTTGAAGCGGCATTTATGATTTT
>ERZ772876.3190-NODE-3190-length-12216-cov-5.351040_pt1 | contig 12216 bp, 16 predicted proteins | sample MGYA00580584_ERZ772876 | MGnify/ENA primary metagenome ERZ772876 (study PRJEB29015, sample SAMEA2737728) | human gut metagenome | biome: human gut; feature: human-associated habitat; material: faeces | place: China | collected 2012 ...
GTCCCAGTTGTACTGGTAGTGACCGCTGAAGGTCATGTAATAGGCGTGGAAGGGCGTTTCGCTTCCGATATAGTCGTCTACGGAGGCCTGCATCATCTCCAGATCGGACGAGGGCCAGTCGATTTTGATATCCAGACCGGAATCCGCTGCCTGGAAGGTGTAGCCCATGTTGGCGTGGGTGATGTTCCGGTTATAAAAATCCCCGATGTAGTCGTGATAGGCCCAGGTCTGATAGCCCATCTCTTTGAGCGTATTGCCCAGGCAGAACGGCAGATAATTGGTACCTGCCACATTGAAGCTGGAATCGGTTTTTGTACGGGACATATCCGGATACAGCCCCATACACATGGTGTACTCGCCGTTGGTGGTGACAGACTGGAAGGTACCATAGTAATTTTCAAAAATGATGCCGGTATGGGTCATCTTGTAGAGCGTCGGCGTCAGTTCCTCACTGATGAACCAGGGGCAGAAGCTCTCGGCGCAGATCGTGATCAGGTTATAGTCCTTCAAAAGACCGGTGTAATTATTTTTTCGGGTGGGGATCACGGTTGCCAGATACTGATCCGTATTTTTCAGAGTTTCGTCGTTGGTGCCGCTTGCCAGGGCGGCGAAATCAATGCTTTCGATCACATTATAGGAATTGCTGCTGTAGGTTCGCGGGCTGCTGCTTGCGCCCAGAGAGGACGGCGTGATCGAAGATGTGCCGCTGCGGCTGCCGAAGAGCATATAGCGAAGCTCCTGCGCCGTGGTGGCCAGCATACCGACCTTCTTATAGCTGCTGTCGGTGGAGATGTTCACGCTGCAGAAGGTATGGTACACGGAAAGCGGCTTGTTTCGACCAGAAAGCATGAGACTTGCAGTTATGACCAGCAGCCCAAGAAAAACACCAGCGGACGCAAGCGCCTGCCGCCAGCGGAGTCGGCGCTTCAGCGCGCCTGGTTTCCGCAGCGCAAGGCAGAGGATCGTCACAGGCAGCGGTATCAGCAGCAAAAGGATTGTCGAAAGGTTCCTGCCGATGCTGTAAAGGATCTGCGAGGCAAAATTTGTGACAACATTTCCGCCCATGCTGATCTCGTTGATGGGCATGAAGTTTCCGAAGATCACCTGATAAACCAGCTGCACCTCGGCAAACAGCACCTGCGCAGCTACCAGAATGCATCCCGCGATCTGCCGCGCGACGCCGGGCAGGCACGAGACCAGCAGGGAGCTGAGCACGCCGCCCAGCAGACCGAACAGAAACAGGTAGACCGCATAGCGGTCCAGTGAGCGATATACACACAGGTGCAGACAAAGCTCGATATAGACGCTGGCAGAGCAGAACAGCAGCAGATTTTTGCGCCATGTTTTCCAGAGACTGCAAGACGGCGCCGCAGTTGCAGTGTGAGATTCACCGGGGTTTGCGTTGAACATATTGCTTACTCCTGATCAAGGTTATTGTAATGAAAACAGCATGTGGAATTTATCGGGGCATTTGCAGAACCTTATCATAGAGAAAATGTCGGAAACAGTCAACGCTTCCTCAAAAAATTCAGAAAATTTTATAGACGTTGCTGCCTTAACAGCGGCAAAGAAACGTCCCGGTAGCGAAAACATGGAGGCTTCCGAAATCCGGAAACCTCCATAAATTTATCAGATTCGACAAAAGAAGAATTGACCACCTAGGCGGCGTTGAACGGCTCCAGATCTGTGTGATTTTTCCATTCGTCCGTGACACCAGCATCGCGCAGCAGCTTTGTCACGGTTTTATCCAAGGCATCGACTCCGTCGCTGCTGACTGCCTGCAGGTCAAAGCCGGCGTCGCCGGCGTCGTCCAGAATCGCGGGATCCTCGCTGCCGTCCAGCAGGGCGTTTGCCTGACGAAGCGCCTGCTGCCACTGGAAGGAGAAGAAGTCCTTCTGCGTTGCATTCATTCCGGCCAGATAAGTTTTCGCTGCTTCTTCGACCTTTCCGCTCTCGTTCATAGCGAGGTTCATCAGAGAAACTGCGGCGTTTGCCTGCTGCAAGCTGCCGCCTGCGCTGCCGTGCGCGACAGTATCAATGCTCACGAGCAAATTGGCCACCGTATCCTTGCTCTCGGGTGCATACATCCAGCCGGTCACGTCACCGCTGTAATTGACCATGTCAGTGGTCTGGGACTCCAGCCGGTACAGCAGCGTCACAAGCTGGGCGCGGGTGCAGGCGGCATCCGGCAGCAGGCGGTTATTGGAGCCCTTGAGGATTTCGGTGTTGACTGCCCAGGCCATCGCCTCGCGGGCATACTCGGAAAGGCTGTCATAGTCGGCATACTCGCGGATCGCCATGCCGCCCTGCGTAGTGTCGAAGCTCTGCTGCTTTGCAAAGCGCCAGAGCATCGTGACCGCCTGTTCCCGGGTCACGGCATTCGCTGCGCCGAAGGTATTCTTACTGAGACCTGTCACAATGCCGAGACTTGCCGCCCAACGGACGGCTTCTGCGTAATAGGCGCCCTCCTTAATATCAGAAAAGTTCATCGCGTAATTCACGACCGGCTTCCCGGCGGCGCGCCAGAGGAAGGTCACAAAGTCGGCGCGGGTGCAGTCCTGATTCGGCGCAAATACGTCCTTGCTGACACCGGACGTGATCTCTTTTTTGGTCGCCCAATTGACAGCGTCATAAAAATAATCCTGTTTCGTTACGTCCGTGAATGCCTGTGCCGGTTCTGTGGCAAGCGCCTGTGCGCTCAGCAGCATCACGGCTGCCAGCAGCAAACTGAAAACCCGAATGGTGCGTTTCATACAAATGCCTCCATATTTATTGGATCTTGTATCCGTCTTTACATTTTTTCCAGCGCAAAGTGCATCTGCGCCTCGTGGGTCGCAAACGGAAGCTGTTCAAATCCGTCCGCCGGATGAAAAGAAATAACCTGATTCAGATGATCGATCCACACGGCGCAAAGCTCTTTGAAATGTTCCCGCTGCTCCTCGTTCATTGTACATGCTCCTTTTCTGTTTTGCAATATAATTTTAGTCGGTTTATCTTGTAAAAACAAGAAGCTGGCAGTACAATAAAGAAAAAGAGACTTGTGCAAAGCGCACAAGCGAAAGGATATCGCCATATGGCTGCAACACAGTGGGAAACGTGCAGCGCCGATGCGCTGCTGCGGGAATTTTTTGCGCAGGACGATCTAAGTCGCCTCGCGGAAGGCGCGGGCGCGCTGCTGGGCTGTCCGCTTCTGGTGCTGGACGATACGTTTCATGTTGCCGCGCACCATCTGCCGCTGGGGTTTTCCGACGCAGTTTTTCAGGCGTCGGTGCGCAGCGGCGAGATCACCTATGAGGCAGGCGCGATCATCAGCCGAAGCCCAGCCCTGTCTGCAGGAGCGGCGGACTGCATCAAGCTTGCAGACAGTCCGTATCGCCGCCGCTTTGCCCCGCTCGTCAGTGCGGGCGTGCGGCTGGGGTATCTGATCTGCGTCGACACGGACGGGCATCTGGAAAAAATCCCGGCGCAGACATGGAATACCGTGGAGCAGATCCTGGCAAAGCAGCTTTTTGTCGAGGCAAGCCGCCAGGATAAGCCGTTTGAAACGGCGGAGGATATTCTCCGGCACCTGCTGGACGGCGGTTTTCCGTCCGCGCCGTATTTTCAGCTGCAAAGTGCCGGTACCTATCTGGCAGACTTTCATCCGTTTGCGTTTGCCCTTGTCGATCTGACCGCGTACCACAGCCAATACCTTGGGAAGCGGCATTTGAAAGAGGAAATGGACGCCATATTTCCGGACTCGCACGCCTTTGTCTATAAAGGTGCAGTCTTTCTCTTCCTGTCCCGGCAGGCGGACATTGACCGCTTTTCTGCGCTGGCGGAGGAATTTCAGCTCAAGGTCATCGTGTCGGAGAAAATTGACGACCTGTTTGCGCTTCCTGCGCTCTATCGCACGGCAAGCGAGGCACTGGCGCTGATGACGGATGAACGCTTCCACGGCGGTCGCGTCTACACTGTTGCGCAGCTGCGCACGCCGCTGCTGCTGAAAAATCTGGAAGGGCGGGAAGATTTGATCGCGCAGGAGGTGCGCACCCTTGCCGCGCACGACCGGGAAAAGGGCACGCAGTACTGCGAAACGCTCTATTATTATCTGATCTGCTGCCGGTCGCTGCAAAAGACCTGCGATGCGCTTTTTACCCATCGAAACACCGTGCTCTACCGCATCCGAAGAATGCAGGAGGAATTTGCCATCCCGCTGGACGAGCCGCTCAAGCACGCCGATCTGCTGCTGAGCGTGTCGCTTCTGCTGTTTGAAGCGAAGGGGCCGGATTTCTTCCTGCCCAAAACGCCGCTTGATAATTCATAATTCGGTCATGCTTCTAACAAGATTTTGTCACAACTTCCTGTCACAATAACGCCAGTTCGAAAGAACGGAACACCCTTGATGAAAGGAAGTTTGACCTATGAAAAAAGTATTGGCAATTATGCTTGCCCTTTCGGTGCTGGCCTTGAGCGCCTGCGCAGCCAAGCAGGCTAATTCGGATACACAGAAGGATTCCAACACAGCGGAAACGGAGCAGCAGCCGGATTCTGCGCAGACCGCAGAAACACAGCAGCCCGCGCAGGAAGCAAAGCGCATCGAGCCGCTGGCAGAAAGTCTTGATCTGAACGCACTGACCGACGCGACCGTCGCAGCAAGCTTCGGCGCGGAGGACATTTCCGAAAAAGACGGTAAGACGGAGATCACCCTGACGGTTTATGATTACGATGTCTACGATATGGTGGACATTTCGCAGCTTGCCGTCGGCGATACCATCGTCGTGGACGGCAAGGACATGGTCGTTGCATCCCGCGAGGACAAGGATGGCTTTGTTACCATCAATGGAGGACTCGAGCAGGGCGGTGTCGATCTGACGAGCGATGACAGCGGCGTTTATTATGCCGTTGGCATGGACGATGCGAAGTCGTATCACGAGCTTGGCAGAATCACCGTGCCGGTCGCGGAAGGCTTTGTCCTGACAGACAATGCAGACCCGGAGCATCCGGATGAGACCTATGCCGCGTCTGACCTTGCAAAGCTGGCTGCGTCCGAACCCGGCTTCACCGCCAACAACACGCTGGCGACCATCGAGCATGGCGAGCTGACCGTCCTGGCCAGAAGCTATACGCCGTAACGCTTGCAATCAGAATTTGCCCGGAGACACGCTGCATGGTGCCTCCGGGCATTTTGCTGCTGATTGGGGTCTGTTATATGCTTTGACCGCACAGCTTTGCCGGTTTGTAGCCAGAACGCGATTCCATTACGCTTCTTCGTATCGGCGATACTGACAGTCATTTCACATTCGGATTCGTATATTGCCCGTGCTTTTTCGTTCGATTTTCGTATTGAATGGCGAACTTCGGGCAATGGTGCAGGCAGGATAAGCACATGACGCACCTGTCTTTCACCCACACCGGTTTTTTATTGCGGATCTCGATTGCAGAAACAGGACAGTTCTTTGCGCACAGCCCGCAGCCAATGCAGGAATTTTCAACCTTGAAATGACTGGTTTTCCGCATTGCGTCATATTCCAGACCATAGAACGTTTTTGCTAAAATTGTGGGCACTTTGTTCCGCATATAGTCACCGGCAGACCGGCTCTGTATTTTTTTGATCGCAAAGTCGATTTCCCGCTCGGCATTCAGATTGATGCGGTGCACTTTTTGCAGATTGCTGAGGTCAAAGGTCGGCGTCCATGTGTCCGGCATTTTCACGCTGAAATATGCTGCGAAAGAAAGTCCTTTTTCCGCATGATCTCGTTGGCGAAGCGTCCTGTCTGTCCCGTCGTCGTTCCGTATGTGGTGAGAAACCACAGGTATCGAGCTTATTTCTAAGATGTTGCTTCATAATTCCGAGGTCGGTTACATGTTCTCAAGCCTTCGCAGCTTTATGAATCGCCAGATGCGGGCGATTTTCAAGGATTGCCCGGACGCGTTGGAGAAGAAAATGCCCACAGAGCTGTTGGTAGATCACTACAGCAATACGCTTTTTCTGGTGTGGCAGTGGGCAACAATCAAGGACCGAGACTGCGGGGCGCGACAGGCACAGAGCTATTTGCGAAAACTCCTGTTCTTATAACTTACGAAAATGACTGTAAAAAAGAAAACACTTTGTGTTCTAGCTGGTATCTTCCTCGTCCTGATCGTCTGGACTGTATGGGGAAATACGGCGCTGGAACGGAATACATACACCATCCGCAGCCCTGAGCTGCCAGACGTATTTGACGGCTACCGCATCGCACAGGTTTCAGATCTGCACAATGCAGAGTTTGGCGACAGAAACCAGCGTCTTTTGGAGATGCTGCGGGAAGCAGAGCCGGATATGATCGCGATAACCGGAGATCTGATCGACTCGCGAAAGACCAATATTGCGGTTGCGTTGGCTTTCGCGGAAGAAGCAGTAAAATTTGCGCCCTGCTACTATGTCTCTGGCAATCATGAGGCGAGAGTTTCGGAATATCAGGATTTAAAGACCGGTCTGGAAGCTGCCGGAGTAACTGTTCTCGGCGATGCGCGGGTAGAGATCGAGATTTCCGGGAAGAGCATTACCATCATCGGCGTCAATGATCCCAGCTTCCTTGCAGACTATTTGACGAGCGATGCTGCGGTAATGGATCGCAAGCTCTCAGAGCTTTCTTCGGAAGATGCCAGTTTTACAATTTTGCTTTCTCACAGACCGGAGTTGTTTGACACCTATGCGGCTCATGATATGGATTTGGTTCTCACCGGACACGCACATGGCGGTCAATTCCGGCTGCCCTTGATCGGTGGGTTGATTGCACCAAATCAGGGACTGTTTCCAAAGTACGATGATGGTTTGTATTCCGAGGGGAACACGAACATGATCGTCAGCCGGGGTCTTGGAAACAGCATCATTCCGTTCCGGTTCAATAACCGGCCGGAAGTGGTTTTGATAGAACTCAAAGGTCAAAATTGATCTTACAGAGGGAGGAAAGACGTGAACAAGGAACAGTACATCGAGTTCCCGGAGGAATACACACGCCGGGAGCTGAACGCCCGGTACCGGGAAATTCCGTTAAAAGATACGACCTCACGCCTTCTGCGCAAGTATTTCAATGCGATGGCAAACCTCTACGGCATCATCCATCTGCACAAGGCGAGGGAGATTATCTTCTCCCTCAGCCCGAAGCTGGTAACGGAAGACGAATTTCTTGCCTTTGCGGAAATTGCCCGTCATGAGTGCGAGGACTACTACATTCTGGGCGGAGATGAACTTTACACGGATGTCAAGCACACAAAGCCGCTTGACCGCGAAATCATTGATGTCACCTTGATTAACGAGTCCATCGACCTTTTCATTGAGACGAAGCGCAGCCAGCAGGACAAACCTTACTATGTGCCTGACAAGAAGCACCTGCTGGAATACGATGATCCCTTCTACTGCGAGGACACTCCGGAAAAGGCTGCGCTCCGCCGTTTCATGGAAGAACGGGTTGGTCTGAGCGGTGACAAACTGGAAGACGCCTTTGACGATCTTCTCTACGGCGTCCGGTCTGTTTCGAGCAGTGTGGAGGGCGTTCTAAGTCACTTCGATAAAAGGAACATCCGCTTCCGGTCTGATCGGGACATGAATCGGTTTGTTGAACTTTACAGCAAATTCAGCAATACGACGCGGATGCCCTGCAACCATGGCTACACACCGGATGAGATGATGCAGATGACGCCTCCGGAGGAACGCTTCAAGTCGCTCTCTCTTGGTCCGAACATCCGAAAATCCCTCCAAACCGGCGAAATGGACATTGAGGACTTCCGCAAGCAGATCCTCACAATGGAGCTGCCCAGCGAGGCAATGCGCTTTGACCTTCTGAAACAGCTTGCAGACATCAAGCCCTCCGCTCCCCAGCCGGAGAAACAGAAGAAGGTCGGGCGCAACGATCCCTGTCCGTGCGGCAGTGGCAAGAAATACAAGAGGTGCTGCGGAAAATGACGATCCCATTAAAACAGGTCATTCAGGCAATCGAAGAAGCAAATGAAGTCTTCACGAGCTTCTGGGACACAAAGACCGGCAAGACCGTTTATCTTGCCGATCCATTGATGACTGATATGACGGAGGAAGACAAAGCTCTTGCTGCTGAAATGGAAAATACGCCGGAGAGGTTTCTTCGCTTTCCGACCAAGTATGAGATTCATCAATACCGCATCATGGAGGATTTCATTGATCAGATCTCTCCCGGAAAGGCGCAGGAGGAACTTGCCTATGCTATCCGGGGAAAAGGCGCGTTCCGCCGATTCAAACAGTCTGTGCGCTATCACGGGCTGGAACAGCGTTGGTATGATTATCTGGCGGAGGCGTATCGGGAACTTGCGATCCGCTGGTGCGCAGAGAAAGGCTTGGAGTACACGGAATGAAAGATAATGAGAAAAAGACATTGCTGCGGAGCAGTGATGATCTGATTGCCGCCGTCGAGCAATACGGCTTTCTGCCCTTCTTTCGGAACGAGATTCACGGCTTCTCCATCAAGGAACTTTGCCCACCTGAGTTATGGTTTGCGGATGATGTAGATGGTCCGTGGGAATGGAAAGGACCGGCTGCGCGGAGCGGCAAATGTCTCTACGGCAAACTTTTCAACAAGAAGGCTGGATTTGTGAGTCGGGAGTGGATTCCGGACTTTGCGAACTTCCGGCGTGACGGCTATGACTTTGACGCCCGTTGGGATGACGGCTTGGCGTCCTACAAGGACAAGGAGCTTTATGAAGCCATAGCCGGTGAAGGCAGGATGCTTTCCAAACGGCTGAAAGAGGCTCTGAACTACCGCAAGGGCGGCAACACCGGCTTTGAGACGTGTATCACGAGACTGCAAATGCAGAGCTATGTCTGCATTGCGGATTTCGTCTATATGCAGGACAGATACGGAAGACCTTATGGCTGGGGTGTCGCAGAGTATGCGACGCCGGAAGAGCTTTTCGGGTACGACTTTATCACATCCGCCTATCAGCGAGACCCGCAGGAATCCAAAGAGCGCATTCTAAAACATCTGCAATCACGTCTGCCTAACGCGACCGAAATGCAGCTTGAGAAAATCATAAAGGGGTAACGCAATGGACGATATTATCTTTGAGAAGGATTACCGGGAAACCGAGTCTGCCGAATACGATAAATGGTGCGATGAGGTGTTTGACCGCGCAGTTAATTGTGGTATGCTGAAAGCGTACTCCGAAGCAATGGACAAGATACCAAAGATCATTGTACCGGAGGACAAGAAGAACTACGAGTATCTTCTGGAACGCTGTGATGCGTTTGTCAAGCAACACCGCGGGTATATCAAGGGAATCGTGGACTATCATCGTTGGCACGCGGAAATCAATATGTTTCTTCCGTTTGCGGAGTTCGATGACTCAGAAGACCTTGCATTTTTGAAAGAAATTGCAGAAAAATCGCAAACCGTCTGCTTCTCCCCGGAGGAAGAAGGTGGCATCCGCGTTCATATTTTTATCAACTACTTTGAAGAATTGATGTCAGCCGAGCACAAGTCATACATCGAATACGATGCTATTATGCAGGACAAGAAACTATCTGAGCTACTTGGCATACCGGAGCTTTCTGACGAGGAAAAAGAACTCGCTCTGAAAATGAAGGGCATACTTGACCGCATTGATGAGGAAACAAGGATTGACCGTGCCACGGCTTTTCGAGCCGTACTTGATAAGATGGCAAAAGAGCCGGAAGAAAACTGGTCGCTTCACTATATGGCAACATTGCTGGAAGCGCTGCTATACTTCATGCTGAATGAAGGAAATGAAAAGATTGATGAGGAAGAACACAATGAGCAATAAACTTGTAGCATATTTTTCTGCGTCCGGCGTGACCGCGAAGGTTGCCGAGACGCTGGCAGAAGCAATCGGCGCGGACATCTTTGAGATTGAGCCGAAGGTGCCTTACACGGAAGTTGACCTGAACTGGATGGACAAGAAAGCCCGCAGCACGATTGAGATGAACGATCCTGCTTCCCGTCCTGAGATTGCCGTAAAGCGGGACAACATGAAGGACTACAATACCATCTTTGTGGGCTTCCCGATCTGGTGGTACGTTGCGCCGACGATTATCAATACGTTCCTTGAGAGCTATGACCTGACCGGCAAGACGATCATCCCATTTGCGACCTCCGGCGGAAGCGACATCGGCAAGACGAACGAACGCCTTGCGCCGAGCTGCAAAGGCGCAAAACTGATGGACGGCAAGGTCTTCAAGGGTAACGTCGGACGTCAGGAGCTTGCGGCGTGGGTCGAAGAGCTTCGACTTTAAGGAGCAGACAAATTCGGATTTATAGGAGGAAATTAGACACATGGCTGTCGGATTCAAAGTTGCGTTCTTTTACTATCAAATAGGACATGGAGATTTTCTACACTCCTTTTTCTCAACAGTTTCTTATAATTTAGAAAACGGGAAATGGGGTAGCAGATTCCCAACGATTATGAATGAGCTATATCAAGGAACATTGGATAGAGATCACGTCGAAACAGCCATAGAGGAACTGAAAAAGATTCAGTTAGAGCTCCAAGCGTTTAGTCCGGATAAGGTGGTTTGGGATATTGACGATTTGTCTAAGCAACCGCCTTGGGGCAATAATATCAGCAATGATATTACCAACCTATCTAATTACTTTGTGACAAGCGATGGAAAAGACTTCATTACGATATTTTTCAACGCCTTGGAAAAAGCAAAAAAAATGCAAATGGATTTGACTATTGAGAGCGTATAAGGAGAGCGCAGACAGATTCAAGTTTGGAGAATTGAGAAAATCGGAATTTGACAAAGGAGTGTGATTATATGGGTAAAGCGATTTTGGCAGTAATTGTTACATTGATTGTTGGTTATTTAGGTACGGTCGTAGGACTTGAACTTTTAGGTAATTGGGTTGAGTTTGGATTGCTCATTGCTATTGCAGTAATGGGTGCTTTTATCATCTACTTCAATGACAAGAAGTAAGACAACTTCATGTTTGCAGACCGGATGGGCAAAGTAGAAAATTGATATTGAAGGGGAAATTATATTGGATTTAAATACTCTTGAAAAGAATGTTACATTATTACCCACACCTTATTGTGATTTTTCAGTTTCAGACGAAGAAGGTAATGCAGTTATTTTCGATATTATGGAATCGCCTGAAAAAACTCCGCGCGTATACATAGATAACGATAGTCGGAAAGAAAAAATAGTTCCTTCTTCAATGTGTGAAGGTAAAACGCTTAGAATATATACAAAAAATCTTGAAATAAAAAGAAATTACTATATAAATACATCGGTAGAACTTGCATTTAGAGATAGTGATGAAAGATTATTTACATACGGCCTAACCGGAAAAGATTATACATTAGCAGTAAGTTTTCCGAACCCGAATGAAGATGTAAAAGATCTGGGGGATTATTCAGAGGACCACTTCTCTTTTTATAATATTGAAGTGGATAATGGCGATTATATACTTCGTTTGTTCGACAGAGACAGGGAATATATTGACATATTTGTTTTTTGGATATGGAACATTCAAAACCACATGATTGACTACGAAACAACCTGCGATGTTTCAACATGGTGGTGTCGATAACTTCAATTAGGCAGAAAGGGCATGATATTTTATGTTAATGACTTTTGATGAAAGTATCAACGCTTGTAAAAATATTGATGATTGGAAATTTGTAACAAGTTTTTCTGTTGGAGGGTTTGAATGGGCAGGCTTCTCTAAAGAAAATCCTAATAAACTGATTATTATTTCTTCACAAAAAACTACTATTTTAGATTGTGATAATGGAAAGCTTGAAAATTGTATAGCTGATTATGATGAAGAAGAACTTATTGCATTTTGTGATAAGTTACCGAGTGAAGCAATCTTAATAGCAGGACAGTACGGAGGAAAATTTCCAGAGGTAACAAATCAGGGAGAACAGATTATTATACAAGAAACAACGGAATATATTAGAACTGTAACTTTTATTTCCAATCAAAATAAGAAAACAAAAATTTTTGAAAGTTATGGTCTTTATATTTACGGATTTAGTTATAATGGCGATTATTTTATGATTGCTGATGATGGCGGTATTATAGTCTTGAAAAGATGTTGTTAGCTTCCAGTTTATAGCAGTAATTCATTCTATAACCGGGAGTTCCATAACGTAAATTGCAGATTTTGTGGTGCGATTCATGACGTTGACCGGGCATGTATGAGCGTCCTCTCACAAGTCATGCGTGTAGAGTAGGCGGGTGAAAATTTCATCCGCCCC
>ERZ772876.3191-NODE-3191-length-12204-cov-3.066178_pt1 | contig 12204 bp, 10 predicted proteins | sample MGYA00580584_ERZ772876 | MGnify/ENA primary metagenome ERZ772876 (study PRJEB29015, sample SAMEA2737728) | human gut metagenome | biome: human gut; feature: human-associated habitat; material: faeces | place: China | collected 2012 ...
TTTTTTCTTCTACCTGCTTCATCAACTCCACCGGGCAGAGCGAACCTGCCATAATGCCGGTACGGAGGCTTGTCATATCGAATAAGTCGAACATCGGATGATTCAATTCGGCGATGAACATGGTAGGTACGCCATAGAGTGCCGTGCAACGTTCTTTGTGGATGGAGGCGAGTACGACCAACGGATCGAACCGTTCTACCATGACTTGCGTGCAGCCGTGTGTCAGGCAATTCATTGTGGCAAGTACAACGCCAAAACAATGGAATAACGGAACGCAGCAGCACAACTTGTCGTCTGCGGTAAACTTCATATGCTCTCCCGTTAGAAAGCCGTTGTTCGTGATGTTGTGGTGGGTCAGCATTACCCCTTTGGGGAATCCCGTGGTTCCCGATGTATACTGCATATTCGCAACATCGTGGCAGTCTACCTGGCTTTTCAGTTCTTCCAGTTTGTCGTCTTTTACATTGTTTCCCAACAGGAGGATTTCTGCCGTGTTGTACATGCCCCGGTGTTTTTCCGGACCAACGTATATCACGTTCTTCATGTGTGGGAAACGTTTACTCTCCAGATGTCCCCGTTCGCAGGTTTTAAGTTCGGGGAGCATGTTATAGGTCATTTGTACAAAGTCGCTGTCTTTCTCTCCGTTCACGATGCACAGCGTGTGCATGTCGGAGTTCTGGCACAAATATTCCAGTTCTGCCTGTTTATAGTTGGTGTTTACGGTGACATAGACGGCACCTATTTTGGCACAGGCATACAAAAGAGTAAGCCAGTCGGGTACATTAGCGGCCCATATACCCACATGGGTGCCGCGTTCCACTCCTATAGAGATTAGTCCTTTTGCCATGTCGTCTACCCGGCGGTTGAACTGGCTCCAGGTGAAGCGCAGGTTACGGTCGGAATAAACGATATATTCTTTGTCGGGCGTGGTTTCTGCCCAGTGCTCCAGCCATTGGCCAAGCGTTCTTTCGTATAACATGAAAATAGTGATTAGGTGTTTAGTGATAAATGATTAGTACTGGGATAATTAGTGTCAGGTTAGTGATAGGCACAATGCTTGTCACTAACCACTGATCATTTATCACTAAATGGGTGTATAGATTACTGCAAGAATTTTGGCTGCCTGTCCTTCGTAAGCATGCACGTGGTGGGGAACGATGGAGTCGTAATAGATGCTATCTCCTTCTTCAAGCAGATATGTATTTTTGCCGTAACTTATTTCCATGATACCTTCCATGACCATTATAAACTCTTCACCTTCGTGAGAGGAGAGTACGAAATCACTGTCTTCCGTAGCAGCTACATCGATAATAAACGGCTCCATGTGGCGGTCCGCTTTCGACTTGGACAGGGAATGATATTCCATGTGCTTACGGCTCTGGATTGCATTATTGGAGAAGCTGATGCTGTCTTTGGCTTCCGTCTTGCGGCAGATGGCCGGACCCGTTTCATCCTGATCGTCAAGGAAAGTTCCCAGGCGTACACCCAGAACACGTGCTATTTTGATAAGTGGAGCCAGTGATGGCAAGTCAATGTTATTTTCAATGCGTTCAATCTGTTCTACGGCTAAACCGGAACGTTCAGCCAATTGCTCAATGCTGATTGACTGGCTTTCACGGAGTGACTTTATCTTTTCTCCGACAATCTTGCTTGTATCCATAATTGATAATGTTTTTCGCCTATTAGGTTATAAATTGTATTGTTAAGGCACAAAAATAAAACAAACTTTTACTTGTTGCAACAATCTGTGCGGAAAAGTTTTCATCTGTGAGAAGAAAGAGAAGAGATTTGTCATTATTGGTTTTTGTTCTTTTTCTCTTTTGATTTTTACCTTCTTTGCGTTTTCTTCGCTTCTATAGTGGAAAGAAAATAGCGAAGTTGGTACGAGGAAGGTACGAAGAGGGTATGACGCAAGTATAGTTTAAGTGTGATGTAGTTTCGATTGGTCTGTTTTTCAGATTGAAAAATCAGATCATACCTTCTTTAATCACATTATGATCGCGCAGTACTTTTTCAATGACAGTTCCTTTTACCACACGAAGCAATGGTTTCTTCAATGCGTTTAACGGTCCCGGCAATGAGATTTCAAGCGGAGACTTTCCGTCCATGAGTTTTACACTGCTGTCTAAGAGTTCGCGGATATCATAAACACTTCCCCAGACCTCAGGCACACCACGGTCTACACCAAGCAATCCATAAACAGCTTCCATTGCAGTTCTCACAGAATACTCTGTTGTGAATACGGTATCTCTCGGAGTCTCTGCAAACTGTCCCAGGAATGCGAAGTTCACGCAGCCGTCCGGGATAACATCCGGTCTGTCGCCTTTGGTTCTCGGCATAAAGAATGCTGTGATATATGGCATCATGGTTGGAACACAGATGGCGCTGTGTTCAGCAAGCTCTCCGATTTTTTCTGTCGGAACGCCCAGATGATAAAGCCACTCTTCTGTGATCTCTTTTCCGGTACATTCTTTCATTGGTTTCTTAATATAATCGCCCGGTACATCGGTAAATAATCCATAAACCCATACGCAGACCTGATTTTTATCCTGCTCTTTGAACTGTCCCTGACGGTTGATCGTCCAGCTTAACAGCCAGCTGGAATCCTGGCAGCTCACGATACCACCTGTCACGACTTTTCCGCTTCTCGGATCTCTCTTACAGATATCCATAATATAAGGAATGATCTTATCATCTAATGTTGTGACGGTTGCAGATTCCCAGTTTGTTTTTGCAATATCAGAGCAGAATTTCTCCGGGTGTCCGAAGGACGGATCCTGTTTTGCAATATTTTTCCATAAATTCCAGCAGCCGCTTGTACGAACCTCTGCATCACCGTTTGGTGCATGATTCTGGTCTCCGTAAATCGTTCCCTCGGTACAGCTTCCGTTTGTGACAAATACGAGATCGTTTTCTGTTAATGTGATGCCCTCTTCCACACCTTTTACCTTACACTCGATTGTTTTTGCCACTTTCTTTCCATCTTTGATCTCAAAAATAACATTGATCACTTCTGTATTAAACTGAAAATCAACACCTGCTTCCTCCAGATATTTCTGCATCGGAAGGATCAATGATTCATACTGATTGTATTTTGTGAATTTCAGTGCTGAGAAATCCGGCAGTCCGGCGATATGATGAATAAAACGCTGGAAATAAAGTTTCATTTCCAATGCACTGTGCCAGTTTTCAAACGCAAACATGGTTCTCCAATACAGCCAGAATGTGGAGTCAAACACCTCATCATCAAATACATCCTCGATCGTCTTATCGTAAAGATCCTCGTCTTTTGTCATGAAAAGTTTCATGATCTCCATGCAGCCTTTCTGACTTAAGTTAAATTTTCCATCAGTGTGCGCATCTTTTCCCTGTTTTTCCGTTGCACGGCAGAGAGAATAGTTTGGATCTTCTTTATTTAACCAGTAATACTCATCCAGAACGGAGACTCCCGGCGTCTCAACGGATGGAATGCTCCGGAATAAATCCCACAGACATTCAAAATGATTTTCCATCTCACGTCCGCCACGCATTACATAACCTCTGGTCGCATCATAAATGCCATCACATGCTCCACCTGCAATGTCCATTGCCTCCAAAATATGGATGTGATCTCCCGGCATCTGTCCATCTCTTACCAGAAAGCAGGCTGCTGCCAGAGAAGCAAGACCGCTTCCTACAATGTATGCACTTTTTTCGTCAACCCCCTGCGGTTTCTTAGGTCTTGCAAAAGCTTCATAGTTACCGTTGGTATAATAAATGCCTTTGCTGTTTTTTTCATTTTTTCCGCGCTCTGTATTGCGGTATTCCTGCTCAGGTGCATTTGCTGCCGCTTTTTTCACCTCATTTTTAACGTTATCCTTATGATTCTTTGCGGCAAGTGCCACGACTCCTGCTCCTGCTGCAAGTGCAGCTACTCCAAGTCCAATGTTTTTCTTTTCCATGGTTCATTACTCCTTTCATCGATCATCTTTTTAGGCGTTTGCGAAACTCTTCATAATCTTCTTTCAATTGTTCAAAATCAACAAAATTTTCGAAAACACGCTTTCGCTACGTGTCGCTGGTAACGGTACTAAGAAGCCAGTCACAACGGTTGTTGTACCTGCCTTCAAGTACCGACCGCTCCCCAGTGTTTTCTCAAGCTTTTGTTATTTTTTCACAATTCAATTTAGGTTTCTAGGAGTTTCGCAATTGTCTAATCTGTTTTTTGATGTCTCTATGATAGCTTGCCCCAAAATGATTGCCAATTTACAAAAAAGGTGAAATGATAAAAATTTTATCACTTCACCTTTTTTGTAAAAATCCTATGGGTGTCTGCGAAGCGCCTCATAATATTCTTTCAATTGCTCAAATCTTCTTTATCGCAAATTATATTTTTTCATTCTCCTGTTCAAAATTCCGGATGGAATTGGCAATATTGCCATGCAACGTCACTGCGAGCAGATCTACGATTTTCTGATAATCCTCTTTCATTCCACGGTCGATCCAGTCTAACATGATGCCGACAAAACCGTATTTGTAAAAATCTGCAATAAACTGTTTATCTGTTTCCGGTAGATGATCTCTGGAGCATTTTTCCTCGACAACATCCGCAATCAGCTGGTATGTCAGTTTGTATAGAAAGCTCTCGATCTTTTCACGGTTCACCGAATGATAGACGTTCATAATAAACGGCTTGTTTTCCAGCACTGCCTCAAAGATCTGGGCAAAGCCTTCCTGCCAGGTATCGTAAGTTTTCTTATCCCGAAGGGCTTTTTTGCCGTCTTCCACACATGCCCACTCCACCAGATCATAGATATCCTTGAAATGATAGTAAAATGCCATGCGGCTGATCCCGCAGTCCTCTGTCAGATCTGCGATGGTAATCTTATCAAAAGGTTTCTTTTTCAAAAGCTCTTTCAATGACGCTTCCAGTGCGATTTTGGTTGTATTCAATATCTGCTTCTCCTGTTTTTCGCTTGCTTTATGAGTTCCATTTTATCTGCGTCCTTCGGTTTGGTAAAGCCTTTCCGTGATTCTTTCATAAAAATTTCAGAGACATTCTATATTTTTTTATTCTTGACAGAAAATGTTAGCAGACTTACAATTTTTCTGGTTTCAAATGATTCACAATTTTTGATGTACAATTTGATATTATAAATGAAAATACAGACATTTTGACACCTGAATTTTATAAAAAAAGGAGTTTATCAACATGACACAGAAAAAACAAATGACAAATCCACTTGGTACCGATAGAATTTCCACGCTGGTGGCACGTTTTGCTGTTCCAAGCATTATCGCAATGCTTGTCAGCGCCGTTTACAATATCGCTGACCAGCTTTTTATCGGAAATGCAGTCGGCACGCTCGGAAATGCTGCAACCAATATCGCCTTTCCACTCTCTATGCTCTGCACTTCGCTGGCACTGCTTTTTGGGATCGGCGGAGCAGCAAGCTTTAACCTTCATATGGGCGCTGGACGAAAAGAGGAAGCTCCTTATTATATCGGCAACTCCATCACTATGCTGCTCTCACTCGGATTTCTTTTACTGCTTATCACCGAACTGTTTTTAAATCCACTGTTAGTGCTCTTTGGTTCCCCGGCAGATGTACTCCCACTGGCAGAGCAATATGTCCGCGTCACAGCGGTCGGTTTTCCATTTCTGATCTTAACCATCGGAAGCGGTCACCTGATCCGTGCGGACGGCAGCCCGAAAATGGCAATGTTTGTCACGGTTTCAGGTGCTGTCATTAATATTGTCTTAGACGCACTGTTCGTATTCGGTTTCCAATGGGGAATGTACGGTGCTGCGTGGGCGACTGTCATCGGACAGATCATCTCCGCTGCGATCGCGATCCGTTACCTCATGCATTACCGCACCGTAACATTAGAAAAACAGCATTTTATCCCTTCCGGGAAAGTTCTCGCACAGATCTGTTCCCTCGGCATGTCCTCAGGCATTAACCAGATTGCCATGATGATCGTGCAGATCGTCATGAACAACCTGTTAAAACACTACGGCGCACAGTCGGTTTATGGCGAATCCATCCCAATCGCCTGTGCCGGAATTGTCATGAAGGTAAACCAGCTTTATTTTTCTATTATTATCGGACTGTCCCAGGGAAGCCAGCCAATTGAAAGTTTTAATTACGGTGCAAAGCAGTACAAACGGGTGAAGGACGCTTTCCTTCTCGCAGCGTCAGTCGGTGCGGTTGTATCCATTATTTCCTTTTTGCTGTTCCAGCTTTTCCCAAGACAGATCCTTGGTCTGTTCGGAAGCGGAAGCGAAGAATATTTTGAGTTCGGTGTCAACTATTTCCGAGCCTTCCTGTTCTTCACCTGGTTAAACTTTTTGCAGCCGATCTCCTCGACGTTTTTCAGTTCCATCGGAAAAGCGTACAAGGGAACTTTCCTCTCCCTGACCAGACAGATCCTGTTCCTGCTGCCGCTTATCGTTGCACTGCCGCATTTTTTCGGCATTATGGGCGTACTTTATGCAGGACCGATCGCCGACCTTCTGTCCTTTGCAGTCGGCCTTAGCATGGTGATCGTTGAATTCAAACATATTAATAAGCTGGAAGCTGAACTGGCTTAATATTATCCTTTACTTCAGCACCTTCTCCAGCTCCTCGATCACGATCTTGAGAGCTTTGATCCTGGCATATTTCTTGTCGACAGACTCCAAGATATGCCACGGAGCATAGGTGGTGCTGGTCTTCGCGATCATCTCATTGACCGCTGTCTCATATGCATCCCACTTGTCACGGTTGCGCCAGTCTTCCTCCGTGATCTTCCACTGTTTTTCCGGTGTGTTTTGTCTCTCATTAAAACGCTCTAACTGGGTGTCCTTGTCAATCTGTACCCAGAATTTAATAATGACAGCGCCCCAGTCGTGAAGTTCTTTTTCAAATTCGTTGATCTCATTATAGGCACGCATCCAGTCATTTTCACTGCAAAATCCTTCCAGACGCTCCACCATCACTCTTCCGTACCATGTGCGGTCAAAAATAGCGATATGTCCTGTTTTCGGCAGTCTCGTCCAGAAACGCCACAAATAATGCCTTGCTTTCTCATGAGGTTCCGGACTTGCGATCGGATGCACTTCATATCCGCGCGGATCGAGTGCTCCGGCGATCCGTTTGATATTGCCGCCCTTTCCTGCTGCATCCCAGCCCTCATAGGCAATGATGACCGGTACTTTTTTCCGGTAAAGACGATTGTGCAGCTCACCGAGCCGGTTCTGCAATTCTTTCAGCTCTTTGTGGTACTCATCCTCCTCAATCTCTTTGTCCAAAGGCACTTCTGCCAAAAGCGGCATCCGCACTAACGGAAAAACATTCTGTAAAAGAGGAACTGCCAGTTTCTGATTGCTCAGCGCAATCTCGATTCCCTGTGTCAATGTCTCTAAAACCTGAAGTTCCGTCCATTTTCTTGACTTTGCATCAATAATGTACCACGGTGCAGACGGCAGATTCGTGTTCTTCATATAGGAAGAAAATGCCTCTTCGCACTTCTCATAATGACGGTTCTGCCAGAGATCATTTTTGCTGACGCGCCACATGGTATCCTTCTCACTCTCTAAATGTTCGATACGCTTTGCCTGTTCTTTTTCGGAAATCTGCAAGAAAAACTTCATCACCAGATAACCGTTATCGGTAAGCTGCCGTTCAAAACGTCGCACACTCTCGATCCGTTTTGCATAATCCTCGTCGGAAAGTTTTCCGCGCAGCTCGTCTTTTACGATCTCGTCCATCCAGCCCGAATCGAGAAATACAAACTTTCCCTCTTCCGGGATGCGTCTGAAATAGCGGTATAAAAATGGTTTCCGGCACTCCTCCTCACTCTTTTCCCCCATCGATTCCACCTTGAAGAAACGCGGATCGATATTCTGGATCACCTGACCAATCACAGAGCCTTTTCCGGCGGTTCCCCAGCCTTCCATGAGCACAAGTACCGGTATCTTCTGCTCTTTGATCAAAAGCTGCTGCTTCGCTAACTTTTCTTTTGCAGCGGCAAGGCGCACCCTGATCTCTTCCTCCTCCGGTTTTTCCATTGCTTTCCATTCATTCAGCATAAAAAATCCCCCTTCTCTTACACTTTTTCATCATCAATCCATATCTCCGCGATCACATTCCGAAGATGCACGGATATGTGCCTGTTACTCTGTTGTCATTCTTCTTTTAGTTTCTCTCAAAATTTCCGAAACATCAAGGCATTTTCACACTTTTTATATTTTTTTCAGAATTTGCCAGTTTTATTCTTCTGCCCATATTTTCATATACCGGATTCCTTTTATAAGCACTTCTTATGAATTATCTTTTTTCCTATTTTTTTTGCATAAATACAGGAAAACAGAAAAAACCTCCTTGCAATTTGTATTCTTACACGATATAGTTGAAACAACAATTTCGAGATGAAGTTTGCAGGAAAACGACGCAAGTCTACCGAAGGAGTAACACTCTCAGGTGCCGGTCATACCGGTGCAACTGTAAATGGATCGACTCTCTGGAGACGCCCGGATGAACCGGGGGCCGAAGGTGCAACATACGTTTTCGTATGAATCTCTCAGGCAAGCGGACAGAGAAGATATCTTAATTGCACACATAAGATTTCATTTTATATGAAGTTTTCTGATTATGTATCTTCCTATCCCATATATTTTATATGGGATATTTTTCTGTCAGTTCATCCTGTTTCCGGTCATCATCCCATTTTCATTGCAAGATGTTTTTCTGTGATACTGCATGCACTCGATGTATATATTGAAAGAAAGATAGAGGATTAGAAACATGTGGAGTGTAATTAATGATTTTCTTGTCAATGTTGACAATTTTGTCTGGGGTGTACCATTAATGGTGCTGATCATGGCGGGCGGCCTGCTGCTTACGGTGCGCCTCGGTCTGTTACAGATCCGGAAGCTTCCCCTTGCGCTGAAATGGATGATCCAGAATGAGGAAGAGGCAGAAGGCGAAATTTCCAGTTTTGCTGCTCTCTGTACTGCTTTGAGCGCAACGATCGGTACCGGTAATATCGTTGGTGTTGCAACCGCTGTCTGCGCCGGCGGTCCGGGCGCTCTGTTCTGGATGGTCGCAGCCGCTTTTCTCGGAATGGCTACCAAATATTCCGAAGGACTTTTAGCTGTCAAATACCGTGTCGTTGCTCCTGACGGCCATAGCCTTGGCGGTCCTTTCTATTATATTGAACAGGGAATGGGAAAAAACTGGAAATGGCTTGCAAAGCTTTTTGCATTTTTCGGTGTCTGTGTCGGACTTTTCGGTATCGGAACTTTCAGCCAGGTCAACGGTATCGCAAGTGCGATCAACGGTTTCTTTGATCCGGACAATGCACACTGCGTCAAGATCCTTCCTTTCCTCGGAGAATATTCCTGGTCAGTCGTGATCGCATCCCTGATCCTGACGGTCTGTGTCGCAGCCGTATTGATCGGCGGTGTAAAACGGATCGCAAGTGTGAGCCAGATCGTTGTACCATTTATGGCGATCCTTTATTTTGCTTTTGCCATTATCCTGATCATCTGCAATATTACTGAAATTCCTGCAGCTATTAAAGTGATCGTAACCGCTGCTTTCACACCGAAAGCTGTTACCGGCGGTACTGTCGGAAGTATGTTTGTCGCTATGCAAAAAGGTGTTGCCCGCGGTATTTTCTCAAATGAGGCAGGACTCGGAAGCGCCCCGATCGCAGCAGCTGCTGCACAGACAAAAGAACCTGTCCGTCAGGGACTTGTCAGCATGACTGGAACTTTTATCGACACGATCGTAATCTGTACGCTGACCGGACTCTCCATCGTCTTAACCGGCGCATGGCAGGTCGAAGGCTTAGAAGGTGTGGAAGTCACCACTTACGCATTCCAGCAGGGACTTCCTTTCCCTCCGGCCGTGTCCTCTTTTGTATTAATGCTCTGCCTTGTATTTTTTGCATTTACAACAATTCTCGGCTGGGATTATTACAGCGAACGCTGTCTTGAATATTTAAGCGGCGGCAATTTAAAACATGTGAAAGTCTACCGCTGGATTTATATTTTTGCAGTATTTATCGGACCGTATATGACCGTCAGCGCTGTGTGGACGATCGCTGATATTTTCAACGGACTGATGGCTCTGCCAAATATGATCGCACTGTTCGCATTGAGTGGGGTTGTTGTCAAGGAAACAAAGGCGTTTTTTAAGAAACAGAGTTAGGCAATTGCGAAACTCCTTGTAGGCTTCTTTAAATTGTTCAAAATCAACAAAAATTTCGAAAACACGCTCTCGCTACGTGTCGCTCGCAGCGGTACTAAGAAGCCAGGCACAACTTACCGTTGTACCAGCCTTCTAAGTACCAATCGAACTTGTTCGATTTTGGCTCACCCAGTGTCTTTCATGTCTTTTGTCAATTTTTCACAATTCAATTTAGGTTTTTATGAGTTTCGAATTGTCTGATAACTATTAAAAAAAAGGAGAGAAAGATGGCAGTTGTAACGATTACAAAGGATAATTTTGAGGCAGAAGTATTGGGATGTAAGATCCCGGTTGTGCTTGACTTCTGGGCAGAATGGTGTGAACCATGCAAAATGCAGTCTACGGTTATAGAAGAGCTTGCCGCAGAGTTGGATGGAAAAGTAAAATTCGGTAAGGTGAATGTGGACGAAGAGGCTTCTCTGGCACTGAATTATCAGATCATGAGTATCCCGACATTGGTTGTGATGCATTATGGTCTGTTTCAGGGAAAAGCAATCGGCGTGCAGGGCAAAGATGCGATCCGTGAAATGCTTCAGGGTGTTTTGTAAAACACCTTGACAAATTTCTATCTATCAGTTACAGTCAATCTTGCAGATAGCAGAATCTTTTTTTATCAAATAAAATGTTACAAGAGTAATTATTTCAGCCAGATCGGCATGAAATCCCGGCAAAAAATAGAAAGTGATGGTTTAAATAGGGGGAAAACTATCTTAAAAGGATGAACAGGGACAGAATTGTTTCATGTTCGTAGTTGACATTTAGGGCAAAGTATAATACTATAAGAACAAGAAAACGAACATAAGTTCGTGTTGGAGGAAAGAAAATGGCAAGAGAAGATAAATTGAAAGCGTTAGATGCTGCAATTTCACAGATTGAGAAACAGTATGGTAAGGGATCTATTATGAAGCTGGGTGATAATTCAGCACATATGAATGTTGAGACAATTCCAACTGGATCTTTGAGTCTTGATATTGCACTTGGTCTTGGAGGACTTCCAAAGGGAAGAATTATTGAGATCTATGGTCCGGAATCCAGTGGTAAGACAACGGTTGCCCTGCATGCGGTTGCCGAGGTACAGAAAAGGGGCGGAATCGCAGGATTTATTGATGCGGAGCATGCACTTGATCCGGCTTATGCCAAGAATATCGGTGTGAATATTGATGAGTTGTATATTTCACAGCCGGACTGTGGAGAGCAGGCGCTTGAGATCACAGAGACGATGGTTCGCTCCGGGGCAGTGGATATCGTGATTGTTGACTCTGTTGCAGCACTTGTTCCGAAAGCAGAGATTGATGGAGATATGGGAGATTCCCATGTGGGACTTCAGGCAAGACTTATGAGCCAGGCTCTCCGTAAATTAACTGCAGTCATCAGCAAGTCGAACTGTATTGTTATTTTTATCAACCAGCTGCGTGAAAAAGTTGGTGTGATGTTCGGTAATCCAGAAACAACAACCGGCGGACGTGCATTGAAATTCTACTCATCTGTGCGTATGGATGTCCGTAGAATTGAATCTCTGAAACAGGCAGGAGAGGTTGTCGGTAACCGTACCCGTGTGAAGATCGTAAAGAATAAAGTGGCACCTCCATTCAAAGAGGCTGAGTTTGACATTATGTTTGGTCAGGGCATTTCCAAAGAAGGCGATATTCTGGACCTTGCAGCCAAGGATGACATCATCGAGAAGAGTGGTGCATGGTATGCTTATGCTGGAGCCAAGATCGGCCAGGGCCGTGAGAATGCCAAGATCTATCTGAAGGATAACCCGGCAGTATGCTTAGAGATCGAGAACAAAGTCCGTGAGCACTATGGACTGCAGCCGACGGAAGCAGTGGAGGTGCAGGCGGCAGCTTCTGAAACAGCAGCAGATGCTGAAGTAAATGAGTAATCGTCAAAGTACGAAACCCTTACACAGGAAAATGATGATTGGATGCCAGGATATACATCAGCGATAATCATCGGAATATACCAGTTCATAACAGGAGGCAGA
>ERZ772876.3198-NODE-3198-length-12193-cov-2.736859_pt1 | contig 12193 bp, 10 predicted proteins | sample MGYA00580584_ERZ772876 | MGnify/ENA primary metagenome ERZ772876 (study PRJEB29015, sample SAMEA2737728) | human gut metagenome | biome: human gut; feature: human-associated habitat; material: faeces | place: China | collected 2012 ...
GATTTAAACGAAAACATTGTAAAAATCGAGGCTGGTGGAGTCGAGACTGCAATGGAATTAAGAGACCAGCGGGATAACGCACTGGACGAACTGGCAGGTCTGGTTCATATCGACTATGATGAGAAATACGATGGAACTGTATTTGTTTCAATAGAAGGTGTTGATTTCGTAAATCGTGCCCAGGTATATGAGATGGGAAAAAGCGTAGATGACGAGACCGGTTATATTACACCATACTGGCCGCAGATGTCAGATACGAATCGTGGACAGACAGCCAATGTATTTAACTTTAATGTAGATATTTCATCTGCTTATAACACTGACATCGGAGAATTGAAGGCACTGGTAATGCAGCGTGGAAATTATGTGGCAGATTACCGTGATATAGAAGGAAAATCCCGTCAGGAATATAATGATGATGCAGGAATGTCTGTAATGCTTTCTACAGAAGCAGAATTAGACCAGCTGGTACATAAACTGGTTACAGCAATCAATGATATCTTCTGTCCGAATGTAGAATATGCCGGCACAGATTTAACCGGAACAACAGCAGATGGAAATGCGTTTACCATTACACAGGGAATGAAAGTTTTAGATACAGATAACTGCGCAGTAGGAAGCGATGGAAAGCTTCCGCCGCAGGAGCTATTTTCCAGGGTAGGAACGGATCGCTATACAGAGGTGAATGTAACGGATGCGGCTGGAAATACCAGGACATACTATGTATACAATGAGGAAAGTGCAACAGATATTTCTAAAATGTATACCTTGTCCAGCCTTAAGGTAAATGATGAAATTATCAGCCAGCCATCTTACATCCCGCATCTGACACAGGATAGTAATAATAAACAGGTAGCGCAGCAGCTTGGTACCGCATTTACAGAGATGTGGAAGAAGAGTGAGATTTCTTTGAATCCGAATGCTACCAGTAAATGTACCTTTATGGAATATTATGCACAGATGATTGGTGAAACAGGAACAGCAGGTTCTGTTTACAATACCATGTCAGAGACACTGAATAACACGGTAAATACCGTTGATAATAAGCGTCAGCAGGTAATCGGAGTTTCTTCTGACGAGGAACTGACCAGTATGATTCAGTTCCAGAATGCTTACAATGCAGCCAGCCGTTTTATGAATGTGGTGAGTGACATGATAGAGACATTAATTAACGGATTGTAATATGGAAGAGGTGGGAATATGCCGTCACAATTTTTTGGATTAAATATAGCAGCATCTGCATTAAATGCATTTCAGGCATCTGTAAATACTGCTGCCAATAACGTATCCAATGTACAGACCAAGGGTTACAGTAAACAGGTAACGAATAAAGAAGCCGGTGAAGGAATGCGTGTCAATGCAAAATACGGAACCACCGGAACCGGAGTAAATGCGGTTTCTGTCACACAACTCCGGGACAGTTATTATGACACGAAATACTGGAATAATAATGGAAACCTTGGATTGTATCAGAAACGTCTTTACTATATGGAACAGATTCAGACATATTTTACAGATGATGATACGGAAAAGGGTTTTTCCACATTGTTAAAAACCATGTTTAATAATCTGGATACCACACAGCATACGAACTTTGATGAAAATGTAAGAAAGCAGTTTATCGGAAGTGCCCAGAGTCTTGCTACCTATTTTAACGGAGTTGCTACGAACCTTCAGGAATTACAGGGAACCTTAAACAATGAGATTAAGTCTACTGTAGATAATGTAAACTCCATTGCAGAGAAAATTGCATTGATTAATAAGCAGATTAATCAGGTGGAAATCAATGGTGGACATGCCAATGAGCTGAGAGATAAGAGAGCACTTTTGGTGGATGAACTTTCCGCAATTGTTCCGGTTGAAATATCAGAAGTGCCGATTACCAACAGTAACTATCCGGATATGGATCTTGGAATTAATAAATACACCGTGAAAATTAATGGACAGACCATGGTGGACGGATACGATTACCGTACCCTCTCTTATGAAGCGAGAGAGCAGAAGATTAACCAGACTGATATTGATGGATTGTACGACCTGACCTGGTCAGATACCGGAGTAAAATTCAATGCAGCCAGTGCATCCATGGGTGGAAGCTTAAGAGCTTTGTTTGAAATGCGGGATGGAAATAATGCAGAAAACTTTACCGGTAAAATAGGAACAGAAGCCGGAAGTATCCGGAATACTGTGGTAGATGGAAGAACTGTAACACAGATTACCGTAAAGAATCCATCTATGACGGATGTAGAGAAATTATCCATTGCAGAACAGGGAATCATAACAGTATTAAACAATGATTATCTTTATTCCGATTTTACCATGAATGCAGATGGAAGTTATACTTTTACATTAAAGCAGGAGTTAAATGCATCCCAGAGAAGCAAGTTCTTAGGAGAAAGTGTCAGCATTGGAAAGAGTGTGGATGCCATGGGAATCCCGTACTATATGTCCCAGATGAACCAGTTCTTAAGGAGCTTTACCAAAGCATTTAATGATATTGAGCGGGGAGATGCAAATGATCCTGCAGTAGATTTAAATGGAAAAGAAATGGGAAGCTTCTTTGTAGGAAAGAGAGCTTTAGGCGGAGAATATGATTTTACAGATACACAGATATCCTCCGGTTCCAATACCTATTATCAGCTGACAGCATTAAACTTTGCTGTAAATTCAGAGTCCATAACAGACCCGGGAAGATTTGCAGCAGTAACCAGGTCAGAGTACACCGATGGTGTGGATAAATATACATTGCTGGATAGCTTGAAGAAATTAGAGAGTGACACCAAGCTTTACCGTGGAACGGGGGCAGATGCTTTCTTACAGTGTCTGCTTTCGGATATTTCTGTAGATACAGAAGAAGCGGAGCTTTTCAGCAAGAATTATTCCAATATAGAGTCGACTATCGATATGCAGAGACAGTCTGTATCCGGTGTAGATGAAGATGAAGAAGCACTGGACTTAGTAAAATTCCAGAATGCATACAATCTGGCATCCAAGATGGTTTCTGTTATGGCAGAGATGTATGACAGATTAATCTTAGAGACCGGAGTATAAGGAGGTTTGTTAGAATGAGAGTAACCAATAACATGATCATGAGCAATACCAAAATAAATATCAATGGAAATAAGACCAATGTGAATACATTGAATAATCAGATGACATCACAGAAGAAAATCAGCAGGCCATCTGATGACCCGGTTATTGCTATCCGTGCACTTCGGCTGCGCAGCAGTTTAAGCCAGATTAATCAGTATTATAAAAAAAATATTCCGGATGCAGAGGCGTGGTTAGATGTTACCGAAACCTCTCTTACTAACATGAAAAAGCTGCTGACTACCATTCACACCCAGTGTGATGCAGGAGCCAATGGAACACTGACGGAAGAAAACCGTAAGACTATTTTAAAGCAGTTACAGTCCTTAAGTGACCAGATTTATTCTGAAGGTGATGCAGATTATGCAGGAAGAACAGTATTTACCGGTTATAAGACGAATTCAACCTTGACATTTCAGGCAGACAGCAAAGAGACATATAATATCAGCGAGTATTTATCCGCAGATAAAATAGAAGAATATAATTATTCCTATGGAAATGTTAAGACGCCGACAGCTGCAGACGTAGCTGCAAAGACAGCACCGGGTACACCGGAGAATACTACACTGCACAGATTGCGCCTTTCCTATGACAATATTACCGATATTACTGGTGGAAAAATCAGTTACAGTTATACAGACACAGCAACCGGACAGATGACCACGAAAGAGCTGAATGTTACCACTGTTACCACCAGTGATTTAGAAGCGTCTTCTTATGCAATAGCAGATAATGACATCGTATTTAATAAAGACACCGGTGAATTTCTGATGGGAAAAACGCTGGCATCAAATCTGAAATCATTCGGAGCAACGGTTTCTGTAAATTATGATAAGACCGGATTTTCCAAAGGAGAATTACGACCGGAGAATTATTTTGACTGTACCAATAATACAGATGCAGCTAATCCAATCCAATATACTAATTTTGAAAATGGAAAGAGAGTCCGGCAGGATATTGAATATACCATTGCATCGAATCAGACGCTGGGGGTAAATACACAGGCAAGCACAGTGTTCAATTCTGATATCGCAAGAGATTTAGATAATCTTACTTCCATTGTGCAGTCAGCAATTGACGCACATAGTGTAGTGGACAACATTAAGGAAATGAAAGGCTTAAGCCAGTATTCCTCAAAGGACGACCAGGAATATTTGGAAAGCTGTCTGGCTGCTGCCCAGAAACAGGCAGATTATGCAGATCATCAGCTGCAGACAGTGTTTAACAGGGGACTGACAAAATTCGAAGGCTATATGTCAGATGTAAACCTTGCAATCACGGATGTGGGAAGCAAGGGACAGCAGCTTGATATTACAAAGAACCGCATGTCTAATCAGCAGCAGACGGTAGAGGCACTAAAATCAGACAATGAGGATAAGGATTTGTCAGATATTATCATTGACTATACTTCTTCCTATACTGCATATCAGGCATCTTTACAGGCGGCCGCTAAATTAGAAAGACAGACTTTACTGGATTATCTGTAAGAAAGGAGAAACTGGCATGAAAGCAGCAACAAGATTGTTTGGGGAAATAGAAATTGACGAAAGCAAAATCATAACATTTGAGGACGGAATCATTGGATTTCCGGATATGAAGAAGTTTACCTTAATCTTCGATGAAGAAAAAGAGGGCAGACCATCCATTTCCTGGTTACAGTCCATGGACGAGCCAGAGATAGCATTTCCGGTAATGGATCCGCTGTTCGTTTGTGAAACATATAATCCAAGTGTGGAAGATGAATTGTTAAAGAACCTTGGAACCATAAAAGAGGATAACCTTTATGTACTGGTAACAGTTACCGTGCCACAGAATATCAAAGAACTTGCAGTGAACTTAAAAGCACCGATTGTAATTAATACAGACACAAGAAAAGCGAGTCAGATAATCGTAGAGGATGACCTGCCGGTAAGATACAGAATTTATGAAATTTTAGAAGAAGCAAAGAAGAAGGCAGGTGAATAAGATGCTGGCATTAACAAGAAAAAAGGGAGAATCCCTTGTTGTCAATAACAATATTGAGATAACAGTACTGGAAATCAGAGGAGACCAGATTAAAATCGGCATCTGCGCACCGAAGAATGTGCCGGTATACCGGAAAGAAGTATATTTACAGATTCAGAAGGAAAATGAAGCTTCTCTTAAAGCTGATGGGTTAGAAGCTTTGAAAAATTTACTGTAACCGCTAAATAAATTTACGGGTTCTACCGATATAAGAGTTAGAACAATGGTAAACGGAAATGACAAGAAGCACATGGAGGTGTAAGCAATGTCAATTGAATCAATCAGAAACAGTGGATCGGTGTATCAGGGAAGTTCTCCGGTTCAGGGAACAATAAGAGAAAGTTCCGCAGTAACAACAGAAGGATTACAGACAAGTGCAGATGAAATACAGCAGGAAAATGCCAGCGTATTAGAAAATGCAGCAGCACAGGGTCAGAATCCAACAGAAGAAGAAAAAGCAACTGCCTCTTCCTCGGAACAGGTTAAGAAGGCGGTGGAGAGCATCAATCGCAGCCAGGCTCATACAGAAGCAATCTTTGGTATCCACGAAGGAACCAATCGTGTCACTATTAAGATTGTGGACAAAGAAAGCAAGAAAGTGATTAAAGAATATCCGCCGGAGAAGACACTTGACATGATACAGAAGCTCTGGGAGATGGCAGGGCTGATGGTAGACGAGAAGAGATAGGAGGTACTTAAGATGGCAATTCGAGTATCAGGATTAGCGTCAGGAATGGATACCGAGTCGATTGTTACACAGCTCGTATCTGCATATAATGTAAAGAAAAATACATATGTAAAAGCACAGACCAAGCTTTCCTGGAAGCAGGATGCATGGAAGACATTAAATAAAAAGGTAAAGAGTCTTTACAGTAACATGACAAGCTTAAAGTATAGTTCTGCGTATAAGACCAAGATGGCGTCGGTGTCGGATACTACTAAGGCAAGTGTCAGTGCAGAGGGTACTGCTGTAAACGGAAGCTACAGCTTAAAGATTAATCAGGTGGCAAAGTCCGGTTATCTTACCGGCGGCCAGTTAGCAGCTTCTACAACCAGAGCAACCAAGCTTAGCGAGTTATTGGGTGATGACAGCTTTGCCGGTGGAAAGATTGAAGTGACATCTGCCGGAAAGACCAGCACTATTGAAGTGACAGCAGATACAACCGTAAGTAATTTTGTATCTAAATTAAATAAGGCAGGAGTAAAGGCTTCTTATGATGCTACTAACCAGAGAATTTATGTGGCAGCATCCGGCACGGGAGCAGCCAATGATTTCAGCCTGTCAGGAGTAGATGACAATGGAAGCACAGCATTAAAGGCACTGGGCTTGAGGGTAGCTTCCAAGAGCAATACAGAGAATTATAAGTCATGGGCAGCGTATGATGGACAGGATATAGCGCAGATTCTTGCGGATCTGCAGAATTCCAAGGATGCAATCTCAGCAGCCAATAACAGCATTACACAGTCGCGCTCTAAGATTTCCGGTTATACAACAAAGGTAAATTATGCATCTTCCTATGAGACCATGATGAATGCATATAAGGGACTTGATAATGCAGGAGAAATCCGTGATTTGGATGAACTGGCATCCATGTCCAAAGCTGATTTATCCAAAACATATGAATTGGATGATGATGGAAACTTTAAAAGAGATTCAGAAGGAAAGCTGATTGTAGCAGATGATACAGTCGCAGATGATAAAAAAGCAACCGGTACAGACCGCCTGAATGCCCTTGCAGCCAAGGCAGGTCTTGTTAAGAAGAAGGATGAAAATGCCGGCGAAGATGTAAAACAGGTTACCATTGCAGAATTTGCGGCAGCAAAGGCTGCAGTAGACAAGTATGACGCCCAGGCAGCTGATGACACCCTGACAGCTGATGAAAAAGCGGATATGAATGATTTTATCACCAGTGTACAGCATGCTTATAAGGGGACAGCAGATTCAGAATATGCATCCATAGAAGAACTTACCAATGCATACAATGATAAGATTACGAAAGAGCAGGACAGTATTACTGCCCAGAATAAGATTATCAGTGATAATAAAGCAGTCCTTGAGAAATATGCCCTGTTAGATAATGGGGAAGATCAGGCGGCATTAGAGGCACGTATTTCCTATGCGGTAAAACAGCTTGCCAATGCAGCTGACAAGACACAGTACAATACGGATGCAACCCGCATAGATGGTCAGGATGCAGAGATTTATGTAAATAATGCAAAATATACGTCATCCTCTAACTCCTTCAGCATTAACGGACTGAAGATTGAGGCGCTGGCTTCCACCGAAGGTAGCGAGATTAACGTAACGGTAAAGAATGACGTAGACGGTGTATACAAGAAAATAAAAGATTTCTTAAAAGAATATAATTCCCTGATTAATGAGATGACTTCTCTTTATAACGCAGATTCTGCCAAAGGATATGAGCCGTTGACAACGGAAGAAAAAGATGCCATGACAGATTCTGAAGTCGAGGAATGGGAGAAGAAGGTAAAGAGTGCATTGCTTCGCCGGGATGACAGTCTGGGTAATCTTTTAAATTCCATGACCAGTGCCATGTATAAGGGATATACTGTGAATGGCAAGAGTTACAGCCTTTCCAGCTTTGGTATTTCAACCCTGGGATATCTCAATGCAGATGAGAATGAGGAAAATGCTTATCATATTGATGGTGATGCAGATGATTCAGCAGTTTCTTCTAAGACCAATAAGTTAAAACAGATGTTACAGGAAGACCCGGATACAGTTACGGCATTCATGCAGCAGCTTGTTACCGGTGTATACAATGAGATTGATACCAAGATGCGCTCTAATTCTCTGAGCAGTGCAATGACTGTTTATAATGATAAGCAGATGGCAAAAGAGTATAGCAATTACACTACCACCATTAAGAAGTGGGAAGATAAGATTACTTCGATGGAAGATTCTTATTATAAGAAATTTGCGGCGATGGAAACTGCACTGGCAAAATTACAGCAGTCTACATCCTCACTGTCAGGTCTCTTAGGTTCATAAGTGCCGATAAATGTCAGTCACAGGTATAGACCGGTGATAATGTGAAAATACATGGAGGTAACACGATGACAATGAACAATGGATATGCAGCATATCAGAACAGTAAGATTATGACTGCTTCTCCGGCAGAATTGACACTGATGCTTTATGAAGGTGCCATCAAATTCTGTAATATTGCAATCATGGGAATTGAGGAGAATAATATCCAGAAAGCCCATACAAATATTGTAAAAGTAGAAAATATCATAGAAGAGTTTCAGGCAACCTTAAATCATAAGTATCCGGTTGCAAAGGACTTTGAAAATGTGTATAAGTACTTACAGGAACGTCTGGTTGAGGCAAACATGAAAAAAGATAAAGAAATTTTAGAGGAAGTACTGGTACACCTTCGCACCATGCGTGATACTTGGAAAGAGGTAATGAAGCTTGCACACAGCAAATAACAGCTATATTGAAATCTTAAAACAGAGCCTTACGAAAAAAATAGAACTGCTGGATACAATTATGGCATTAAATGTATTGCAGAAGGACATGCTGGAAAATCCGGATTTAGATCCGGATGAACTGGAAGAAAATCTGAACCGTAAGGCAGATCTGGTAGAGCAGTTATCAAAGTTAGATGACGGATTCAGTCAGATTTATGACCGGGTTCGAGCTGATTTGACAGAGAACCGAGGGGCATATTCGGAAGACATTGCTCAGATGAAGCGGGATATTACCGCAATCATGGACAAGAGCACTGCAATCCAGAGCCAGGAAAAACGCAATCAGGTATTGATGCAGCAGAAATTTACTTCCGTGAAGAAACAGATTAAGGAAGTAAAGAAATCCAGACAGGCGGTGAATTCCTATTACAGAAATATGATGAAAATGGGAACTCCGGGTTCCACATTTCTGGATGATAAGAAGTAGACTGGAAAAATTTAAAAAAATTTTCCATTTACTATAAAGTATCGAGACAACCGTCCGATATATATAACAAGTAAACAAGATATTGTTACTTAGCAGATAGATTTGAGGAGCGTACGTCCGATAAGATATCTGCAACAACAAACAAGTAGTCGCAAGGAAGCGACGTTAAATTCAAGGAGGAATTAATTATGGTAGTACAGCACAATTTACAGGCAGCAAACACAAACAGACAGTTAGGTATCACAACAAGTGCACAGGCAAAATCAACTGAGAAATTATCTTCCGGTTACAAAATCAACCGTGCAGCAGATGACGCAGCAGGACTTTCCATTTCTGAGAAAATGAGAAGCCAGATCCGTGGTCTTAACAAAGCTTCTTCAAACGCACAGGATGGTGTATCTTTAGTACAGACCGCTGAGGGTGCATTAAATGAAACACATTCTATCTTACAGCGTATGAACGAACTTGCTACACAGGCAGCTAACGGAACTAACACTTCTGTAGATAGAAGCGCTATCCGTGCTGAATTGGATCAGTTAACATCTGAAATCAACCGTATCCAGTCTACCACACAGTTCAACACAATGAACCTGTTAGATGGTACTTTCTCTGGAGCAACAAATCAGATGAAATTACAGGTAGGTGCCCTTTCCGGACAGTCTATCGACTTCTCAATTGCTAATATGTGTGCAACAAAGATTGGTCTTAAGACAACTTTAAGTGTAAGTACATTTACAAAAGCTGGTTCTTACATGAAATCAGTTCAGGATGCAATCGAAGTTGTTTCTAAACAGCGTTCAGCAATGGGTGCTATCCAGAACCGTCTGGAGCATACAATTGCCAACCTGGATACCACATCTGAGAATACTCAGTCAGCAGAATCCCGTATCCGTGATACAGATATGGCTTCTGAAATGGTTACATACAGCAAGAATAACATCCTTGCTCAGGCAGGTCAGTCTATGTTAGCACAGGCTAATCAGTCTACTCAGGGTGTATTATCCTTACTTCAGTAATCATAAGTACTCAACCATAAAAGTAAAGCTGACCCGAAAGGGTCGGCTTTATTTTTTACTTTACAGGAAATTGATTTCCTGTAAAGTAAAAAAGCGCTCCGCGAGGATGCGCACGGTGCGTATAAGCTAGATGTCGCAGGTGCGAGAATGTGCTAAGGCACATTCTTTGTTACACGGGTAGTGATAATTATTTTCTTAGTGACGAAAAGATTAGTATCATGTAGAATAGAAGAAAAGAGATAAGACGAGGTACTATAAAGTGGAAGCAGGAAAGTATAGTCAATTACAAGAGGAAATGAAAGCAGTAATCCGGAAGTTGTATCAGAACCAGCAGGAGGAAACTTATCCATGGATTGGTGCACATATTCAGGAGATAAAGGATAGCCTGTTAGAACAAATTACATATTATACAGAAAAAGGTGAAACCGACGTAGCAATACAGGAACAGGCAGTTACTATATTGGAACATTTGATTCATGCATATCAGAATCATCAGATCATGGAACTGGCAGATTGCCTGAACTATGAATATGGCAGATATATGGGATGGGAGATATAATATGACGATATACGAAAAGAATATGCAGGCAATCCGGGAACACCATGTAAGACTTCATGAATATCTGGAAACGGCACAGCCGGAGCAATCAGTAGAGATACGCTATGAAGCAGCGGAAGATGAAATGCTTTATCCGATTGTGACAAAGGGCGGATTGGAATACCGGTTAAATAGTAAATATAATCCAAAGGAAGCATCCATGCAGTATGTCAGCCAGTTTGAAAAAGAAGGCTCCTACAGTGTGTTCTTTCTTTTGGGATTTGGAGACGGAAGAAGTATAGAAGCATTGGCGCAGACGCTGGATGAGACCATGACACTTATTGTATATGAACCATCCGTTGCTATTTTCCAAAAAACATTAGAGACCTTTGATTATACTGAACTTTTAAAGAAGAAAAATGTGTATTTGATTGTAGAGTCAGAGAACATGCTGCAGGATTATTTAGAATCCGGTATCAGCTTCAACAATATCCGGATGCTGCGTCTTGGTATTCTTCCGAATTATGATTCCATTTATCCGAAGGAATGTAAACATATGTTAGAGACTATGATATATTTCATGAATAAGACGAAAACATATCGGAATACCATCTATAATTTCCGGGATGAGTTTGCGGCACATGCTCTCAGTAATATGTATGATTATCTCTGGCAGACAGATACCCATTATCTGAAAGAATGTCTTGCGGAGGAGGACTTGAGCGATGTACCGGCAATTATTGTGGCGGCAGGACCATCCTTAAATAAAAATGTGCAGGAACTGAAGCGGGCGAAAGGAAAAGCATTGATTCTTGTGGTGGATGCAGCACTCCGGGCAGTAGTAAATGCCGGAATTACACCAGATTTGGGAATGACGGTAGACGCAAGAGTTGCAGACCGCTTTTTTGAAGGAATTGATATCAGCACATTTCCGTTTGTATTTGAGGCAATATCCAGAGAAGAAATCGTAAAGAGACATACCGGCAAACATTTCTATGATGAATTTCCGTGTAATATGTTTGCAAAGGCTGTAATAGAAAGAAAAGGCTATGTCTTGGATGATATTTTAACCGGAGGTTCTATTTCTACCAGCGCATTTTCGCTGGTAAAGGCACTGGGTTTTAAGAAAATTGTATTTATCGGCCAGGACCTTGCTTTTACCGGAGGACAGAGCTATAACAGCGGTCTGAAAATGGATGAAAAAGAGAATGAGCAGCATCAGAAGAAACGTGTCATTGTGCAGGTAAAGGGCAATGATGGAACCATGCTGGATACAGACTATCAGATGGATATGTACCGGAAATGGATTGAAAATGAAATTTTAAAATTGCCGGAGGATATTACGGTAATCAATGCAACAGAGGGCGGTGCAAAAATAGAAGGCGCAAAAGTGATGACATTAAAAGAAGTCATTGATTCCTGCACGAAAGAAATTGATTTCGAAAAATTATTGCAGGAAGTACCACTGGCATTTTCAGAAGAAGAACGGCAGGATATTATCCATGAGATAAAGGAAGAGCCAAAGCGCCTGGAAGAAGTAAAGGAAAATATTAAGAAAGCAAGGGAAGTTGCAGAGCAGTTAGAACAGGCATCCAAAGATGGAAATATAGAGGAGCAGAA
>ERZ772876.3209-NODE-3209-length-12163-cov-14.488850_pt1 | contig 12163 bp, 11 predicted proteins | sample MGYA00580584_ERZ772876 | MGnify/ENA primary metagenome ERZ772876 (study PRJEB29015, sample SAMEA2737728) | human gut metagenome | biome: human gut; feature: human-associated habitat; material: faeces | place: China | collected 2012 ...
CCGACAACCCGCGCGATGCGCAGCAGGCGGTCGATCTCGGCGCCGAGGGCATCGGCCTGTGCCGCACCGAACATATGTTCTTCGCCGAGGACCGCATCAAGGCCGTCCGCGAGATGATCTGCGCCCGCACCGTCGAGGAGCGCAAGGTTGCGCTGGCGAAGGTCGAGCCGTTCCAGCAGAGCGATTTTGAGGCCATGTACCGCATCATGGGCGACCGCCCGATGACGATCCGTTACCTCGATCCCCCGCTGCACGAGTTCCTGCCCACCCAGAAGGCGGACATCGAGGAGCTGGCGCAGGAGATGGGCATGACGGCTGAAGAGCTGCAGGACGTCGTTGTATCCCTGCACGAGTTCAACCCCATGATGGGCCACCGCGGCTGCCGTCTGTCTGTCACCTACCCGGAGATCGCCGAGATGCAGACCAACGCCGTCATCAAGGCTGCCCTCAAGGTCAGCGCGGAGACCGGCGCAATGATCACGCCCTACATCATGATCCCGCTGGTCGGCGAGCGCAAGGAGCTCAAGTTCGTGCGTGACATTGTCGTCCGCACGGCGGATGCGCTGATCAAGGAGGCCGGTGTGGACATGAAGTATCACGTCGGCACCATGATCGAGATCCCGCGCGCCGCGCTCACGGCCGACGAGATCGCCAAGGAAGCGGACTTCTTCAGCTTCGGCACCAATGACCTGACGCAGATGACCTTCGGCTTCAGCCGTGACGACGCTGCGAAGTTCCTCGGCAGCTACTACGACACCAAGATTTATGAGAGCGACCCGTTCCAGCATCTGGACATCAACGGCGTCGGCAAGCTCGTGGAGATGGCCTGCAAGCTCGGCCGTCAGACGAATCCGGAGCTCGAGCTCGGCATCTGCGGCGAGCACGGCGGCGATCCGTCCTCCGTCGAGTTCTGCCACAAGGTCGGCCTGGACTACGTGTCCTGCTCGCCGTTCCGCGTGCCGATCGCCCGCCTCGCCGCGGCGCAGGCAGCGATCCGCGAGGAGACCTGATCCCCGACGCAGCCGTGCGTGGGATGATCGCTCAATGACAACCCCCGGGCACACAGGTTTTCAGCTGTGTGCCCGGGGTTTGCATTTCCATATGTTTGACAGACCATGTCTGGCTGCGTATAATGATTCTAAATTGATTGCACGTAGCATAATCAATTGCGCGACAGGGGGAAGCGGATATGCCTGTGACGAAAAAGAAATGTTTTCATCCATATACGCGGGCCACGGTCAATCAGGTCGAGCGCTGGCTTTCTGCCATGGCGGAGCAGGGGTGGACGCTTTGCGAGCTACGCCGGTGGCAGTTCATTTTTCGAAAATCAGCCCCCGAGCACAAGGAATTTTTCCTGTTTTGGAGTGTGGACGGACGTCGCTATGACTATGCCTTCAATGATTATTTCCACGCAGAGCAGCGATATCGCAAGTCGGGCTCGAAGATCGTGTCAAAGAGTATTTCGGCCTTTGAAGCTGCCCCTGAGAAAATGGATGCTGCATATGCGCGCGTAAAGGATGAGCGCAATGCCTTCTTCCAGCACTTCCATGTGCAGCTGTTGATCGCGGCACTGCTTCTTGCAGCGGCCGAATTTCTGCTCTATTCTGTGCTTGAAGCAGTGGACACAGCGATGTTTGCATTCCTCGCATCTGTTTTTCTTGCGGCTGCGCTGTATTATCTTGTGAGTGTTCTTATGCTGCGAAACGCACGCAAAGCGTATAAAGCGTATGTACGGAGGCGAACATGAAACAAACACCACAGATCCGGCTGGTTTTTACGCTCACAAGGCGCGACCGTGCAGATTTTGACCGGGATGCGGTCACGCGTGGCCTTGGCATTTTGCCCACGAGGTCATGCCCGCCGACGCCCGGAAAAGGGAAGGTGCAGCACTGCGGTAAGGAGATTCGTGAGCCGGATGAGCAAGTGCTGCCCGGCTTTACAGTTCTCCCGGCGGAAGCGCCGCCTTACCCGACGCTGCGGCACGCATACTGGAGCGCAGAACTGCTGAAAATGGACTGCCGAGCTTTGGATGAGCCGCTGCAGCAGCTTGAGCAAATGCTGTGCGGGAAAGAGGCGGAAGTTCGTCGCTTATGTGAGGAATACAATTTGTATGCCGATCTGACTGTGCGGGTGTTTGCGGCATCCAACGATCTGCCGGAGCTGGTCCTTCCGGACGGCAGCATCGCATTTTGGGCGTCCGTGGGAGCAGCAGTCAGCTTTGACTTTTATCTTGATTAACAAAACCCCCCGCACCGTTCGGAAACCGAACAGTGCGGGGGGCTTATATGCGGGGATATCCCGCGTTATACGATCACGGTCAGCAGCATCTTGAAGCGTGTCTGCCCATAGACCGCGTGCGGCACGTGCGCCGGCATGACGATGCTCTCCCCGGCGGAGACGAGGTGCGCCTCGCCGTCGATGGTGAAGCGGCCCGTGCCGTCGAGCACGGTGACGAGCGCGTCGCCGTCGGCAGTGTGCGTGCTGATCTCCTCGTCCTGCTCGAAGGCGAAGAGCGTCATGCTCAGGGCGCGGTTTTGCGCGAGCGTCTTGCTCACGATCTGCCCCTGCTGGTATTCGACCTCGTCGCCGAGGCGCAGCACCTGTGCTTTTTCAATGTTTTTCAGACCCATGATCCGATCTCCTTTGTTCTTGACTGTTGAAATTTTACCCGCCGTGCGGCGGTCGTATACGTTCGTTCAGTCGTCGAGGCCCGGCACCTGCGGCAGGGATGCAAAGCTCTCGGCGAGCTGCGCGTCGGTGGGGATGAAGTCACGCATTTCGCCGTTGTGGAACTTCTCATAGGCGACCATGTCGAAGTAGCCGGTGCCGGTCAGACCGAAAACGATGGTCTTGGCCTCGCCGGTCTCGCGGCACTTGACGGCCTCGTCGATGGCGACACGGATGGCGTGACTCGATTCCGGAGCGGGCAGGATGCCTTCAATGCGCGCGAACTGCTCGGCCGCCTCGAACACCTTTGTCTGCTCGACGGCGCGGGCCTCCATGTAGCCGTCGTGGTACAGCTGCGAGACGATGGAGCTCATGCCGTGGTAGCGCAGGCCGCCGGCGTGGTTCGGCGAGGGGATGAAGCCGCTGCCGAGCGTGTACATCTTGGCCAGCGGGCAGACCTTACCGGTGTCGCAGAAGTCGTAGGCGAACCTGCCGCGCGTGAGGCTCGGGCAGGAGGCGGGCTCGACGGCGATGAGCCGATAGTCGCGCTCACCGCGCAGCTTCTCGCCCATGAACGGGGAGATGAGACCGCCGAGGTTGCTGCCGCCGCCGGCGCAGCCGATAATAATATCCGGCACGACGCCGTATTTGTCAAGGGCCGTTTTCGTCTCCAGACCGATGACCGACTGGTGCAGCAGCACCTGATTGAGCACGCTGCCGAGCACGTAGCGGTAGCCGGGGGTCGAGGTGGCGACCTCGACGGCCTCGCTGATCGCGCAGCCGAGCGAGCCGGTCGTGCCGGGGTGCTCGGCGAGGATGCGCCGGCCGATCTCCGTCTCCGTGGACGGGCTCGGCGTCACGGACGCGCCGTAGGTGCGCATCACCTCGCGGCGGAAGGGCTTTTGCTCATACGAGCACTTGACCATGTAGACCTTGCAGTCGAGACCCAGATAGGCGCAGGCCATCGACAGCGCCGTGCCCCACTGACCGGCGCCGGTCTCGGTCGTGATGCCGCGCAGCCCCTGCTGCTTGGCATAGTACGCCTGCGCGATGGCGGAGTTGAGCTTGTGCGAGCCGGAGGTGTTGTTGCCCTCGAACTTGTAGTAGATTTTCGCCGGGGTCTGCAGCTGCTTTTCCAGACAGTAGGCACGCACGAGCGGCGACGGGCGGTACATCTTATAAAAGTCACGGATCTCGTCCGGGATGGGGATTTCGCGGTCGTCGTTGTCGAGCTCCTGACGGATGAGCTCGTCGCAGAATACGGGGCGCAGATCGTCGAACGCCATCGGCGCGCCGGTGGCGGGATTGCGCAGCGGCGCGGGCTTGACCTTCATGTCCGCGCGGACGTTATACCATGTGCGCGGCATTTCGTCTTCATTCAGGTAGATTTTGTAGGGGATGTTTTCATTTGCCATGATGTCTGCTCCTTTCGGCGGAGCCTTTCCGGGCAAGAAAAAACGACCCTTGTCCATGAAAGACCAATACGGAATTGATCTTTGGGACAAAAGCCGGAAAACTTCTGCGGTGCCACCCAAATTGGCGCAAATGCGCCCGCTCGGCGACGTGCCATCACACGTCTTTCCCTGGTAACGGGGGAAAAGCCCGTCGGACTTTACCGCCTCACGGCGTCTCGTCCGCCCTCTGCAGTCCATTCGGCAAGGTCGTCTCTGCTGCGCTCGCACCGGCCGGCAGCTCTCTGGGAAAGACGCAAACCCTCGCTTACTCCTCTGCATCTGTAGTTTGCTGCTTTGAACTTGGCGCAAGCATACGCCCAAATATCATCGCTTGTCAAGCGGGCAAATGCACTTTTTCCGCTTTCCACAAACGCGGTACGCCGCATGGCGGATTCATTAGCTATTTAAACACAAAAAGAAGAAAGGCACTTGAAAATTCAGGTATAACTCACACTTTACATTCGCAAAACGGCGGCATATACTGAAACCATCCCGGAGTGGGTTCGGGTCCGGCAAACAGAGAATGGAGGGATCACCATGGCGGAAAACAAGACATTATGTATTGCCTGTAAGTACAAATTCCATGATCGGGATCTGCAGCCGTGCGCAGACTGCCTGCGCAGCACACAGCTGGCGCAGCAGGGCATCGACCGGTATCAGCGGGCTGCGCAGCCGCAGCAGGCATCGCCCGCTTCGGAGACGCGCAAGGTGCATCCGGCGGCCAGAACGCTGTGCTTTGCCTGTAAGTATATGTACTGCGACTGGGACGCCGAGCCGTGCCTGACGTGCCTGCGCCACACGCTGGCGGAGGCGGGGCAGGCGGACGCCTTCGAGCAGGCTCAGACGGAAAAAGACAGGCTTTTATGAATTTTGCTAAATATATCGATTAAGAAAACAAATAGTTTGGCGGTTATCGCCGTTGATTTTTGCGTGCGATTTCCCCTATAATAAGAGCGTGCAAGGGAGCACATCTTCGAGCAGAAGTTGTGCGCCCTTGCGTTTTTTTATTTCCTTCGCCCACAAAAAACGGAAAAAACACAAAAAACGGAGCTGGACCCACCGGGAGGGCGAACATTCAGATAGGAGGATATGAACATGAAACTGAAACGATTGACTGCATTGCTTCTCTCTGTCATGCTGGTGCTCTCGCTGGCAGCGTGCGGAGGCGGAAAAGACGCCAAAGATGATTCTGCCGACGGCGATTTGTCGGGCAAAGAGATCATCATCGGCAATATCACCCCGGTGACCGGCGCACAGGCGGCCTACGGCCTGGCCATCACGAACTCTATCCAGATGGCGATCGACGAGATCAACGCCGACGGCGGCATCCTCGGCGCGACCGTGAAGCTCTCCACCAAGGACGATCAGGGCACGCCGGCAGAAGCGGTTTCCGGCTTCAACTCGCTGCTCAGCGAGGGCGCGGCGGCCATCATCGGCGCAACGCTCTCGAGCTGCACGTCCGCGATCACGAGCCTGGCCGACGATGAGGGCATCGTGCTCGTGACGCCGAGCTCCACGGCGGACTCCATCACCACCAAGGACGACTACGTTTTCCGTTCCTGCTTCAAGGACAGCTTCCAGGGCGAGATGGTCGCGGCCTACGCCAAGGATCAGGGCTGGACAAAAGCCGCGGTCCTGTACGCGACCGGCGACACCTATTCCTCCGGCCTGCACGACTCGTTCGTGAAGGCGGCCGAGAAATACGGCATCGAGATCGTCTGCGAGCAGTCCTCGTCCGACACCGGCGCCGTGGACTTCTCCTCGCAGCTGGCGACCATCGCCGCTTCCGGCGCGGATATGCTCTTTGCCCCGTATTACTACGACGCGGTCGGCCCGAAAATCATCCCGCAGGCCCGTGAGGCCGGCTTCAAGGGCGCGATCATGGGCTGCGACGGCTTTGACGGCACGCAGGACTACACCACCGGCGACCTGAGCGCTTATGAGAATGTCTACTTCACCAACCACTACTCCCCGGAGGACAGCTCCGAGATCGTGCAGTCCTACGTCAAGAACTACACGGAAAAGTACGGCTCGGAATCCATGAACGCCCTCGGCGCTCTGGCGTATGACGCCATGTACATGGTCAAGCAGGCTATTGAGAAGGCAGGCAGCATCGATCACGAGGCCATCCGCGACGCGATGAGCGGCATGCACTATGTCGGCGTCACCGGCGACATGACCCTTGACGAGACCGGCACACCGGAAAAGAGCGTGGCCATCCTGACCTTCACGCCCTCCGACGGCAGGCTCGTGCAGAAGTTCGTCAAGACGCAGAGCTGACCCGACCCCGGCGATACAGCCGGGACCGGACGCGATCCAAAGCAATGACCTTTGCGCGAAAGCGCCGACCGGCGCTTTCGCGCACGAATATTCCGGCGCGGCTGACCTGCGCAAAAACCGAAAGGCAGGGAGAGAATATGACTGACTTTTTACAGCAACTCATCATCGGGCTGCGCCTCGGCAGCGTCTATGCGCTCGTGGCGCTCGGCTATACGATGGTTTACGGCATTATCCGACTCATCAACTTTGCGCACGGCGACTTCATCATGGTCGGCGGCTATACGCTGTATTTCACCGTGCCGATCCTGCTGCACAGCATGGGGCTGCCGGCGTGGACGGGGGTGCTTGCGGCGATCGTGATCTGCGCGCTCGTGGGCGTTGTGGTCGAGCTGGTGGCCTACCGGCCCGTGCGGCGCAAGGGCACGAGCATGTCGGCGCTCATCACGGCGATCGCCATGAGCCTGCTGCTGGAAAACCTCGCGCAGGCCATCCCGGCCATGGGACCGAACCCGCGCGTGATCTCCGACGAGATCTTCAGCACGGCACCGATGTCCCTCGGCGGCGTGTCCGTGAACATGGCGGCCGTGATCACGATCGTCATCGCAGCCGTTGTCATGGCGGCGCTGCAGATCTTCGTGCAGAAGACGAAGCTCGGCCGCGCCATGCGCGCCGTGTCCGAGAACAAGGAGGCGTCCACGCTCGTGGGCATCAACGTCAACCGCACGATCGTGACGACGTTCGCCATCGGCTCGGGGCTTGCGGCAGTTGCGGCGCTGATGTACTGCGCGCAGTACCACACCGTGACGACGACGATGGGGTCCATGCTGGGCCTCAAGGCGTTCGTTGCAGCCGTCATGGGCGGCATCGGCCTGATCCCGGGCGCCATGCTCGGCGGCATCGTCGTCGGCATCATCGAGGCGCTCGTGACGGCGTACATCAGCTCGTCGCTGGCAAATGCCGTGGTGTTTTTGATCCTGATCGTGATGCTGCTGGTCAAGCCGGCCGGCATCCTCGGAAAGAATGTAGGTGAGAAGGTATGAATACGCTGCAAAAAAAGAAACTGCGCGGCACAGGCGTCAACTGCGGCCTGATCGTGCTGCTCTTTGCCGTGGTGCTGCTGCTCGGTCAGGTGCTCCCGGACAATACCTATCGCCGCGTGCTGGTACCGATCATCTGGCAGATGTGTATCTTCATCCTGCTCGGCACGTCGCTCAACCTCACGCTTGGCTATCTGGGCCAGCTCACGCTTGGGCACATGGGCTTTGCGGGCATCGGCGCGTATACTGCCGCGCTGAGCTCGCTCGCGCTTGAGCGCGCGGGCGTGTTCGAGGCATCCAAGGCGGCGCCCGGCCAGCTCATTCTGGTCGTGCTCGGCTGCTGTCTGCTCGGCGCCATTTTCGCAGGGCTGCTCGGACTGCTCGTGGGCATCCCGGCGCTGCGTCTGCGCGGCGACTATCTGGCCATCGTGACGCTCGGCTTCGGCCTCATCGTTGAAAACGTCATCGCAAACCTGCCCTTTGCCGGCGGTGACGGTCTGGCGAGCGGAACGGCCAGCTCCTCGCTCTATGCCAACGGTCTCGGGCTGTCGACCTCGCTGCAGGCGAAGTATGTGTGGCTCGTGCTGGGTATCACCGTTTTGTGCATCGCGCTCATGTGCACATTCATCCGCTCCAAATACGGCCGCGCCATTGAGGCCATCCGCGACGATGAGATCGCAGCGGCGGCCTCCGGCGTGAACACAACGTATTATAAGATCCTTACGTTCGTTATCTCGGCATTCTTTGCGGGGCTTGCCGGCGGACTGTATGCCACGTGCTTTTCCTCGCTCACGACGGCGAGCTTTACGTTCACCAGCGCCTCGATCTGGAATTCGACTTTCATCGTCGTCATCGTGGTGCTTGGCGGCATGGGCTCCATGACCGGCTCGGTGCTGGCGGCCGTTGTGATGTACCTGCTCAACTATGAGATCAAAAACGGCGCATGGGTGTCGGCGCTGCCAAGCTTTGTGCAGTCGCTGTTTCAGTTCCCGATGCTGATCTATGCGCTCGTGCTGCTGGTCGTCATCATCTTCCGCCCCAGAGGCATTCTGGGCACGTATGAATTTTCACTCGACCGGCTGCTGTTCGACGGCCGTCTGGCCGGGAAGAAAAAGGCCAAGGCCAGGAAGGGAGGCGCCGACGCATGACCGATACCAGACCCGTTGTGCTCAAAGCGGAGCACCTCGGCATTACGTTCGGCGGCCTGAAGGCCGTGTCGGACTTCAACATGGAGATCCATGAGGGCGAGCTCATGGGCCTCATCGGTCCGAACGGTGCCGGCAAGACCACGGTCTTTAACCTGCTCACCGGTGTGTATGTGCCGACGGAGGGGGCATTCTACCTCTGCGGGCAGAAGCTCAACGGCAAGCAGACCTATCAGGTCGTAGAGGCCGGCATTGCCCGCACGTTTCAGAACATCCGCCTGTTCAAGGCCATGACGGTGCTCGATAACGTGAAGATCGCCTTCACGAAGGACATCCATTACAACCTTGCCGACAGCCTTCTGCGCACGAAAAAGTACTGGAACACGGAGCAGGAGCTGACCGACAAGGCCATGGAATACCTGCGCATCGTCCATCTGGACGACAAGGCCGGACAGCTCGCGTCCAGCCTGCCCTACGGCCAGCAGCGCAAGCTGGAGATCGCCCGCGCGCTGGCAACGAACATGAAGCTGCTGCTGCTCGACGAGCCGGCAGCCGGTATGAACCCGACCGAGACGGCGGAGCTGCTCTCGTGCATCAACACCATCCGCGATACGTTCCATGTGGCCATTCTGCTCATCGAGCACGATATGAGCCTGGTCATGCGCGTCTGTGAGCGCATCCAGGTCATCAATTTCGGCCAGACGATCGCTGCCGGACTCCCGTCGGAGATCGCGAGCAATCAGGAGGTCATCGAGGCGTATCTCGGCGAAGAGGAGGCGGACGACGATGCTGAAGATTGAAGATCTGGAGGTGTCCTACGGCGCTGTGCAGGCGCTGCGCGGCATCAGCATGGAGGTCAACGACGGCGAGATCGTCTCGCTCATCGGGGCCAACGGCGCCGGAAAGACTACCACGCTGCACGCCATCACCGGCCTCGTGTCCATCAAGAGCGGCTCCGTGATCTACGACGGGCACGATCTGCGCAAGACCGACCCCAGCCGCATCGTCACCATGGGCCTTGCGCACGTCCCGGAGGGGCGGCAGGTGTTCACGCGCATGACCGTGGCGGAAAACCTTGCCATGGGCGCATATTTCCGCAAGGAAAAAAAGGCGATCGCGGACGATCTCGAGCGGGTCTATGCCCGCTTCCCGCGTCTGAAGGAGCGCGCAAAGCAGCTCGCGGGCACGCTCTCCGGCGGCGAGCAGCAGATGCTGGCCATGGGCCGCGCGATCATGAGCGCACCGAAGCTCATCGTCATGGACGAGCCGTCCATGGGCCTGTCGCCCGTGCTCGTGCAGGAGGTGTTTTCCATCATCGGCACGATGCATGAGCTGGGCATCACGATCCTGCTCGTGGAGCAGAACGCGAAGATGGCGCTCGCCATCGCCGACCGTGCCTATGTGCTCGAAAACGGACGCATCACCATGTCCGGCGGCGCACGCGATCTGCTGCACGATGATAAGGTGCGCAAGGCTTATCTCGGCGCGTGAATACAAACAAGCATCATCAGGCGGAGCCGCTTTTCGGCTCCGCCTGATTTCGTTTTGAAGCGGCGTCTTGCGCGTGGACTGCGTCTGCGCAAGATGCCGCTTTTGCGGTTCTGCGGTAGAGGCAACTTCGCGCGACACATAGATTTTGCGGTAATTATGTCGCAAAACGTGTCAATTGTGCATATGACCTTACATTTATACTTGCGAAATGGTATCAATAGGATTGGAACAAATACTTGCTGCTACTTGCTGCGTTGATGTGAGTCTTGGATGCCATGTACGCAGCACGCAGAAAAGTGCGCAAAATCACGAGAAAAATGTAGGGAGGAGACCATATGAGAAAACGACTTTTGAGCTTTGTGCTCGCGGTGCTGATGATCGTCTGCTTATTTCCGGTTCAACAGGCGAGCGCTTATTCCGATGCATATTCGTTGCCCAGTCTGACAGGCAATCAGGCAGCCGATACTGCTAACATTGCAAAGTCACAGCTCGGGTATACATATGATGGCGGTACTGTTTACGGCGCATGGTGGAATGGTGTAACTAATTGGGGTGTTGATTATACGCAGGCGGGCTGGTGTGCTATTTTTGTATGTTGGTGTGCCAATAAAGCTGGTGCTGGACTTGGCATTGCCTATGACAAGAATGGTGCTTCGCCCGGGTATCTTTTTGACTGGCTTAAGAATAACGCCCGTTATGATACATCTTTTTCAACAGCGCCTCAGGCTGGCGATTTTATTTTCTTTGGCAACAGTAGCGGCGGTGTTGAACATGTGGCAGTTGTTACAGGGTACGATGCGTCCGCTGGCCGTGTTTATTTGGTAGGTGGTAATCAGGGAAATGGCGTTGGTGCAGTCACTAGCAGTTCATGCAGATGGGCGAGTGGAAGCACATGGGGATCGCAATATATTCTTGGTTATGGCCGGCCAAATTATGGCGGCGGAACAGTGACGCCGGATCCAGATCCGGGCCTGTCCGTGAAAGAAACGATCACCTGCAAGCGTACGATCAAGCTCCCGGAGCGCGTGGTCAATCTGTATAGCAATCCGACAGATACGACACGCTTTACATATTTTAGTGATGGCCCGACTGCGTATTCGTCTCGCTATGCCATTATGAGTGACGGCAACATTATGTATGAAGTTGGTGCAAATCATCAGGGACAGGACATAAAAGTGTGGCTGAAGTATGAAAGTGACATGACCGTTACAAAGCAGCATACTTACGGCAGTACGCAATACGAATCTGCACATCCGCATCGCGGTTATCGGGTATGTGAGTGCGGAGACAAAACTTATACCGAGGAAACGACAACCAGAGACGACTGCAGTGAATGCGGCGGGGAAGTGAAATATGCTGTGGAAGGCGGCTATCTCACGTTCGATAAAAAGACAGGAACCGTTACCGATTGCGATTCGTCCGTTACCAAAGCCAATATTCCGCATACGATCAAAGGTGTGACCGTGACGACATTGGCGGGAGTGCTTTCCGATATTGTACATCTCTGACAAGCGTAACGATTCCGGACAGCGTGACGAGCATTGGCGAGGAGGCTTTCTATGGTTGTTGGGATCTAACGCGCTTGACAATCCCGGGCAGCGTGACGAGCATTGACAAGGACGCTTTCTGTTTCTGCAGCTCTCTGACCAGCGTAACGATCCCGGACAGCGTGACGAGCATTGGTGATTCTGCCTTCTATGGCTGCGAATCTCTGACAAGTGTGACGATTCCGGACAGCGTGACGAGCATTGGCAGTTGTGCTTTCTATGGCTGCGCATCTCTGACAAGCGTAACGATTCCGGACAGCGTGACGAGCATTGGCGGTAGTGCTTTCTATAATTGCAAATCTCTTACAAGCGTGACAATCCCGGGCAGCGTGACGAGCATTGGCTGGTCTGCTTTCTATGGCTGCGCATCTCTGACAAGCGTAACGATTCCGGACAGCGTGACGAGCATTGGCGGTAGTGCTTTCTATAATTGCAAATCTCTTACAAGCGTGACAATCCCGGGCAGCGTGACGAGCATTGGCTGGTCTGCTTTCTATGGCTGCGCATCTCTGACAAGCGTAACGATTCCGGACAGCGTGACG
>ERZ772876.3210-NODE-3210-length-12163-cov-2.824166_pt1 | contig 12163 bp, 12 predicted proteins | sample MGYA00580584_ERZ772876 | MGnify/ENA primary metagenome ERZ772876 (study PRJEB29015, sample SAMEA2737728) | human gut metagenome | biome: human gut; feature: human-associated habitat; material: faeces | place: China | collected 2012 ...
GGATATATTAAAGGCATTTCACAAACTGGAAGAGCAGGCGGATATTATTGTAATAGAAGGAGCCGGAAGTCCGGCAGAAATTAATCTCAAGGAAAATGACATTGTAAATATGGGCATGGCGGAGATGGTAAATGCACCGGTTCTTCTGGCAGGAGATATTGACCGGGGCGGTGTATTTGCACAGCTTTTAGGAACGCTGATGCTTTTAGAAGAGCAGGAAAAATCCCGTGTAAAAGGTTTAATCATCAACAAATTCCGCGGAGACGTATCCATATTGGAACCGGGTATTCAGATGTTAGAGGAAAAAGGCGGCATTCCGGTCTGCGGAGTGGTGCCTTATATGAAGGTACAGCTTGAGGATGAAGACAGCCTGACCGGAAAATTTGAGCATCGGAAAGAGGCATTGATAGATCTGGCAGTTATCCGTTATCCGAGAATATCTAATTTTACGGATTTTGATGTTTTCGAGCATATGGAAGGCGTATCGGTGCGCTATGTGACTTCGGTGCAGGAAATCCATCATCCGGATGCCATTATTCTGCCGGGCAGTAAGAATACAATGGGTGACCTGAAATGGATGCGCGAAAATGGCATGGAAGCTATGATAAAGAAACTCTCCGCAGAAACTCCGGTCATTGGAATCTGCGGCGGTTACCAGATGCTGGGAGAAAGTCTCGAAGACCCTTATTCGGTAGAGGAAGGCGGCAGCTTACGGGGCATGGAGCTATTGCCACTTAAGACCGTGATGAACCGGGAAAAGGTACGCCGTCAGGCAACGGGAACCATAGGCTCTCTCACCGGCACATTAGCTTCTCTTTCCGGCAAAGAATACAAAGGTTATGAGATTCATATGGGACATACCAGAAGAATCCGAGAGCCAGAGCGGATCCATGCGCCAGAGCAGACACAGGCGCAAGCTCATAATCATACACAGGTTCATGAACAGGAGAAATTCTGTATACAGGATGCAGTCGTTGTACAGAGGGAAAATGTCTACGGAACGTATGTCCATGGTATTTTTGATGAAGGAGATATCGCATCCACTTTTATCAGGGCATTAGCGGAGAAAAAGGGAGTGCATTATGAAGATAATCAGGGCATGAATTATCAGCAGTATAAGGAGAGCCAGTACGATTTGCTGGCGGATACACTGCGGAAATATCTTGATATGGAAGCGGTTTATGGAATGCTGCAGGAGGCAGAATATGACAAAAGCAGAATTGGATAGCATAAAGATTTTGCCTTTAGATGACAGTTGGTATCGCAGGGTAAAAGAGAAGCTGGATGGAATCGCCAAACCATTGGATGGGCTTGGAAAGTTTGAACATCTGATTGCACAGATTGGAGCCATAGAGAAGACGACCAGAATATCCATTCAGAAAAAAGCAGTTCTTGTTATGTGTGCAGACAATGGCGTGGTGGAAGAGCAGGTCAGCCAGAGTGGAAAAGAAGTAACCTTTGCAGTGGCAAAAGCCATGGGAGTAAATAATTCTTCTGTAGGAAAAATGGCAGCAGTGGCAGGCGTGGATGTAATTCCGGTGGACATTGGAATTGATACAGACGAAGTGATTCCCGGAGTATTGCCACGAAAAGTTGTAAAGGGAACGAAAAACTTCGCAAAGGAACCTGCGATGACAGAAGAAGAAGTCTTAAAGGCAATAGAAACCGGAATACAACTGGTACAACAATGCCATAGAGACGGTTATGAGATACTTGCCACAGGAGAGATGGGAATTGGAAATACAACCACCAGTACAGCCGTTGCAGCAGCACTTTTGGATTTAGAGGTAGAGCAGGTGACCGGCAAGGGCGCAGGATTAACCGATGATGCATTAAAAAGAAAATGCAGGGTAATTGAAGAAGCGATAGAAAAATATTCCCTTCGTGATGCGGATGCATTTACCATATTAAAGACGGTAGGTGGACTGGATATAGCCGGATTAACAGGCGTATTTATCGGAGCAGCAATCGAGCAGATACCGGTTGTCATCGATGGCGTCATCAGTGCCGTTGCGGCACTTTTGGCAGAGACTCTTTGCAAGGGTGCCGTAAATTATATGATACCATCCCATAAGAGCCGGGAACTGGCAGAGACGGCAATCATGAAAAAGCTGCATTTAGATCCGGTACTGGATGCGGATATGGCACTGGGTGAAGGAACCGGTGCAGTGATGATGATGTCCCTGCTGGATGTGGCACTGGGCGTGTATTTGCAGGGAGCATCCTTTGCAAATTTTGAGATAGAACAGTACAAGAGGTATGAAGAATGATTGCATTGGTAATCGGCGGAAGCGGCAGCGGAAAATCTGCGTATGCAGAACAGATGGCAGTAAATGCAGCAGGCAGCGGCAGCCTCTTTTATGTAGCCACCATGCAGGTGTATGATGAAGAAGGAAAGAAAAAAGTAGAGCGTCACCAGAAAATGCGGGCAGGCAAAGGATTTCTTACGATAGAGCAGCCGAGAAGACTTAAAGAGGCAGCAAAGAAAGTGGCAACCGAAAAAGTGTCAGCAGAAAGAGTGCCAGCCGGAAAAATAGTTTTGCTGGAATGTATGTCGAACCTCGTTGCCAACGAAATGTTTTCAGAAGAGAATCTGTCTGCTGTGATGGATGAAGCGAAAGTAAAGCAGCTTTCCCATGAAATTATAAGTGGAGTAACAGCATTGCAGAATTCCTGTGATATACTGATTATTGTCACGAATCAGATATTTGAAGACGGAATCCGTTATGATGCATTCACAATGGATTATATCCGGTTGTTAGGAGATATAAACCGGCAGATTGCAGAGCGGGCAGAGCAGGTTATTGAAGTAGTAGCAGGGATTCCGATTTTTATAAAAAAGGATGGAATTTAAGAAAGAAGAGGAATACATGAAAATTATAAAAGGATTCGTTATTGCATTTTCTATATATTCAAAAATACCGGTGCCACAGTTTGACTGGAAGGAAGAAGATATGCAGTATCACCTCTGCTTCTTCCCATTGATTGGTCTTATCATTGGTGCATTGGAAGCCGGCTGGTTCTTTTTGGGAAATGCAGTCGGGATAAGCCATCTTTGCAAAACACTGATAGCGGTGGCAATTCCACTGCTTGTTACCGGTGGCTTTCATATGGATGGATTTATGGATACCATGGATGCATTTCATTCCTATCAGGATAAGGAGAAGAAGCTGGCAATTTTAAAAGACCCTCATATTGGCGCATTTTCCGTATTGATGCTGGTTTTGTATTATCTTATTTATGGAGCAGCATATGCGGAGCTTACGGAACTGTCTGCAATTCTTGTAGTGGGAATTGGCTTTGCGTTATCACGAAGCTTAAGCGGAATTGGTGTGGTAAGCCTGAAGGCAGCAAAAAAGGATGGTATGCTTGCTTATTTTGCAGACAGCGCCCAGAAAAAAAGAGTGCTGGCAGTCCTCATCATAGAGGCAGTTGTCTACAGTGGATGTATGATTTATGTAAACCTGTGGGCGGGGCTTGCGGCAGTAGTTGTGGCATTGCTCTGTTATGGATATTATGGCTGGAAAAGCCGGAAGGAATTTGGCGGAATCAATGGTGATACCGCAGGATATTTTGTGTCATTATGCGAAAATGCCATGGCAGTTGCAGTGGTAGTTGTTCTTCTCTTTACAGGAAATTGCTTTCCTGTAAAGTAAAAAACGCTCCGCGAGTATGCGAACTGCGGCGTATAAGGTAGATGCCGCAAGCGACCGCCACAGGCGCGAGAATGTGCCAAGGCACATTCTTTGTTTTATAGCAGGCTAGAAAGGAAAAATCATGGAATTATTTTTGGGCGGATGTTACCAGGGAAAAAAGGAATATGTGTTAAAGCTTCACCCGGAATGTAAAGGTCAGGTGATAGAGGGCGAAAACCTTCCTGCAGACTGGGATGGAATGATAAAAGAACTGCAGGAATTTGAGAATCCGGTCATCAACCATTTACACCTGTGGGTCCGGAAATGTCTTGAGCAGCAGACAGATGTGGAGCTGTTAGCTGATAAACTGCTGGAAACATATCCGGGACTTATTTTCATCTGTGATGAGATTGGAAACGGAATTGTACCGATGGATGCTCTGGAACGGGATTACAGGGAGCGGACCGGAAGACTACAGATACGGATTGCTGAGAAGGCAGAAAGGGTAGAACGCATTGTATGTGGAATCAGCCAGAGATTAAAATAAATTTAACGCTTATCCGTCATGGAAAGACCCCGTCAAATAAGGAACACCGGTATTTAGGTGTAACAGAAGAAGCCTTATCCGGGGAAGGCAGAAAGCAGTTGGAGATTCTCGCAGAAAAAGACATTTTAAGAAAGCCGTGGCTGCTTTTCATCAGTCCGATGCTGCGCTGTCAGGAGAGTGCTGGTATACTTTTTCCGGGAAAGAAAGCTTATCCGATAGAAGAATGGCGGGAGATGAATTTTGGTGCATATGAGGGAAAGAATTACGAAGATTTGAAAAATGATTCCTATTATCAGAAATGGATTGACAGCAATGGCACACTGCCTTTTCCGGAAGGCGAGAGCCAGCAGGAATATATAAAACGTTGCCAAAGGGGACTTCATGCCGCAACAAAAATCATAGAGGGAAAAATCACCGGAGAAATCGCAGATGCTGCAATGCCGTTATCAAAGAGTCGAATAACAGAACTCCGGAAGCCTGAAAAACAGATAGCAGAAAGTCAGATGATAGAAAATCAAATAGCAGAAAATCAAATGACAGAAAATCCGATAACAGAAAGTCAGCCCCGGAACGTGACAGCGGTTGTACACGGCGGCACAATTATGGCACTGCTTCACATTCTTGCAGGCGGAAATTATTTTGATTATCAGGTGAAAAACGGAGGCGGCTACTGCTGTAAGCTTAGACTTTGCGGGGAAGAATGGAAGTTAGATTCCCTTGAGGAGATTACAATATGATTTATCACATGATTGCGTTCGGACTGGGATTTTGCCTGGACCTTCTTTTGGGAGATCCATACTGGCTGCCACATCCCATCCGGGTGATTGGAAATTTTATAGGGATATTGGAAAAAAGAATGAATAAAAAGGAGTGCAGTGAGAAATACCTTGTAAGAGCAGGCAGTGGAATGGTTGCGCTTGTTTTGCTGACAGTTCTTATGGTGACCGCACTTCTTCTGATTCTTGCGTACCGGATTCATCCGGTGGCAGGTGTTATCTTGGAAATGATTATGACCTATCAGATTCTTGCTGCAAAATGCCTGAAAGTAGAAAGCATGAAGGTATATAATTGTTTAAAGGAGAATGACCTTATAGCGGCAAGACATGCTGTTTCCATGATTGTAGGAAGAGATACCGAGCGGCTGGATGAAACCGGAGTGGCAAGGGCTGCCATTGAAACAGTGGCGGAAAATACTTCGGATGGAGTCATTGCACCGATGCTATATACCGCACTTGGCGGACCGGTTCTGGGCTTTTTTTATAAGGCAGTCAATACAATGGATTCCATGGTAGGATATAAGAATGAACGTTATCTTCATTTTGGCAGAGCTGCCGCAAAATTCGATGATATCTGCAATTATATCCCATCCCGTATCAGTGCATACCTGATGATTGCAGGGACGTATTTCCTTGGAAAGGAATATGACGGGAAGCATGCATATTACATTTATAAAAGGGACCGGTATCATCATGCCAGCCCGAACTCTGCCCAGACAGAGGCAGTTTGTGCAGGAGCACTGTCCATACAGCTTGCAGGAGATGCCTGGTATTTTGGCAAACGGGTGAAAAAGCCGTTTATCGGAGATGCACTGCGTCCGGTGGAATACGAGGACATCAGAAGAGCAAACCGGCTTTTGTATGCGACTGCATTTTTATGTGAAGGCATTTGCCTTTTGGTGATGGGATTGTTATTCTTTATATGATTGAAAGGATAACAATACAGGAAAGGAACAGGAATATGGTACATGGAGGAGACATCTACCGTAATTGCATATCGTTAGATTATTCTGTAAATATCAATCCTCTGGGCATACCGGCATCTGTAGAGGCAGCCCTTAGGGAAGCGGTGTCTTTATGCAGCCGGTATCCGGATATCAGGCAGGAGAAGCTGAAGGTAGCCATTGCTGAGATGGATAAGGTAGCGGCAGATGAGATATTGTGCGGAAATGGAGCTTCTGAACTTTTTCCTGCAATTCTTCATGCATTAAAACCAAAGAAAATACTGATTCCGGTTCCTTCTTTTTATGGTTACGAGTGGGCTGCCGGAACGGAAGCGTGTGAAGTAAGTTATTTTCCATTGCGGGAACAGGATAATTTTGTGCTGGGAGAGGACTTTATTGAGGCATTAGATAAAGAAACGGAGCTTATATACCTTGCTAATCCCAATAATCCCACCGGACAGTTAATTCCACCGGAGATTTTAAAAGGGATTTTAAAGCGGTGTCAGGAGCTTGATATAATAGTGGTGGTAGATGAATGCTTTTTGGCGTTTTGTGAAGAAGCAGAGCTTTATGAAGAAATGGAAGCTGGCATGAAATGTAGGAATCTGATTCAGGTGAGAGCATTTACCAAGACCTTTGCCATACCGGGAGTCCGGCTGGGTTATCTTATCTGCCGGAACAGGGAAGTCTGTCAGAAGATTGCAAGGCAGCTTCCGGAATGGAACTTATCGGTATTTGCCCAGATGGCAGGATGCGCTGCAGCAAAAGAAACGGAATTTATCGGGGAAAGCAGGAAACTCATAAAAGAGCAGCGGAGTATTCTGACAAAAGAGCTGATATCCTTAGGCTTCCGGGTGTATCCTTCCCAGGCAGATTATATTTTATTTTACACAGAGCTGCCATTATATGAGTTACTTTTAAAGAAACAGATTTTGATTCGAAATTGTGAAAATTACAGAGGTCTGTCCAAAGGATATTACCGGATTGCAGTAAGAGGGCAGGCAGAGAATGAGCGGCTGATAAGCGCATTAAGAGAGGTGATAGAGAAATGAATCCCATCGAATTTGTATTGCCGGGAGAGATTGAAAAACGCAGCTTTGAGATTATTTCAGAGGAATTAGAAAAGCGTCAGATTGTATTGCCTAAGGAGCAGGAGTCTGTTACCAAGCGTGTGATACATACCAGCGCAGATTTTGATTATGCAGAGACAATGTGTTATTCTGACCATGCAGTAGAAATTGCAAAGGAACTGATTCTTAAGGGCGCCGATATTGTAACGGATACCAATATGGCACTTGCCGGAATCAATAAGAGAATATTAGCTTCCTTTGGCGGAGAAGCCCATTGCTTTATGGCGGACCCGGATGTGGCACAGCTTGCCAGAGAGCGACAGGTAACAAGAGCAACCATCAGCATGGAGAAAGCCGCAGCCATTGAAAAACCGGTTATTTTTGCGGTGGGAAATGCACCGACGGCATTAATCGAGCTTCACAAAATGATAACGGAGGGACGATATCAGCCGGCATTTATTATCGGAGTTCCGGTAGGTTTTGTAAATGTGGTACCGGCAAAAGAATTGATTATGGAAACAGAAGTACCTTATATCATTAACCGGGGCAGAAAGGGCGGAAGCAATGTTGCCGCAGCTATCTGCAATGCAATTTTGTATCAATTAAGACGATAGTAAAATCAGGGGGAAGAAAGATGCAATATGGGTTTACCTCCGGAAGCTGTGCCGCAGCCGCAGCAAAGGCAGCAGTCTATATGCTGCTGGGTGGAAGAAGAAAAACAGAGATTACCATTGAGACACCAAAGGGAATTCCCTACCATGCAAAGGTGGAGCATATCAAAATTCAGGAAACAGAAGTTTCCTGCGCGGTACAGAAGGACGGAGGGGATGACCCGGATGTGACAACGGGGGCATGGATTTATGCGGCGGTGAGCATTTGTGAAGAAAATAACAATCAGATAGAAATAGATGGCGGCATCGGTGTTGGCAGGGTTACGCGGCCGGGATTAGACCAGCCGGTAGGAAATGCCGCAATTAATACGGTACCACGGCAGATGATTGCAAAAGAAATATCAGAGGTCTGCCATCTGTTTGATTTTCAGGGCGGAATCAAAGTCGTAATTTCAGTGCCGGAAGGAGAACATCTTGCGGCGCAGACTTTTAATCCGAGACTTGGAATAAAGGGCGGAATTTCGATACTTGGAACCAGCGGGATTGTGGAGCCTATGAGTGATAAGGCATTGCTAGATACCATAGCAGTGGAATTGAAACAGAAGCGGGCAGAAGGTCATTCTATTGTTGCCATATCACCGGGCAACTACGGATTGGAATTTATGAAACGGACCTATGGTTATGATTTGGAGCGCAGTGTAAAATGCAGCAACTTTATCGGACAGACCATTGACATGGTAAAAGAACTTGGATTTTCCAAAATGCTCTTAACCGGTCATATCGGAAAGCTGATAAAGGTATCCGGCGGCATTATGAACACCCATTCCAAAGAGGCAGACTGCCGGATGGAGCTTCTGGCGGCGGCGGCAATCCGGGCGGGTGCAGAAGTGACACTGCTTCGGGAAATATTAGACTGCATTGGTACAGAGGATGCCGTAGACCGGATTAAAAAAGCCGGATTTTTAGAACCTGCCATGGAATATGTCATGGAAAAAATGGAAGACCATCTTAAGCATCGTGCCGGGGGTGGACTGGAAATAGAATGTATGGTTTATAGTAATGATATCGGACTTTTAGGTGTAACGCCGGGAGCAGAGGCATTATTAAAAGAACTGTTGGAGGAAAAGGAATGATTCATTTTGTTGGAGCAGGGTGCGGAGCACCGGATTTGATTACCGTAAGAGGAATGCATCTTTTGGAGAAAGCGGATGTGATTATCTATGCCGGTTCACTGGTAAATCCCAAGCTTTTAGACTATGCCAAAGCAGACTGTCAGGTATATAACAGTGCAGTGATGACATTGGAAGAAGTCCTTGCAGTTATGGTGGAGGCAGAGCAGGAAGGAAAAGATGTGGTGCGGCTGCATACCGGAGAACCAAGCATATATGGAGCGGTTCAGGAGCAGATGCAGGAGCTGGATGCAAGAAAGCTAGCCTATGATTCTACGCCGGGAGTAAGTGCCTGCTTTGGAGCAGCGGCAGCCATGAATCTGGAGTATACCCTGCCGGATATTTCCCAGTCCCTTATCATTACCAGAATGGAGGGACGGACGGCGGTTCCGGAGAAAGAAAGCATTGAGGCATTTGCTGCCCATCAGTGTTCCATGGCAATCTATTTAAGCACCGGAATGTTGGAGAAGTTATCTGAGCGACTGATAAAGGGTGGCTATTCAAAGGATACCACTGCGGCACTGGCTTATAAGGTAAGCTGGCCGGAGGAAGAAATATATATCTGTACCATAGAAACCTTGGCGCAGACAGCGGCAGAACATGGGATTACCAAAACGGCACTGGTTCTCGTTGGAGATGTTATTAACAAGAGTGGATACAGCAAATCCAGACTGTATGCAGAAGATTTCTCCACAGAATTCCGGACAGCAAAAAATCATAAGAAGGCGGAAAGAAAATGCAGTCATTGAAATGGAGTGTCATCAGCTTTACCGAAAAGGGAGCAGAGCTTGCCGAAAAGATAAAAAGACTTTCCAAAGAGCAGCAGCTTCCCTATGAAATTCTTACTTATAGCGGAAGAAAACAGGTGGAAAATCTGAATGCGTGGACAAAGGAGCAGTTTACTTTAAGAAATGTAATCCTTTTTATCGGAGCATGCGGAATTGCAGTACGGACAATTGCCCCATTTCTTAAGGACAAGCTGACAGACAGTCCGGTGCTGGTACTGGATGAGGCAGGCAATTATGTAATTCCTCTTTTATCCGGGCATGTAGGAGGTGCAAATGAGATAGCACTGCAGCTGGCAGAGTTATTAGGAGCAGTTCCGGTAATTACCACAGCGACCGACATTAATAATGCCTTTGCCATAGATGTATTCGCCCAAAAGCATGACCTTTCCATTGATAAAAAAGAAGGCATTAAGAAGGTTTCTGCAAAGGTGCTGGAAAAAAAGAAGCTTTCCATGACAATCGCTCCGGAATATGCTGCCAAAGTGGATGTGGCAATCGGCACACCAGAGGATGGGCAGAAGCCGGAACCATTGTTGACCTTAATCCCCAAAGAATATATTCTTGGAATCGGATGCAGAAGGAATAAAGAAGAACAGGAACTTAAGGCATTTGCAGAAAACTGTTTAAAGGAAGCCGGAGTAGACTGGAAACAGATACGGGCGATTGCTTCGATTGATAAAAAGAAGGATGAAAATGCAATTCTAAAACTTGCGGCAGAACATGGCATTCCATTTCTCACCTTTGATGCAGAAACCTTAAGCCGTGTGTCCGGTACCTTTGATTCATCGGTATTTGTGGAAAGCCAGGTGGGCGTAGACAATGTCTGCGAGCGGGCAGCCATGGCAGCCTGCCGGGATAATGGAAGGCTGGTGCTTCAGAAAAAAGCGGAAAATGGAATGACACTGGCAATAGCAAAAGAAGATTGGAGACTGACTTTATATGAAGAATAAAATATGGATTGTTGGAATGGGACCGGGAAATGAAGAGATGATGACAGGCAGAGCCATCGAAGTATTAGAACAGGTGGACGTAATCATCGGATATACCGTATACCTTGATTTGTTAGGAGAACGTTTTCAAGACAAGGAATTTCTTTCCACGCCGATGCGGCAGGAAGAAAAACGCTGCAGAATGTGTTTTGAGGAAGCAGAAAAAGGCAAAAGCGTGGCAATGGTATGCAGTGGCGATGCCGGTGTCTATGGAATGGCATCACTGATGTATGAGATCGGAAAAGAATATCCGGCGATTTCACTGGAAGTGATACCGGGAATTACCGCAGCCAACAGCGGAGCAGCGGTTCTTGGAGCACCATTAAATCATGACTACTGTGTAATCAGTCTCAGTGACCTTATGACACCATGGGAGTTAATTGAAAAGAGGCTGATTATGGCGGCACGGGGAGATTTTGCTATTGCACTTTATAATCCGTCCAGCCGGAAGCGGGCAGACTATTTGGAAAGAGCATGCAAAATTCTGCTTCAGGAGATAGAACCGGAGCGCGCATGCGGTTATGTGGAAAATATCGGAAGAGACGGAGAAAGCACAGTTACCTGTACATTAGAAGAATTACAGAGTAAAACAGTAAATATGTTTACTACCGTTTTTGTTGGAAATTCCAGAACCAGAATTCAGGATGGAAAATTAATCACACCAAGAGGCTATAAGATAGAGCAATGAAAAAAATAATCATTTTTTCAGGAACAACAGAAGGAAGAAAATTATCGGAGCTGATGGCGGCAGCAGGCATAGCCCACACTGTATCGGTGGCAACCGATTATGGAAAGCTGGTCATGAAAGAGCATCCAGAGGTGAAGATTCAGGAAGGACGCCTTTCCAAAGAAGCTATGTCAGAATTTCTAAGGAAAGAATCCTTTGACCTTGTAATCGATGCCACTCATCCCTATGCGGTGGAAGTGACCAGAACCATAAAAAGCTGCGTTGCCGGAATGAAAGCGGATGGACTTGAGGTCATTTACTTACGGCTGAAACGGAGCATCCAGGCGTCAGAAGAAACGGGACTTCGTTTCTTTGACAGCAATGAAGCCTGCGCAGAAGCATTAAAGGAAATCAAGGGAAACATTCTTCTTACCACAGGAAGCAAGGAACTTTCTGTATATACCGCATCCGAAGAAGTAAAAAAACGTCTTTACGTCCGGGTACTGCCGGGGATGGAAAGTCTTGAAATCTGCCGGAGGGAAGGAATTCTGCCACAACAGATTCTGGCACTGCAGGGACCTTTTTCTGAAGAATTCAATGATGCACTGATTCATCAGTACGGGATAAAATGTATGGTAACAAAGCAGGGCGGCATTACCGGAGGCTTTTTAGAAAAAAAAGAAGCAGCTTTAAAAAATCATATCCCGCTTTTGGTCATTCGTCGGGAGGCAGCAGAGGAAGACGGACTTTCCTTTGATGCAGTCTGTGAGAAAATCGAAACATTAACAGGGGTAAACCTTTCCTTAAGACCGGCGGAGCTTATGATTACGCTGGCAGGAATCGGACCGGGGGATGCAGATATGATGACCGTCCGGTTAAAGGAAGCATTGGCAGAAGCGGACCTTGTATTAGGTGCGAAACGTCTGATAGAGGCGGTGACACCGAAGCTTGAAAAAGAGGCACTTTA
>ERZ772876.3240-NODE-3240-length-12073-cov-3.661175_pt1 | contig 12073 bp, 7 predicted proteins | sample MGYA00580584_ERZ772876 | MGnify/ENA primary metagenome ERZ772876 (study PRJEB29015, sample SAMEA2737728) | human gut metagenome | biome: human gut; feature: human-associated habitat; material: faeces | place: China | collected 2012 ...
TGAAAATACCCAGATTTATTGTTATAAGCGCCATAATAGGCAGCAAATTTTCAAGGCTTTGCTTTGCCGCCGAGCCTATCGCCGCGGTAACGCCCACAGGGCCCGAAACCGCGCTTATGCCGTATTTCCCGCTTATCAGGTCTATAAGCGACCGCCACACAACAGCGCAGTATGACGCGGCTGTGGCAAAGGTTTGCTTAATATATGAGCCGAAGGTTTTTCTTATGCCGTAAACGTAAAAATCCACGTTTAAATAGCTTATTCCGTTTTCTTCGGAAGAATCGAACTTAACGTCTCTAAGCTCAACCTTTTCGCCGTCGCGCTTTACAACCATATCTATTTTGCCGCCCTTAACATTTGTAAAGGCGTAGCTTAAATCATAGGTGGAGAAAATTTTTCTGCCCTCCACCTCAATTATTTTATCGTCTACCTTAAGCCCAGATTGCTCACTTACCGCGTTTTCTTTAAATTCCGCCACAACGGTGGAATTAAACGCCTTTTGCGGCGCTAAGGTTACAGCCACAATAATAAGCCCCAAAATCAGGTTAAAGGTGGCGCCCATTGCCACTATTATAAAGCGCCGCCACGGCTTTTTATTGCAAAAAGCGCGCTCGTCGCCGCTTTCCTCATCCTCGCCCTCCATAGCGCAGTAGCCGCCGAGCGGCACAAGGTTTACCGAATATTTTGTTTCCTTGCCCTGCTTTGAGAAAAGCTTGGGACCGAAGCCCACTGCAAACTCGTTAACGCGAACGCCCAAAAGTTTCGCGGCAATAAAATGCCCGAATTCGTGTATTACAATTAAAATCAAAAACAATGCAATAGCCACAAGATACGGCCACACATTGCTCCAAACGTTAAGTAAAGCCGAAATAACAACCACCCGATTCTAAAAAATACTGTCTCTTACAAGTTTTCTTGCCGCTTTATCAGTCTCAAAAATATCCTCTAATGTGATCGTTGGTGTCCACGGAGCCGCATACACCATCCTGTAGTCTTTTCCATTAATGGTATAGCCTAATTTTTGAGCTGATTCAAAACCCATAAACTGATAAGTGTGCTCTCCACCCGTATCCATCTGATAGATTGCAAAACGACCGCTTTCTCCATGAAAAAGCAAAGTTTCATCAATCTTTTCTGCACTATCCTGTTCCAATTTTTCCTGTCTGGTGGCGGATACTTCTTTTTCTTCATATTGCATGGTGTTTTCCCTTTCCAGCTCATGCATCTGCTCCTCAATGTTCCCGATGATCTCTGCCGATGTTTTTCGGATGGTATCCATAGATGCTTTCAACGCCTTCATATCCCTGCTCTCGCACCAGCTGGCGATATAGGTAAACGAATATTCTGAAGTATCCAGACCAAAATGGTTGCAGACTATGTAAGCGATACTTTCTGCTTCCACTTCCTTTGTTGTCTGGTCTTTTAAGACGCCTTCCGCATCCATTACTTCCCGGTCATGCAGCAATGCGTGGCTCACTTCATGGACTCCGGTTTTCATCGTCTGGACATTACTCATATCTTCCTTTATCGCAATATATTTTTCTGTCTGGTGATAATAGCCTTTTGCATCCCCTTCCACATTCATCATGCGGATCGGTACAGGAGAAATATTCTGCAATGCCTGCATGAACGTATCATAAAACTGTACACTTCCGGTAAGCTCCGGCACCTCCAGTTCTGCAATCGGTTCTCCCTCTGTCTGGCTGACATCAAACACTGTCGTTATGCGGAATCTCGGTATCACCATCTCCACAATCTCTGTTTCCGGCTGTCCATCATCCCCGATCACAGGCTCTTTTGTTACCGGGTCGATCTTTTCAATCTCCTGTTTCTCCCGTATCGGTGCTGGTGCGATGATCTGGATTCCTTTCTCTCCACGTTTTACATGACGGTTAAATTTCTTCTGCCATGCCTGATACCCTGCCACCAGTGTTGCTTCTGGTTTCTGCATGGTGATCAGCAGCGTATTATTAAAACTGTAATTGTGGAACTTGGACATGGTATTCAGATATTCGGTATATCTCTCCGAAGTAAAGATCTCTTTTACTCCCTGCTCCAGACGTTCCGATATTTCTTTTAACTGTTTTTCTATATTATTTGCCATAAACAAACCCTCCATTTTATGTCCCCGCCAGAGAAAACTCTGACGGGAAATCTTTTATAACTCCTGTTCGTGTTTTTTCTTCGCAGCTTTCTGTACAGGTGGCTGTTCCGCTGTATTCTGCTGTGCCTTCTCCTGCTTTAAGCGTTCCAGAATAGATGGCTTATGGATTCTGTCTGCTGTTTCCGGAAGTTCTTTTTCTTCTGCAGTATCCCTGCTATCTGTGCTACTTCCTTCTCTGCCAATATCCTCATCTGCCATAATCGTCTCATTGCCCTTTTCATCCATGTTCAGCAATGCATTTAACTCGGATAACCGTTCCATCTTTTCATTCAGCTCTGCTTCTTTCGGGAATGGTTTCTTTACCTCTTCCTGTGCAGTAGCAAGCTGCTGTTGTACGGTTTCCAATTTCTGCTCACTTTCCGTCAGCTTCCTGTCAATGGAAGAAAGGGTGTTATGGATACGCTGCATATTTCCTACCGGGTCTTTTCCGATCTCCAGCTTATAAGAGCATTTTCCTTTGATCGTCAGTTCAAACGCATTGGAGAACATATTGTAGGAAGCAGATAACGTAAACCCATGATATTCCCCGACCTTTCCGCCGGTGCTGACGGTTTTTAACCCTGCACAAGCAGCGATCAACGCTTCGCCTGCTTCTTTCTTATCTTCATAAAGGACATTCCCTACCGTCATGGCAAACGTGTCATTATCCTGTAAATCCACGCTTTTTACTACCTGCGAATCCACCTGCATCCCGGCAATCCGCTCTTTCAATGCACTGATCTGTACCGGGAAATTCTTTGCAATATCGGATTCCAGACGGTAAATCTGACTGGTATGGTTTGCCTTTAAGAGTTTCAGCTTACTCACCTGCACATCCAGATCCATTTTTTCTTTAATGTACGGATTACCTGTGGCAAGTGCCTTGATCTCTGCATAGGACAGTGCCGTATCATCCACATCTTCACAAGCCCTGACCGGGGATTTACTGGTCATGATCTGGCTGATGAACTTCTGCTTATTCTCCAAAATCTGCCACATATACGCATCAAAAGTGTTCTCCGTCACATACCGGAATATCTTTACTTTGTCATTCTGGTTTCCCTGTCTTAAGATACGTCCTTCCTGCTGTTCCAGATCTGTTGCACATATAACTTCTGTGATATCTGCTCTGTGAAGCAGTTCCTTTAAAACCCGAAACTGCCCTTTGGTACTTTCTTTAATCTGATATTTCCAATTCTCCGGAATCATGGGAAGTGTTTCATATTTCCATGCTTTCCAGTCATCCCGGTACTGATCTGCACTGGCCAGTTCAATCAAATGCCCAATACACCAGGAAACCAGATATTCTTTTCCTTCCAGGTAGCCATCTTTTACGTTTGTGGCATGAAGCACCTTCGCAATGTTTCTGGCTACGCTGGGTTTTTCCGCAATTACAAGCTGCAATTTTCTATCTCCTTTCTGCACCTGTCGCTGTAATTAAGTGAAACAAAGTTATTCCTCTGATTCTTCGTCTTCTACTTCACCTTCCATTTCATATTCTTCTAATTCTTCATCATCCTCACGAATTGTATCTTCCTCCTCATCGTCGTCCTCGTCCTCTTCATAATCAAAAGAAGTATTTCTTCCTTTCATAAATTTCCAATAATAGTAAGCACCACAAACTCCTGCCAGAACCAGCAGCATTAATAAAATCGTGCCGGAATTATTGCTTTTCTTCTCAGGTTCTTCCTTTTCTTCCGGTATGATCGTAACTTCTGGTTCCGGTATCTCTGTGATCTTCTCTGTTTCAAGTGGCAGTGCGGATTCTGCAATAGCCTGGTTCTGTGGAAGTGTGACCATGTTGGTATCCGTAAAGTTCAAAAGATCATTTTCGCCTACCTCTGTAAGAAGATAAACATTTTCATCCGTTTTATCCTTATCTACAATCAGATAAAAAACCTTATCACTTTTTGTCTTGATCGTATAAAATTCCTTTCCCCCTTTGTCCTGAACTGTTCCTGTTGTCATGCCGGAAGCAGAACTTTCTCCCTGCACCCGTCCGGTATCTGCTTCTGTATCCGTTTCATTTCCTGTGTTTTCTGGTTCTGTTGGTGCAGTAGCAGTCTCGTTCGTTGTCTGATGTTCCGTTACGGTTGCCGTAGCACTGGTGGGCTTACTTGCAGTTCCATCGGCTGGCAAAGAAGCTGCATTCTGCTCCGTTCCGGAAACCTCTGTATTCTCTTTTACTGCATCTGGATTTTCATAATAAGGGTTTCCTACTTTATAGATCTCTGACATATTTCCTGCTTTGTCTTTTGCCTGCAGGGTAAAGTATTCATAGGAAGTATCCGCTTTTTGCAAACGGACATTTAATGTATTATTCGTCAGTTCTGTGAATTCATTTCCATTGACATACAAAGCAGCAATTCCCGATTCCGCATCAACTCCCTGCACGATCAGTATCCCATTCTTCGCAGCCGCAATAATAGTTGGTTTGGTTTTATCAAAACACTCTATGTAACGATTCTGCTCATAAGTATTTCCATTCTGATCGGTAACTCTCACATAAACACTACAATTAGAAGAGATGGATACTTCCATATTTCCGGTTATGTCTGACCATCCTCCATTTTCTGAAAGTCTTGCTTCTACTTTTGCAATAGAAAAAGCACCTGTATTCTTTGTATCTTCCACTTGAATTTTTACGGTTGCCGTATCTGTCTGCCAGCCTTCGGGTTCTGTAAAGGTAATCCCTACTTCTGGTGTTTCCGTCACATCATTTCCTGCATCTTCCTGTGCCTGTTCCACTGGATCTGCATGAATTTCAACTTCTGATCCATCTGAAAAATCAACATCTTCCGGGCTGCTTTCTTCTGATGATTCCACTTCTACATTATCTGCCCATACAGTCAGACTTCCGGGCGAACTATAAAAGAAAGCTCCTGCCGGAAGTCCTGCTAACGTAGCTGCGGTTAAAAATACAGCTGCTCTTTTATGAAATTTCTTCATTTTCTGTCTGCTCCTTTTCTCTGGTTTCCAATATCTTTTTTTGTTCCTCCTTGCTGATATCAATCATCAACTGAAGTTCCTCTGCGGAAACTCCATTGCTTCGGATAATTTTTAGATACTCCATATCCTCTGCCTGTTTCTTCTGTTCTTCCAGATCCCTTGCTTTTTTCTGTAGCTTTTCAATCTTAACGTAGGTTCTTGCAAGTTCTTCTTTTATTCGTTCAATGTTCAAATACGCCCCTCCTTATGGCCTGCCAAAAGCATAAAAATGAGACTGCCAGTATGCAGAATTAATGGACGTATACTGAATTGGATTTCCACAATGGATCATCTGTCCATCTCCGGCATAAATTCCTACGTGGGTAACCGGCTCTCCCGCATCATACGTCCCAGTGAAAAAGATAATATCTCCTGGCCTTGCTTCTTCTGGTGATACAGGCATACAAATGTCATAAATTCCCTGTGCAGTAAGTCTTCCCATATTGCAGACACCCGAATTGGTAAACACATAGCTTACAAAACCAGAACAGTCAAAAGAAGTCTCCGGGCTGGAACCGCCCCATACATACGGCATACCAAGATATTTGTCTGCTTCCGCAAATAATCTCCGCACAGTCTCATCATCATAACTGCCGCCTCCACCATACAGCCCGCTATCTCCGGTACTGATATAAAAAACAGGATTATAATATTCCCCATCTTTGACCAGTTCCAAATATAACTGGCTTCCGGTTGCACTTCCTGTACTTCCCGTTGTACCAATTACAGTATCTGTTGTTACTTCCTGACCATTTGCTACCGAAATGCTCTGCAGATAAGCGTATTTAATCTGCACACCTTTTTTATCCTGCGTAACTACATAATTTCCAAAAGTTCCGCTATATCCTACATCTACAACAAAACCATTCATCGCTGACTTCACTTCTGTTCCCTGTCGTACATTAACCGTCACACCTCTGTGAAGTTGTGTCTGCCCGGTTCCATTGTTTACAGAATACCCATAATAGGTACTGATATAGGCATACCAGTTTAACTCAACCGGAGTTTTATATGTCTGCAAATTTCCTCTGTTGGAATAGACCTCTTCATAAATTTCCTGCTCATCCTCTTCCATTCTGGACAGAATAACACTTCTAAGCGGTTTTGCCTGAACAGAAACATTCAGTACATCTGCAGTTACTGTACGGGTAACTTCCACAGAGTTCTGATTGCCCTCTGCCAGAAAACATTCCCAGGTCTGATGACCATGTGCCTCAGCTACTGCGTGATTATCATAATAAACATCAAACTGGACACCATACTGGGCAAAGTTTCCAGTATCTTCTACGGTGTACTCAATCCCATTCATCACTACTTTCGTCCCCATTGGAAGAAATGGGTTTGCAGCATCAACCGCAAGCGTATGATTAGCCTGTGGCATTGCCCCTGAAGCAGTTGGTCCTCCACTCCACACGCCACAGCAGATAGGACAGTTACAGTATCCACTGGTCACAACATTTCCCAATGACTGCCCTACCTGTATTGTAGATGTTTCCTGCCGGGTTTCACTTTTTTCCTCTACGGTGATTCCGTACTGTAAAGAAAAAATTGTTTCCAGTTCTCCTTTTATCTCATCAAACTTAAAATCCCCATACCTGGCAGTCAGATAACTGATCAATGTATGGGGATCATGGCCGATTTCACCAATGTTATATCTGTATTCATCTTTTCCTGGATACCGGGCTTCCATCTGGTTTATTTTCTGTTGAAGACTGGCTTCCAACTGCGTATAATACAACTCTGCTTTTTCAATTTCGTCCGGATCCGCAATGTAACTGGAAGCGATTACCGTAGAAATTCCATTAGAAAACATAGCCGAACAGGAAGCAAATCCTGTCATTACGGAAAGAAGCAAAATCAATAACAACCCCATTGAGATCAGAGTAGTTACATTTCTTACAAATACTTCCTGTGCCTTTCTTGCAATTTTAGTAGCAAGATTTACTGACCGGATTGAGGTGTCTTTTGTTTCTTTTGCAATCTTCCCAGCCCGGTATGCCATCTGATACTCTCGCTTAATCCTCTGCTTCTGTATTAATTTTCTGATCAGCTTTTTCTGCATCTCTGGATGTTCTTCCAGATATTTCTGATATTGATACCTGGATGCACTCTTCCAGGCTCTTTGCTCTAAACGGTTTTCTTTATGTATCTGACTGCGGTTCTTCCGGATATTTCTACTGCTATGTTCCTGTAATATCCACTCACCTGAACGCACCAGCTTATGTGCTGCATCTACAGCACTGTTTTCCTCTTCGTCTTCGCCTGCTTTCTGATATACTGCATTTTTTAATGCTTTCTTTGGAACAGAAGACAAGGTTTTCTTTTTACCATCCGTTTTCCCTGTTTTTTTGTCGAAATATAAATGGTACTTTACCTTTGCTTTCTGTTCCTCATTTGTTTTCTTGGTATAAACAGAATCTTTCGGAATTTTGTTCTGCCTCTCAGCTTCCTGTTTTCTTGCAGCCTTATCCACTTCCTGATAAGTTTTTATTGTTTTTCGGCTATATTTCTGCTTTCCTTTTTTTCGGTTTGTAGAAACATCATTCTTCTCTGCCTGAAAATGTCCTCCATCTGTTTCAGCCGAAGTTTTCTTTTCTTTCTTCAGACTTCCATCTGTCTCCAGTTTTCCAAACTGCAGTCTCTGCTGTTTCTTTTTCTGTCGCTGATACTGGCTCCTGTGTTTTTCTTTGCGCTCACGTATTTCTACCGCTGAATCCACAGATACACCTGCAGGCTTGTCCCGATATCTGTACCGTCCCTGTGTTTTTCGTTTTCCCGGAGGACTGTTTGCAGCCTCTTCTTTTTTGGCAGGATTTCCCTCCTGAACTTTTTCGGAAAATTGTTTCTTTTCAGCTTTTTTATGAGAGTTTTTCTTCTTTTCAGAAGTAATAAATGCCTGTTCTACATCCTTCTGTTTATAAGGCAACTCCTGATCGCTGTTTGTAACTTTTCTGGTCTCCTTTGTTGCAAGATTTTCCTCAACCAGACCATTTCTGGTCATACGGCTGACTTTCTTCTCTTTCGCCGTATATTTTTGTTTTCCCAATGTACCTCACCTCTGCTTTTTTGTCCGTTAAGTCTGAATCTCATCCGGTTTAGTACTCATCAAAGCATAGGTTCTGGTATCCTGCGGATATCTGTCTGCAAAAGGTATGATTACATTTCCGTAAAAAAGCAGCCCTTCTCCTGCATTACTGTTATTTACAAAAGAAATCTGATGCTTGGAAATATTCAATTTCTCCGCAAGGATCTTCTGATCCCCGCTGTGCTGATTTAACATCAGGATAAAATCACTGTTTCCCACAATACTTTCTACTGCCAGAGAGCCAAGAAAATCTGTTACATTCTGACTGATTCCTGTAATGATTCCACCCCACTTACGAAATCTCTTCCACATTTCAATAGAATAATTAGCAGTCTGTGGCTGGTTCAGCAAAAGGTGAAATTCATCCACATAATAACGGGTTGATTTCCTGCGACTGCGGTTCTGTGATACTCTTGTCCAAACCATATGCTGGACAATCAACATCCCTGCTTTTCGTAGTGTGGTTCCAAGTTCCCGGATATCAAAGCATACCACTCTGTTCTGCGTATCGACATTACTTCGATGGTTAAATACATTCTGCGATCCTGTTACATACAACTGCAGACTGTTGGCAATGTTCTGTGCTGCTGGTTTATCTGGTGCATAAAAGTTCAGACGTTCATAGAAATCCTGCAAAGTCGGCATATTTTCCGGTTTTGGATCATTGTAAAGATATTTTTTATAAATGTCTTTTACACACAGGTCAATCATGGAAACCTCATCACCATTTAATTCTGCATTTTGAGGTTTCTTCATAATGACCTCGCAGAAAGATGTGATAAACTCTGCTTTATCAGCAATAATGGTATCAATATCCTCCATATCGCCATTAATCCTGTATTTCTCCGGATGATAAATAACATCCAGGTTCACTTCCATAGGATTGATGTAATCATTACTTTTTGCACTGATTTTAATAACTTCACCATTTAAGGCATTTACCAGCGGAAAATATTCTCCCTCCGGGTCACAGATAATAATGTCATCGTCTGTAATCAGGAAAACATTGAGAATTTCTCTTTTCGTTGCAAAACTCTTACCGGAACCAGGAGTACCCAAAATCAGGCCGTTAGGTGTTTTCAATCGTTTCCGATCCACCATAATGAGATTGTTTGACAGTGCATTTAAGCCATAGTAAAGAGCTTCACCGCCTTGGAAAAGTTCCTGTGTGGTAAACGGAACAAAGATTGCTGTAGAAGTCGTAGTCATAATTCTCTGTATTCCAGTCTGGTTCATTCCCAGTGGCAGTGATGCCACAAGTCCCTGTTCCTGCTGATATTGAAGTCTCCGTATATTGCAATTATATTTCTGGGCGATTCCTGCAGTCTGATACACAATATTGTCCAGTTTTCTCTTATTGTCCGCTGTATTCATCAGCAAAAAAGTAAGTTCAAAAAGTTTCTCATTCCTGGACTGGATTTCATTGAGCAATCCCTCCACATCCTCTCCGTATGTAGAAATGTCCGTTGGAATAATATCCATATCATATCCGCTTCTGACCGCTTTCTTCTGTTCTTCAATTTTCATTTTCTGAATATTTGACAGCGTACTTTTCAGACTTTTAATAGCTGCCTTGGGATCAATGGGACGCAAGTGCATATTGATGATAAGATTCTCTTCCAGATCCAGCAGATCTGCCAGCAGTTTATCCGTAAGTTCTGGTGATGTAATCTGTAAATATGACACGCATCCAAAAGTCTGTCCCATCCGAAAATAGCTGTCATTGCGAAAATCAAATCCGGTAGGTGCAATAAAGTCTTTTGTCTGCAGACCTGTTTTTGCAACCATCCCATAATGGAAATGGAAAGATTCTTTTGTGTCCATATTCATCACATCATGCAGAATTTTCAGACGTTCTACCCCATTTAAAGGCTCTGCCATGGCTCCCATCACCTTAAAATTATTCAATACACTGGCTTCAATTCTCTCCAGCCTGGATTTTGCATTTCGCAGATTATCCGCCTTAATGGAAAATGTAATATATTTTGTTTTTACAAGCCCATTATTTCCTTTGGAAAGCTGCATTTTCAACATATCCGAATATTCTTTCCGAATATCATTGAAACAGTCATCCTGCTCTGGAATATCAATATTTTTTGCATACTCATCAAAATTCACCTGTTGATTAAGAAATGTAATTTGTACCTCAACAGAGCTGTCAAATGAATTCAGGAACTCACAATAGTTCTCAAAAATAGCCGCTTTATCATCATTCTGCGCTAACTGGTAATTTATATCGTAGAACTGCACCATTTTTGAATAATAGTTATCATCTGTCCTGCAGATACCATCCTTATATATTTCCTTATATGGAATCGTATCCTTCCTCTTCTTCTGATTCTCCGCTTTTATCATCCGAAGTTCTTTCAGACGCTTTTTTTCTTCTTTCGTAAGTCCGGTTTTCTGTTTCTTATTTTTTTCGGTCTGCTTTTTTAAGGAAATGGAACGGATTTCTCGCTTCCCTGGCTTCTTTTGCCTTTTTCTCAAGCCATGCACCCTCTTTCTCTAATTTATCGTACTCTATAATCCGGTCATATAAGTTTTGGGAACGATAGACCCTGATTCCAGGTCTTAAAAATTTCTGCCGGATAATGTGAAGCAATATTTTCTCTGCTGGAAATCCATCCTTTTCATACATTGCAAAAAAGAAAAATGGCAGCATCACTATGATCATAAGCGTTGCTGCCACATCTGTTCCCAGTCCTGCTTTTGTCAGCAAATAGACCGGAACACCACAAATTCCTGCCAGAGAAAAACATATAATTTGTCTTTTAGTTAAATTCAGTGCTAATTTTGTCTTTATTTTTGAAAAATCTTTCGGCACTGGAACATATGCCATATTCTTGTTTCCTCCTAATGTGCATTGAAGATTGATTTTGCCAGGGAACTGGTCTTAAACAGGCTGAAACATAAAATAACTGTATATGCTGCAACTGACCAGATAGCTGTATGAAGATTATCCGCAACTGTAATGGCATTTACCAGAACCGCATAAATCGCAACACATACCATCATAAAAAATCCCTGGAATCCCAACGCTAATAATGCCTTCACGTAATTATTTCCAATACTTCCCCATTCCCTGTTCGTAAATGTTGAAAACGGAATAGGTGCCACAGAGACATAAAGATATATTTCTATCATTCGTCCATATAAAATGACGGTAATCAGGACTGATATGATTTTTAGACATAAACTGACCAGCATCGTTTCCAGACCAAGCCCCAGTAATTCTCCGATTCCCATATCTTCAATCTGCGTTTCAAGAAGCGTTTTCAATGCTTCTGTAACATCAATAGATGCGGAACCGGTTATCATACCGCCAGCATTGGATACCACATGATTCGCTACATCAAAAATTGCCATCGCAATATCAAAAGTATGAGTAACAAGATATACCGCTACCCACATCTTGAAAATGTATTTGAAAAACATAAACGTATCCGTATCGTGCATATTGTTTTTTTCCATAATCATGGAAATCAGCTCATAACACAGTACAAATGTAATAATCATCCCCGCAATGGGGACAATGACATTATCCGACAGATTTTTTATCATGGAAAAAATGCCACTGTTCCAATTTTGGGGTGTTTTCCCAACCTCTGTAGCAATCGTTTCTACTTTGGTATTTACATCGGTGAACATGGTATCCAGGTTTGATGTGATCCAGCCTGTTAGCAGATCCTTTATGAACTCTGTTATTTTTTCGGTTATTCCACCCATTTATTTATCCAAACAAAGTTGCAAGCTGTGGAATCAGGTTTATTCCAATCAGTACGATGCCACCGCCCGCCATCAACTGTTTTATCCCCAATTAGGTGTAAAACTCTGCTCGATGGCGGGCGGCGGCGTAC
>ERZ772876.3262-NODE-3262-length-12011-cov-2.958013_pt1 | contig 12011 bp, 11 predicted proteins | sample MGYA00580584_ERZ772876 | MGnify/ENA primary metagenome ERZ772876 (study PRJEB29015, sample SAMEA2737728) | human gut metagenome | biome: human gut; feature: human-associated habitat; material: faeces | place: China | collected 2012 ...
TATCTTGTGATTGAAGATCAGGTAAGAAAGGAAGATGCCGTAAAGTCCGAAAATAGAACCGGAAGCCCCTGCGCTTATCGTTTCGGGATGAGCAGTAAGGCTTGCCAATGCCGAGAATAATCCGGTCAGGAGATAGGCGGTCATCAACTTTCTGCTTCCGATAATCTGTTCCAAGAATATCCCGATGTATAATAGAGCATACATATTCATCAGCAAATGGATTATCCCGATATGGATAAAATTGCAGGTCACGGTTCTCCACCAATCACCGGTAAGTGTGAGCGGGCCAAAATCTGCACCCCATTTCATCAAAGAAATGCCTGTCGGTTCTATAAGGCTTACCCCACATATAGACATCACTATAAACAATGCCACATTTATATAAATAAGTAAGGGGGTTGCGATATTTCCTTTTCTTGGAGTTATTAGTGACCAGAATGACAGATCTTTGTTATCCTTTCCATTTGTCTCCTTATCGACAGGAAAGTTATATTCCTCAGAGCCTGCAGGGTTATTCTTTCTCTCTGTATCATCTGTATCAACAGTATGGACAGTTGATATGGTTTTTTCCTGATTATACCTGACCTTACCCCAATTAGCAGATTGCCCGGATGTGCATTCACCCCCGGCAAAAAGATGCCCTTCTTGCCCGGCAGCACCGGCAAGTGCCTCCCTTATTCTTCGAATATTCCGTTTGTTATGTCCGAAAGAACATATCGAGGTACGCTTGTTCAGGTCGTTTACGCTATTGACCCATACCTGACCTTTGTCGAACACGACAAAAATCTGTTCTCCCCATGTCATACCCCAAAGGGAAGGATTGGTATGAGCCACGATGCAGTCCTCGCCGTAATGGTCTACGTCCCAGTCATAAGTTACCGACAACTTGTATATCTGGTCATAAATCGCCTGTTTGTCCAATGAGGTCGGTATGCTCTGGAAATCCAGCTTGCGCCGTTGGTGCCGGTAAAGTATAAAGGCAAGCAGTCCGGGAATGATACCGAGCCATAAAAGACCCTCTATATCAATATTGCTCGAATAATGCATCACTCCGCTTATGGAAATAAACATTGCGGCATAAAGCATCAACATATGCGATGCGCCGTAGTGGGTGTACGCCCAGCTGATAATCAGGGGAAGCGTCTTCTTTTCCAATACAAAGGCGGCAAGGGGAGCATTCTTTTCCTCACGGTAGCGAATCCGGTAGGCAAGCCACCATATCAGTTCGAACAATGCACCTATAATCAGGATTGCAACAATATAATCCGCTTCGTCCAGCTTGCTCTCCCTGGGTTTGATGAAATAAGGAACCCCGCCAAAGGTCAGTTCCTCGCAGGACACATCATAACCCTCGCTGGTAAAGTAATAAGTGTAAGTGTATTCCTCCTTGTTTTTGGAACTCGAATATGAGTTGCTGTTTGGCGGTACCGTTTTCCCGTTAATGGTCAACAAGGGGGGATTCTGGTCGGGACGGGCGTTGCAGGTCAGGATTGCACGGTACTTGACGTAATCGCTCTTCAGTTGCTCCACCTCCAGATGACATTCCAACTTGCTCATGTCCACTTCGGCAGGATGTACGGACACCCGGTATTCCGGCGTGGTATATGTCTTGCCATCGGCCGTCACGGATGCGACAGGGATTCTGGCTTCCCCACTGTTTTTGAACTGTACAAGATAATAGAAACCTGTTTCATAGCTATTGCTTTTCACACCGTTTATAATGGAACAGCTCTCTCTCTTATGCGGCTTCGGACCGTTCAACACTTTAATGCTGTCATTGAACACTGGGTAGGAAGCCGTGTCGAATCGGGAATTAACCAGTGCATACGTCAGCCGCAGTACCCGCCCGACACGGAGACCGCCAACCGTATCAAGCTCCGCATGAAAATATACGGAGTCTGCAGTCTCCGAAGCATGCGTATGGGCTACCGGCAAAAATGCAGATAGCAATAACAGGCAGACGAACATTCGGCTTCTGATGAAGCAGTATTTTGTTTTACTTGTTCTTTTTGTCATATATCGTTGTTGAATACCATATTAGCACTCCATTTTATAATATATTCCAGGTTATGTTTGGTGGATATGAGTTTGTACTGAACAGGTTGGGACACAGTGAATCCGTTTCCTGTGTCCCAACATCAAAGATTATCGGTCCTTGAACCTTGCCGGTTGTCAGTCGGCGTCGTTATCGCACATGTGCCGGATAAATGCCTCGTTCTTCTCGTATTCCACCCCGGTGAGGATGACAGGGTCTGCAAGCCCTACAATCTTGTACCCCTTGGTATATGTAACCAGGATGCAATAAAGCTCACGCCCTTTTTCATCCTTTTCCACTTGCAACTGCACCGGTTGGTCGTTGCCGCTGGGTAAATCGCACAGGTACTCGAAATCATGGCGGTTGAAGGCTGCTACTATGTCGTCCTTGTCTGTCATGCTGCTGATGAACTTCTTGGACTTGTAACGCTTCACCTCGCCGCCACTTGTACGGTTATAGATTTTAAGGCCTGCGGCCAACGCGGTAAGGACACAGAAAACCGCCCCGATAACACCGGCTGTCCGTACCAGCCATGAGGGGATGAATGGCAGCCACCCGGGAAAAATGACAAGCAGCACACATACTGCCGTCAGTCCCCAGTAAATCATCGGTTTTACTTTGTCTTTCCGTTTCTCGAATTTCTCCGGCATGGCATCATAGACCTCTCCGAAATGGCTGGGAAAATGTTTTCCCTCATCCATAATTTTTTCTTCTTCCAGTTTCATTTTTCTCTGTTTTTTATCCTATATTGAAATTTGATTTTTTCCAGGGTGATTCGTCATCCTCCAGCAGCAGGCTTACTATCTCGTATGCCGTTTCACTGTCATCCGGGTCGCCGTGCCATACGCCTCTGCCCATGACGAAACTCATTCCGTATTCCTCCCATGAAGAGAAATGCTCAAGTGCCGTATCTGCCGCCGCCTGCATGATTTGCCACATTTCACTCTCGCTCACATAACCGCAAAGGTATGCCCAGCGTCCGAGGTTTACCAGACGCACCAGATCCCATGCGATGACGCTGCCCGGCATCTTCCCTCCGGGACACCATCCGTTTTCTTCCATGCTCTCCGCTATCAGGCAGACATCTCCTATCTTGCTTTCCTCGTCGTCTCGCTCTTCCTGTGATATGTTTTCGATTCCCCGTTTCCGGACTTTTTCAAGGGCTTCGTCGGCATCGGCATGATGCCCTTCTTCAAGCAGCCACTTCACAATCTCCAGTGTACTCTCGCGGTCAGTCACATTCCACCAGCTCTCAATCGTGCTCCTGATGCTTTCGACATCTTCCTCAGGACAGTCAATCGAATCCACATTCTCGTCATTATACACTAACATGGGCGCACCGAAAGCCAGCAGCCGGAGCTGTGCCGTATCCAGTTTGCCGTCGTCGGCTTTGTTAATGGTCCACCCATCACTACCGAAGGCGTCCATCATCTGTGCCATTGCATCGGACGAGGACAGTTCCTCTCCGAGTGTGCCGTCCATCATTCCCTGCATCATCTGCTGGGCGTATGCCATGTTCTGACGGCCTGCCTGCGCCACCGTCTCCGGGTCTATGCCTGCCGCTTTCAGCATAGCTTCCTGCTGTGCCTGTGCTGCTGCCATGTCGGGCATTCCCGCGCCCATCTGTGCCATGAGTTGTTCCTCCATGCCGCCGGGCATCTGGAATCCCGGGATATTCCCGAACATGGACTGTGCCTGTTCCATCGCTGCCCTTACTGCGGCTTCCTGTGCCGCCTTTGCCATTTCCTCCGGACTTTGAGGATTTGCTTTTTCTTTTGTCATATCATCTTGATTATTAAAAATGTGATACTCTATCCTTCGGCTCCTGCCGTCAGCAGGATTTCCGTTATTTCGTTGTAACCCCGCTCACTGGCATAATACAATGCCGTATGCTGGAGATTGTCCGCAAGGTTCACGTTCGCCCCATGCTCCACAAGGAGTGAGACAAATTCGTTGTTCCCTTCTCTGGCGGCAAGGATTAGGGGCGTTTCCCCGTTCCCGTTCTGCGCATCTGCCTGTGCGTGGGCTGCTATCAGGTCGTTGCCGATAAACTTGTTCCCGGACCATGCGGCAAAATGTAGCGGGCTGTTTCCGTCCAATTGGGCCTTGTTTACATCAGCTCCGGCACCGATCAGAAGCCTGGCAACGGCAAGGTTCCCTTTCATGCAGGCGATGATTAACGGGGTTTCCCCTACGTCGTTCGCCGTATCTATCATGTCGGGGTATGCAGAAAGTAGCGAGCGGACGATTTCCGACTGGCCGTTGAAAGCCGCCTGATGAAGCGGTGTGTTGCCATGTGTATCGGTCGTGCTTTCTACGGACAGACGTTCCACCACTGTACGCAATCCTTGTGCAGTGGCGTAGTCTATCGCCTTGTGCCCCGTGTTGTCGGCTATTTCCGTGTCCGCTCCCTGTTCTATCAAGAACAGGGCGGCGTCTGTACGCCTGTTGTCAAGCAGACGGATCAACGGGGTACGGCCATCGCTGTCCGTTGCATCAATGTCCGCTCCGTATTGTACCAGTTTCCCGATTATCTCCTTGTTCCCGCTCCGGGAAGCGGCGTGCAAGGGTGTTTCCGACAGGTTGTTGGCGATGGTCGCATCCGCCTCGCTGTCAAGCAGCAGGTTCACGATGTCCCTGTAACCTTTCAGACAAGCGTAATGCAGCGGCGTATTGCCCTCGGCGTCCCGCTTGTTCACGTCGATGCCGCCTTTCTTCAGGAATATCTGCACGATGCCTTTCTGTCCGTTCCGGCAGGCATTCAAAAAAGTCATATTGTTGTCCATACGGTTAGCTGTATTTTAGTAAAAACTTGACGAGTGCCTCGTCGTTCTTTTCCGTTGCAATGTCGAGAACCGTCTTTCCCTCGTTGTTCACGGCGTTCACGTTCGGGGTGCCGAAGTCCATCACGAGGGCGGCGGCTTCCTTCGAGCCTCTCATCGAGCTGGCTGCGATGTAATGCAGCAGGGTATTGCCCCATTTGTCCCTGGCGTTGATGTCCGCTCCGGCTTCAAGCAGTATTTCAAGTGTCTCTGCATCCTGTTCCGTGCAGGAACGCCCGTCGTATGGATATGACCTCGGCATGGCCGCGAAACGCGGTATGTTGCCGTCCCAGTACCGTCCCCCATAGAGATTCATCGCAGGGGTCTGTCCCTGCATGTTGGCGGCATTTACATCCGCCCCGTTCTCCACAAGATAACGTACAGCCCAGATACCCGTATCATATCCGGCCCCGCGGCAGGCGACGGACAAGGCTGTGTTCCCCTCCTTGTCGGCGGGGCTTTCCGGGTCCCACCCGCATTCCGTCAGGCATTGAAGGAAATGCAGACATTCTTCCTTGTCCTCGTGCTCGTGTCCTCTGTTGCTCATCCATACGGCAAAGGCCGTCCGTTCTTCCGCGTCCCTGAAATTGGGGTCGGCACCGCCTCTGAGCAGCATTTCCGCTGCGGTGAAGTTCTCCCATGCCAGGGCGCAACCCAACGGGGATTTGCCCTTGAAGTCGGTCATGTTTTTATCCTCGCAGATGCTTTGGGTATCTACTCCGGAACGCAACAGGGCATCCAAGGCTGTCATGTCATTGTGCCATAATGCCTGGAAGATGTCCAGCCCTCCGGCGAGGGCGGCCAGACCGTCCGTTTCGGGGTCCTGTCCGGACAGCAAGGCCCCGATTTTACGCGCACCGCTTTCCACGGCTATGTCAAAGGCGGTTTTCCCGATGCTGTCCTTTTCTTCAGGGTCTATCTGTCCGCTTTCCAGAATGAGCTTTGCGGTGTGGCAGCACTGTCTGTCCGATTCCCGCAGGTTTTCCAGTTCGGCATACGCTTCCTGCTTGGATTTGTCCGAGTACCACCGCTGGGAAAAATCTGCTATCCGTCCTTCCGTGCGCCTGATATCGTCCGCAATAAGTCCGGCAGACAAGCAGATGACGTGCAGCACGTTTCTGCCGCTCCTGTCTGTAGAATCAATGCGGTTCCCTGATGTCAGAAGGACATCGGCCATCAGGAAATGGCGGTTGCGCACGGCTTCTATCAGGGCGGTCGTATCTTTGCCGGAACGTGGCACTCTCGCCCCTTTGGACAGAAGCAGGCCGGCAATGTCGGCATAGACGGCATCGTCCGGTCGGGGACCGCGACGCGCCATGACGCACAGCGGTGTGTCGCCGTCGTCGTTTTTCTCATTGGGGTCCGCGCCCCTGTCCAGCAGGATACCTACGGCTGTCATGTCTGCAAAATGGCAGGCCGTATGCAGAGGGGTATTATTCTTGCGGCTTTCGTCCAGGCTGTCAAGCGGGACATCCTGGTATGCTTCGTATAATTCGGAAGGTTCCGAATCATGGGAAGTGTGCAGATTGTAGATTTCTTTATTGGTCATCATTGTTGCATGAAGTATTGATTAACGTTTCAATATGTTTGTATTTCCCGCCCAGCCGGAAGGAAATGGCCTTGACTTCTCCGTACAGATGCTGTTTGCAAGCGGCTTCCGCCTTCAGGCGCAGGAGCCGGGTGTATGCCAGCGGTTCTGGAGTGCCTTGCGATATGGGGCAGAACGGTGATTCCTCGTCATGGAGGTAACGGAGGAAGGCTTCAGGAAGTCTTTCCGTGCCGTGGCCGACATTCATGGACACAAGGCGTTCGGCTTCACAAAGCAGCCTGTGGCACTCATCGTACCATTCCACCATGAAACAGCAGAGGGCTTTGTTGTACAGTAGCTTAAAATCCTTGGCCGGAATACGGTCAAAGCACACATAGGCGGAAGAAAAAGCCTTGTTGCTTAGGAATGAAACTCCAGCAGCGAACAGCTTGTCCGCATCTTCTTTAGGTATGCCTGGGGTATTTGCAAACTGTGTCATATCAGAAAGTTTATTGGAATTTATAAATGACTTTTATTAAGTAGCCATGCTGCCTGCCACATTTTGTTGATTTAATGATCTAAGATTAAATTCTGTATTGTATTATTTTTCCATATAAAGCTGAAGCTATAATCCAAATCATATGTGGTGAAGGTGATTTCCCAGCTATTGTTGTATTTCTCGGATAATTTGATTTCTTCAGGATAGAATCTGTTTTGCCACGAGGCATATATTTCTTCCTTATGTGCCAACCGGCTTTCATCAGGCAAGCGGCTTCCCACTCGCTCATTCACTGATTTCCAGTTTTCCAGCAACACCTGTAAATCCAATATCTGCCGGGGTAATGGAGCCGAAGTGTCTCCATCCAGCCAAATCACTGTTTCAGCCGAATATGATGGCAACTGTAATGTACACCACCAGCCGCATCGCTCGTTCGGCCACCAATCGCAAACTTTGGAATGAAAAACTCCCAAGCCTTTTATCGCATATTCTCTTTTTCTTCCCAATAAAGCAATTGCCAGCTTCTTGATATGATTCATTGTTCTTGTTTTAAGTGTTATTTGAGAATGAGTTTTATGGTTTGAAAAGGAACACCGGTTGGGGCTACCTTTCCTTGCAGCCGATGAACTTGCTTTTGTATATGGCATACTCTACCGTATAAACAGCCAGTTTCACGCCTAAGAACATGCCAACAAGCAATATATATGCTACAAAACAAAAATGATTATACAGGAGGTCTGTCAAGAATATAGGTATCAGCAGGGCCGTGATTGTAGCGTTCTGAAACCATTTCTGTACTTTCAATAACAGGTCAATGTACAAGTGATTCTCTATGTAGCTGAACCCCCATCTGTAATTATGTCGTTTCAGGTAAGACAACGAGAACCATAGTCCTGTAAGTGAAGCGATAAGGGCTACATACCACCATGCATCCATGTATGGGAACATGCTTTTTAAGAATGTCAGCAGAACAATGCCAATGATGCTGCATTCATAGACTATTCTTACTTTTGTTGTATTATTCATATATATATTGTTTGTAGAAACGCCATTGGGTTGAAGCACCTCCGCATACGAAGTATTTCTGTATCTTCCGGCGTGATTTTACGAAAATTTGATTTTCATGCCAGAGCCTCGATGTAGCTGTTCTTGACAGCAGCCATCATAAAAGGCATTTTGATATATCCGTTCGCTCATACGATTCCTCCTGCAATCGGAATAGTGCCGGTACTTCGCTTTCGGGTCTTCCGGTATTCGACACATTCTGACCGACCTGCCCGGAACACACAGCAGGCCATTCCCGGATGCTCTATCCGGATGTAATACGCATCATGTTTTTCTTCCATGTACAGAAGGATGCTTCCTCTTTGTTTCTGAATCTTATCCATGTTGCCGAAACTAAATTCATATGCGCAAATATAGCAAAAGGATTGCAAAAACAAACTGACCGGTCTGTTTTATTGTGTTAAAACTTATAAGAAGGATGATTTACGGATATGGTTTTTACCGGAAATCTGCTTTCAAACCTTCAGTAAAGAGCAAAGGAAATGAAGCCTCTTTGTGTAAATCGCCTGATATTCAGCATTGAAATCTACCGATACCCTCCGTACCGTTGATGCCTTCTCAACATGCGGCTTAAATCTTTCAACTGCACAATTCCTTTCGTATTTCCCGAAATTCGATTCCCTGCAATACTTTGAAAGGAGCATTGTAAGATGCTGTCCTTCTGCTGCCAACTACTGAATTCTCTGTTATACAATTCTCAGCCAATGGCGATGCGTTATGATGAAATAAAGCAATATGACCCAAAGAGGATAAATCACCCAGGACATGATGCAGGAGAACCTTTGACTGCCAAACAGCAATGGCTTTTCCCGCATTATTTCAATTCCCCTTTTCTTTTTGATGTAATGCCTGCTCATGAAATGATACATGATGCAATAGATTAGGATGAAGAAAATAAACGGCAAATCATAATCGAAGTTATCTTTGACCAATGGATAAATCAACACTATTGCAGGTAAAAATAATAGTCCGCAAAATAGCATCACAGTTCTTTCATGCGGGTTTTCCAACCGAAATTTGTCCCGGTTGAATATGAAGAATTGATAATACATTGCATCGAAGAAGAATTTTATCAGTCTGATTGCTTTCATGCTTGCTTTACATTATGGCAAAAAAACGATATATTATCGTCTAACGCCCATATCGTCCTTGCTATCTTTTGCCAATGAATCATTCGTTCCAATTTATAATATCCGGCGGCAACTAATCGCTATTGGGGTGATTAAGTCGTTTGCTACCGGCATACAGTTTCATAGCATAAGAAATAATCATTACCATCGCAAGATAAGTCATGATGATTGCGCCAACAATCCAACAAAAGTAGAAGTTGTTTTCATCAGACGGTATCATATTTTCTGTTAGCGCCCCAGTGCGTTCATATTCCGCCTCGTAGGTGCCAAGTGTTGGCAGTGCGCTAAACCATAATAGGCTCCAAAGGTTAAAAACAGCTTGTAGCAGAAGAGCGGACAACCGACACAACGTATTGCGTATCGCTATATCATACAATATATAAATGGGACAAATGCCAATTAGTGCCATCATGCTTACCAAAGGTCTGCGGTCGTCATGGGCAATCCATTCTCCCCCTTGCATTTCTATCGCATAATATTCAAAGTATAGAATAACAGCGAAAAGCAAGAAGTATATCGTGAACTTTATGACATTGGCTTTTCTCATTGAATTTGTATTTCAAGTTGGCAATCCTAATCTCACCGCCTAAAGATACGGGAAAATAACGGAAAGGCAGATCGTTCTGCGAGATTTTTAATGAATTATCCTATAAAATAACTGGAAACTATTGTTAGAATCTACAACAAACGCATTAATTTTATTTTACTTGTATTGGATATGTATAAGTTATGAGTTCCTGACCACAATATACCCTAAATAAGATGCTGTCTCCACATAGAAGATTTTCTATTATACCGGGAGACTTTGCTTTAAGAATATCAACAGACTCAATGTGCAGAGAATCTTTATTCTCTCTCCTCATTTTCTTCAAATATGGCTCAAAAAAGTCGGATAATTCATCACCTTCGGCATATTGGGGACGATGAGAGGTATAGGCAACAAAAACTTTCTTGCGGAATTTTATATCCTGCAAATAGATGTTTGCTTTTAATGTATTATTTTCAACGTGAAAGGTCGTTATCCCAGCTCCCCAAGAGTTCCTCCTAAAATATTTATTATTGTACCAATAACCTTCATTGGCTAATTGGACCTTCTTTAATGACTCTTTTGATATTTCAAAAGCAAGAGGGATTTTGACCGCTGAAACCTTATCAGAGTCCCTTCCTTTTTTCAAAACTATCGGATATTCAGATGATATTTGGTTTATATTAACCTTATTGCCGGATGCACATCCATACAGACATACAATCAAGATCATGCTGAGTACAACTATTTGCTTTCCCATATAGTGATTAAAGTCTTAGAATTTAGATAATAACTTATAGCTATTAGTGTGTATCATATATTTTTCTCTTCTCTCTATAAAAAGAATCCAAATCATAAAAGGATTCTTCGATGCGGTTCATATACATATCGTCCATTCTGTCGTCATAATCCCCATTAATCCAAATTCTATAATATTTTTTCCCATTTATACCATCAAGATAGTATCTTGATTGGATTAAAATGTCTTTTGCATGGTTTCTAAAATCTTTAACATTATCCCAATTATCAAATATGGGGGTATATTCATCACCTTCTCTAAAATCCTTAGTCATATATTTCGTTTCCTTGTAGAATATACGTTCCAATGCCTTGTACTTCTTCAATGTGTCAAGCGACCATGTTTCAAAGTTGTACTTTTCCACTACCTTGCGCAATTTGCTGGTATCGCAAGGAGCATTGCTTACTACAAAAGCCTCATATTTCACCCGTTCGGTTTGTCTTGAAAGAATCGGATAAAACTCCGTCGGCTTGCAAGGGTTGTACCCGCAAGCCAGCCATTTCCACATCAGCAACCCTGCTGCGAGGATGGTCAGGATAAGTATGGTTCGCTTTTTCATGGGCAACTTGGGTTTAGCATACATATCAACTTATTTATCAGTCTTTGATTGTAAGACATGTCGTAAGCCCCAACAGTATTCCGTCTTGCTGTGGCTCTGGTAGCAATTATCTTCATCTAAATAAATATCCAACTTCCAAAAGTCCAAATCCTCTTTGCGGATGACATCGCCGTAGTTATCTATGAAAACAGCCACCTCGTCCTCCTCTTTCCAACTCCAAAGGTAGGGCAACCTGTAGCAGACAGTATGATTTTCGATATACAGTTTCTCCAAATCCCCATCTTGCCGTACAAACTATTTTTCCCAAATACTTGCTCTCTTGTGGAGTATGGAAGATAATGGTCGGATGAAGCTCACGATATAGCCACCCCGACAGCACAAGGGCAGCTATAACGGCTATTGTCTTTACCAATCCTTTATGTTGTTTCAATCGGACAGTCATATTCTCCATTTTGGTTGCCAATGATTCAGCAGGAAACAGTTCGACCTTATCCTGCGTTATGGGTTTGTTTCAGTCTGATACAAGCGTTATCTCGCCATCGCCTCATGCGCTGTTAAGCAACAGATAGAAAGTCGCGAACTGGACTATCAGAGAAACGACATAGATGCTGTAATAGAGCAGATATTTTTTCTCTTTGTCAAACTTGGCGAAATACTTTCTGTACTTGTCGTTCTTGAACAGGAATATGCGATTGGCATAATACAAGAACAGCACGATGATTGCGAAACACAAAATACAGAGGAAGATGTTCCCAACAATCATATTCAAAACGCTCAATAATTCCACCCTGAAAATCTTGATGCAGGCAAGGCAGACAAGACAGAGCATCCAAAAGCTGATGATACATGGGGTGTTAGTCGCCCAAATTATGATAGAACTATTGATGCCTTTATGCATTTCGGCTGCTTCTTGTTTCTGTGCCATCGAAATGCCCCGTTTTATATAGCGGTTGTTCCATTTCGAGAGACTTAGCCAATAGAAAGGATTTAGCAACCTCTCGAAAATGAAAAACAGCAGCTTATAAGTGCAGTAATAATTTATATTGTA
>ERZ772876.3272-NODE-3272-length-11977-cov-8.908069_pt1 | contig 11977 bp, 10 predicted proteins | sample MGYA00580584_ERZ772876 | MGnify/ENA primary metagenome ERZ772876 (study PRJEB29015, sample SAMEA2737728) | human gut metagenome | biome: human gut; feature: human-associated habitat; material: faeces | place: China | collected 2012 ...
CCGGCTCCCGGTAGCCTGCATCGGCGGTGGAGATGCACCCCATGCCGCCGCAGGCCGCCACGGCACCGGCCAGCCCGCCCAGAGAAACGCCCACGCCCATGCCGCCCTGCAGGATGGGCACAGACAGGGTTTTCTTTCCGAGCGTCAGCATTCCTCGCTCAGCGCGTGGATACGCTGCCTCCCGCCGTTCCACAGGTCATCCAGAATGTCTGCCACAGGGCGCACCTCGTGGAGCATTCCAGCCACCTGACCGGCCATCAGACTGCCGGTGGAGGTGTCGCCTTCAAATACGGCCCGGCGCAGACTGCCCAGGGTGAACTTTTCCAGCTCCATCTTATCGGCACCGGCCTTTTCCTGCCGGACATATTCACGGCTCATCCGGTTTTTCAGCACCCGGACCGGGGAACCGCCGATGCGTCCGGTCACGATGGTATCGCTGTCCTTGGCATTGAGCAGGGCAGCCTTGTAGTTTTCGTGGATGGGGCACTCCTCGCTCACCAGCAGGCAGGTGCCCACCTGCACGCCGCAGGCACCCAGCGCCAGAGCTGCTGCCAGCTGACGGCCATCGGCAATGCCTCCCGCCGCAATGACGGGCAGATCCACTGCGTCCACCACCTGCGGCACCAGCGCCATGGTGGCCATTTCGCCCACATGGCCGCCGCTCTCGGTCCCTTCGGCGATCACGGCATCAATGCCCAGCTTCTCCAGATGCTTTGCCAGCACGGCGGCAGCCACCACGGGGATCACCTTGATGCCCGCCGCTTTCCACATGGGAACATATTTGCCCGGGTTGCCTGCGCCGGTGGTGACCACCTGCACGCCTTCTTCCACAACGATCTGGGCAAACTCGTCTGCCTGCGGGTGCATCAGCATGATGTTCACACCAAAGGGCTTGTCTGTGAGCTGCTTGCACCGGCGGATATTTTCGCGCAGGGTGTCGGCATTCATGCCGCCCGCACCGATGATGCCCAGTGCACCTGCATTGGAGCAGGCTGCGGCAAACTCACCGGTGGCAATGTTTGCCATGCCGCCCTGGATGATGGGGTATTTTGTGCCTAAAATTTCATTTAAAAGTTTCATAGTTTTATCCTATCGGTAAGCGTCCTCGCCCTCTCAGTCTCGCTCTGCTCGACAGCTCTCCCAAGGGGAGAGCCCTTGGCAGTACGGTAAACTTTTCGGTTTTGCCAAAGGCTCCCACTTTGGGGGAGCTGTCACCGAAGGTGACTGAGAGGGCGAGCCCGTTTGCCGAACATGATTTTTACTCTTTGTATTGAAAAATTGCGCCGCCCCATGTCAGGCCGCCGCCAAAGCCGATGCAGGCCAGAAGCTGGCCCGGCTGCAGCTGCCCGTTCTCGGCAAGCTCGTTCAGGGCTACCGGGATGCTGGCGGCGCTGGTGTTGCCGTGGCGGTCCATGTTCTTGTAGAATTTGGCCGGGTCGGCGTGCAGAGCCCGCACACAGTGGTCGATGATGCGGCTGTTGGCCTGATGACAGACCACCCAGTCTACCTCGTCCAGCGTCTTGCCGGTCTCGTCCAGCACCGTGTGCAGGCAGCGGGGCAGGGCATCCACCGCAAAGCGGAACACTGCCTTGCCGTCCATGGTGATGGGGGCGGAACCGTTCCGGTCCGGCCCACCGGCGTGCAGGACGTCGCTGCCCCGGGCCCCCAGCGTGAGGGCAAAGGGGGTGTCGGCCAGCCGGAAGATGGCCGCGCCCGCGCCGTCGCCAAACAGGACGCAGGTGGAGCGGTCGGCGGGGTCCATCAGGCGGGAAAGGGCTTCGCACCCGATGACCAGGGCGTACTGCCCGCCCAGCGTGGCCAGCAGGCCCCGCGCTACGGCGGTGCCGTACAGAAAGCCGGAGCAGGCTGCGTTGACGTCCAGCGCGGGCCGGTTCTCCGGCAGGCCCAGCGCCGCCTGTACCTGACAGGCCACACTGGGGGTGGCATCCGGGGCCGACAGGGTGGCGCACACGCAGCAGGCGATGTCTGCCGGGGCAAGGCCGCTGCGCTGCAGCGCCTGTTTTGCGGCGGCAATGGCCAGCGTGGCGGCGGATTCGTCCGCGGTGCACCAGTGCCGGGTGCGGATGCCGGTGCGGGAGGTGATCCACGCGTCACTGGTGTCCACGGTGCGGCTGAGCTCTTCGTTCGTGACCGTCCGGCCGGGCAGCGCCCCGCCGGTGGCTATCAGCTGGAAGCCCTTCATGCGTTCCTCATTTCTCCGATCTGGCGGTATTTCTTGTAGCGCTGGTCGGCCAGGGCCCTGCCGTTCATGCGGCACAGCGTTTTCAGGTGTGCCCACAGGGCAGCGTCCAGCTGCTCAAACAGCACCGTGTGGCCGCGCTGGGCACCGCCCACCGGCTCCGGGATCACTTCTTCCACGATGCCGTCCTGGTACAGATCCTGTGCGGTCAGCTTCATCATCTCGCAGGCTTCGCCGCTGCGGGAGGCGTCCTTCCACAGGATGCTGGCAAAGCCCTCGGGGCTCAGCACCGAGTATACGGCGTTTTCCAGCATGAGGATGTGGTTTGCCACACCCAGCGCCAGCGCACCGCCGGAGGAGCCCTCGCCGGTGACGACGGCGATGACCGGCACGGTCAGGCCGCTCATCTCCATCAGGTTGCGGGCGATGGCCTCGCCCTGGCCGCGCTCCTCGGCGTCCTTGCCGGGGTAAGCGCCCGGCGTGTCGATGAAAGTGATGATGGGCCGACCGAACTTCTCGGCCTGCTTCATCAGGCGCAGGGCCTTGCGGTAGCCCTCCGGCCCCGGCATGCCGAAGTTGCAGGCCAGATTCTCCTCCAGCGAGGAGCCCTTGCGGTGACCGATGACGGTCACCGGCATGCCGTGGAAGCGGGCCACACCGCCCAGAATGGCGGGGTCCTCCTTGCACTGGCGGTCGCCCCGCTGCTCAAAGAAGTCGGTGAACAGGGCGGAGATGGTCTCGTCAATGTGGGGACGGTCCGGGTGCCGGGCCAGAAAGACCCGGTCCTCGGCGGTCAGCGGGCCGCAGGCACGCAGGATCTCGTCCTCCTCTACGGCAAGTTCTGCCAGCTCGGCGGCGTGGGCCGTGATGGCGTCCATGTCGTCGCCGCTGCCCTTCAGGGCGGTGATCTGCGCATCCAGCGGAGCCAGCTGCTCCAGAATTTCCTTGATCATTCGTGTTTTCCTCCCACATGAAGCTGCAGCACCCGGATCAGGGTGTCGCGCAGCTGGTCGCGGGGCACCACCTGATCCACAAAGCCGTGCTCCAACTGGAACTCGCTGCGCTGGAACCCGGCGGGCAGCTTTTCGCCGATGGTCTGCTCAATGACGCGGGGCCCGGCAAAGCCGATTAGCGCCCCCGGCTCGGCCAGCATGATGTCGCCTAGGCTTGCAAAGCTGGCGGTCACGCCGCCGGTGGTGGGGTGGGTGAGCACGCTGACGTACAGCCCGCCTCTGGCGGAAAAGCGCTGGATGGCGGCGCTGGTCTTGGCCATCTGCATCAGGCTGAAAATGCCCTCCTGCATGCGGGCACCGCCGCTGGCCGAGAAGATGACCAGCGGCAGGCGTTTGGCTGCGGCGTACTCCACCGCGCGGGTGATCTTTTCGCCCACGGCGGTGCTCATGCTGCCCATGAAAAACCGGCTGTCCAGCACGGCAGCCACACAGGCCACCCCGCCGATGCGGCCGGTCGCCGTGACGGCGGCTTCGCGCAGGCCGGTCTTGTTCTGGGCGGCGGTCAGCTTTTCCGGGTAGCCGGGGAACCGGAGCACATCCTGCGGGGGCAGGTCGGCGTCCAGCTCCCGGAAGCTGCCGTGGTCCAGCACCAGACTGAGCCGGTAGTAGCCGCCGATGGGCATGTGATAGCCGCAGTTGGGGCAGACGTAAAGGCTGCGGGCCCAGATGGTGCGGGTGGCGCGGCGGCCGCACTGTTTGCACTCCACGAACTGGGGTTCATGCCAGACGGCCCCGGCATCCCGCCGGGCTTTCAGCTGAAAGGTGCGTTCCCGCATCCGGCCGGGGAACAGGTCTCGGATCTCGTTCATGGTGTTCTGCCTCAGATGTGTGCGGTGATGTAGTTGTAGATGTCACCCACGGTCTTGAGCTTTGCCAGCTCCTCGTCCGGGATGGACACACCGCAGGCATCCTCCAGCGCCATGTTCAGCTCCACGGCATCCAGGCTGTCGGCCTCCAGATCCTCGGTCAGGCTGGCCTCCATAGTCACCTTGTCCTCGTCGCAGTTCAGGGTATCGACAACGATCTTCTTCATTTCTTCAAACGTCATGGTAGTGTTCTCCTTTGTTCTGGTTGTATGAATGAATTAGCTAAAATGTTTGAGCAATTCGGAACACGACCATTATAGCCGAATCGTTGGATAAGTCAACAAAAATGACTAAAATAATTTATCTTTTACAGTTCTGACACACTTTCCTTCCTTTTTATAATGCACGGTACAGGCGGCGGTCTGCGTACAAAACCCATTGACACGATGTGGTGGCGCTGGCCATCGCGGTCATGATCGGTGACGGCTGCTGTGCCTTCGTCAGCATCAGCCTTGGGCAGGACGAAGTGCACCGCGCAAAGCAGAGCGTGGGCAACGCGGTGGTGCTGTGCGCAGAATGACCAATTCTTCCGGCAAAAAACTGGAAATGTTGATGCAATGCAAATCTTGTAAAATGTGCCCGCCTCGGCTATAATACCTTTCATGAATGTACACAACGTCCTGCCTCTTTCCGGCAGGGCGTTTTTCACGGCAAAAATGCAGAGCAACGGCTCTTTTTTGCATGGATGGGAGGAAACCTATGACCAAGGATATGACGCAGGGCAGCCCGCTGAAGCTGATCCTTGCCTTTGCAGTGCCGCTGATGCTGGGCAGCCTGTTCCAGCAGTTCTACAACCTGGCCGACACCATCATCGTGGGCCGCTTTGTGGGCGTGGAAGCGCTGGCGGCCGTGGGCAGCGTGGGCGGCCTGAACTATCTGGTGCTGGGCTTTGTCAACGGCATTGCCTGCGGCTTTTCCATCCCCATCTCCTGGACCTTCGGTGCCAAGGACTATAAAGAGATGCGCCGCTACACGGCCAACACCGTGTGGCTGTCCATCCTGTTTGCGGTGGTGCTTACGGTGGTCACCGTGGCGCTCACCCGCGCCGTGCTGGTGTGGACCAACACCCCTGACAACATCATCGACCTGGCCGATGTCTACATCCGCACCATCTTTGCGGGCATCCCCCTCACCTTATTATACAATGTCACCAGTGCCCTGATGCGCGCGCTGGGCGACAGCAAGCGCCCGCTGTTCTTCCTGCTGGTGGCCAGCTTTCTGAACATCGGGCTGGACCTTGCCTGCATCATCGTGTTTGACATGGGTGTGTTCGGCGCGGCCTTTGCCACAGTGTTCAGTCAGGGCGTGGCCGGTGTGGGCAGCCTGCTGTACATCCTGCGCCACTACCATGAGCTGCGCTGGAGCAAGGACGAAGGCGCGTTCAGCCTGCCCCACTGTGCAAAGCTGTGCAGCATGGGCATCCCCATGGGCCTGCAGTGCAGCATCACGGCCATTGGCAGCGTGGTGCTGCAGGGTGCCGTGAACGGTCTGGGCAGCGACATCGTGGCCGCACAGACCGCCGGTAGCAAGGCCGCCCAGTTCCTCTGCGTGCCCTTGGAAAGCATCGGCACTGCCATGACCACCTACGCCAGCCAGAACATGGGTGCCCACGACCTCAAGCGGGTGGACCGCGGCGTGTACACGGCGCTGGGCATCGGCTGCGTGTACAGTGTGGCGTCCTTCCTCATCCTGCGGTTCACGGATAAGCTGCTCATCGGCCTGTTCCTGGAAGCCAAGGAGACTGCCATCATGGCCAACGCCCAGAGCTTCATCTTCTGGAACAGCGTGTTCTACATCCCGCTGGCGGTGCTCATCATCTACCGCTACACCATCCAGGGGCTGGGCTATTCGGGCCTTGCCATGTTTGCCGGTGTGGCCGAGATGGTGGCCCGCGCCATGGTGGGCTTCTGGTTCGTGCCGCTGTGGGGCTACTTTGCGGCCTGCATCGCAAGCCCGGTGGCCTGGTTCTTTGCCTGCTTCTTCCTCATCCCGGCCTACATCGTGGTGCGCAAGCGCCTGCAAAACGAAAAACAGGCCGATGCGCAGCAGGCGGCAAGGGCCTGATAGTACGCCCTCTCAGGCATGCCCTGCCGGGCATACCAGCTCTCCCAAAGGGAGAGCCCTTGGCAATGCGGTGAGCTTTATGGTTACGCCAGAGGCTCTCCCTTTGGGAGAGCTGGCGAGCGAATGCGAGACTGAGAGGGCAAGCCTGTTCAAACAAAAAAGCATCTGCAACGGATCCCGCCATTGGAGGCGGAAGGTTGCAGATGCTTTTATTTTAAGGCAGAAAAGTCGGTTTACGACGCTGACTTAGTTCTCCGGTGCAGCGAAGGCGATGGGGGTAGCGCCTGCAGCGGCGTCCACGCTCTTCAGAGAGAGCGGGGTGGTCTCGTAGTGCAGGGTCTCGAAGGTCTGGGTCTGGCCGTCCTCGGTGGTGAACTCCAGCACATAGGTCACGTCAGCCTGCTTGTCGGCCTCCACGTCGCGGGTGATGACCACGCTGTCGCCGTCAGCCAGGCCCTCACCGGCCAGGTTGTCGCCCTTGTCCTCGGCGCCGACTTCGTACAGGTACAGGTCGGTGACGGTGGAACCGGTGGTGTTGTACACGGTGTACTCGGCAGTGGTGGGCTCAGCGGCCTCGCTGGAAGCAGCCTCAGAGCTTGCAGCCTCGCTGGATGCGGCAGAGGATGCCACAGAAGAGGAAGCAGCGGTGGAAGAGGAGCTGCCGCAGGCGGTCATGCCCACAGCCAGTGCCAGAGCGGCAGCAACGATTGCAACATTCTTGAGTTTCATGCGAAATACTCCTTTGATCTTTTTTCGTTCTTCTCGTTTCAACCCAACCAACCGGGTGGGCGGGTTGTTGAGGTTGATTATACGCAAGATTAAACAAAAAATCAAGTCTCATGTCGGCATTTTTTACGATGAAATAGGAATTGTTACCATTTTGACATGAATCTGTCACAATTTAGCAGAGACTAACTTGAAGTTCCGTCCTGCTGCACCGGCGCATCCGGGACGCAGCACCGCCGTGGCGGGTGCCGCATTTTTGCCCCATCTCCCGATTTACAAATCTGCCGAAAAAGGCTATACTATAAATAATTATGCAAACAGGGAGGTGAGCAGATGGCAGAACAGGAGCTGGAACAGCTGGAAGGCACGGTGGAAGATATCATCTACGAGAACGCCGACAACGGCTACACCGTGTTCGAGGTGTCCGGCGGCGGGGTCATCACCGTGGTGTGCGGCGTCGTGGGGGAGCTGCACGCCGGGGAGAGCGTCATCTGCCGCGGCCGGTACGAGAACCACGCCACCTATGGCCGGCAGTTCCACGCGCAGGAGTGCGAGACGGACATGCCCAAGGATCTGGAAGCCGTGTACGCCTTCCTTGCCAGCCGGTCGCTGCCCTACATCGGGGCCAAGACGGCGGACAAGATCATCGACCTGTTCGGGGCCGAGGCGCTGGAGGTCATTGCCAACGACCCCGCCCGGCTCACGCAGGTGCCCGGCATCTCGCCGGACAAGGCCGACCGCATCCAGCAGGAGTTCAAGCGGATGTTCGGCATGCGGGAGCTCATCGCCTATCTGGCACAGTTCGAGATCGGCCCCCGCAAGGCCATGGAGGTGTTCCGGGCGTTCGGGCCGGGGGCCATGCAGGCGATTTCGGCCAACCCCTACCTGCTGTGCGGGGAGCCGCTGCAGCTGGACTTCCGCCACGCCGACAGCATCGCCCAGTATTACCACATGGAGGGCGACTGCGCCCAGCGGCTGGAAGCCGCTCTGCTGCGCACTTTGCGCCACAACGCGGGCAACGGCCACACCTGCCTGCCCCGGGCCCAGCTGCTGGAAACCGCCTCCAACTTCATCCACCAGCCGCCGGAAAAGCTGGCCCGTGCGCTGGACAAGTGCATCGAGACCGAAGAACTCTGCGTGAAGATGTTCGACGGCGTGCCCTACATCTACCTGCCGGACCTTCTGGCCGCCGAGCAGGACATTGCCCACCGGCTGGCCATTCTGGCCCGGCGGGGCAAGAACACCGCCCGTGACCTGGACCGGAACCTGCAGGTGCTGGAACTGACCCAGGGCTTTGCCTATGCGCCGCTGCAGCGGGAAGCCATCCGCAAGGCCATGACCGAGAACTGTCTGGTGCTCACCGGCGGCCCCGGCACCGGCAAGACCACCACCGTGAACGCCATCCTGCAATTGCTGGAAAATCAGGCCGAGCGGGTGGCCCTGTGCGCCCCCACGGGCCGGGCCGCCAAACGGCTGAGCGAGCTCACCGGCCGCAAGGCCAGCACCATCCACCGCCTGCTGGAGGTGGACTATACCGGCGGCGTGGTCAGCTTCATCCACAACGACAAGAACCTGCTCAAATGCGATGTGGTCATTCTGGACGAGATGAGCATGGTGGACGTCAAGCTGTTTCAGGCGCTGGTCACGGCCCTGCGTTACAGCTGCCGCATCATTATGGTGGGCGACGCCGACCAGCTGCCCAGCGTGGGCCCCGGCAACCTGCTGGGCGAGATCATCCGCTCCGGGTGCGTGCCCACCGTCTGCCTCAACGAGATCTTCCGGCAGGCCAAACGCAGCCTCATCGTGGAAAATGCCCACCACATCATCTGCGGCGAGCCGCTGCAGAAGGGCGGCAAAACGGACGATTTCTTCTTCCTCGATGCGGACGGCGACGCCGCCCAGAAGCTGGTGTGCGACCTGGTTACCACCCGGCTGCCCCGCAGCTATGGGTTCGACCCCGTGCGGGACATTCAGGTGCTTTGCCCCACAAAGCTGGGCCCCACCGGCACCCAGGCGCTGAACGTGGAGCTGCAGAACCTGCTCAACCCGGAGCAGAAGGGCAAACCCCAGCTGCAGAGCGCGGCCCGGGTGTTCCGGGTGGGCGACAAGGTGATGCAGGTGCGCAACAACTACGAGATCGTCTGGCAGCGCATCGGCGGGGAACAGGGCGTGGGAGCCTACAACGGCGACATCGGCATCGTGGAGAGCATCAACACAAGGGAGCGCTCCATGGTGGTGCGCATGGACGACCGGCGGCTGGTGTACCCGGCCGAGAACCTCAACGAACTGGAGATCGCCTACGCCATCACGGTGCACAAGAGCCAGGGCAGCGAGTTCCCGGCGGTGATCCTGCCGGTGGCGCAGGTGCCGCCCCGCCTGTGTTACCGCAACCTGTTCTACACCGGCGTTACCCGCGCACGCAAGCTGTGCATCGTGGCGGGCCGGCGGGACGTGGCCAACCGCATGATGAGCAATGTGCGCCAGAACCTGCGCTACAGCGGCCTATGCGCCCTGCTGCAGGCGGAGCTGCCGCCGGAGCAGGTGCGTGTGGATGCTGCTTCCGCAGAGTGAACGATTTAGAATAGCCTCCGCGCTGCTCTGGCTATATCTAGCGGAAATATTATTTTTATATTCGCGTTTGTCGCGGCCTGCGGGCCGCTCCAAACGCCTTTTCACGGAAGGGGTCGTTACGGCAAGCGGCATCGGACGACAGAAAACGCGGAACGCGCAAAACTTGTATACTTTTTGCCGCAACTATGTTATACTGAACTCTGATCTGATTTTTGCCCGCCCGGCGGGCTTTTTACGATAGAGGCACAAGAGAAAGGAACGAACGACTTATGGCACAGAACGATATCGGCATCGACCTGGGTACGACTACCATCATCATCGCGCAGGAGGGCAAGGGCGTGGTGCTCAACCAGCCCAGCGTGGTGGCCATGGACACCCGCAAGAACTCCGTGCTGGAGGCGGGCGACAAGGCCCTGGCCATGGTAGGCCGCACCCCCAACTACATTTCCGCCATCTTCCCGCTGAAGGACGGCGTCATCAGCGACCACACCATGACCCGGGAGCTGATCTGCCGCTTTGTCAAGCAGGTGTACAGCTCCCATATGGTCAAGCCCCGGGTGGCCGTGTGCGTGCCCGCCGCCATCACCGGCATTGAGAGCGACGCCGTGGTGGAGGCCGTGGTGGCCGCCGGTGCCCGTCAGGTGTACCTCATCGACGAGCCCATCGCCGCCGCCCTCGGCTCCGGCATCGACATCACCCAGCCGGACGGCCGCATGATCATCGACATTGGCGGCGGCACCACCGACATCGCCGTGCTGAGTCTGGGCGGCAAGGTCAAGGCCACCAGCGTGCGGGTGGCCGGCAACCACTACGATGAGGAGATCCTCAAGCATGTGCGCAACAAGTACAGCATCGCCATCGGCCAGCGCACCGCCGAGGAACTGAAAAAGCATGTGGCCTGCTGCCCGCAAAAGACCGATTTCCACGAGACCATGGAGATCAAGGGCCGCAGCCTGCTCACCGGCCTGCCGGTGCGCGTGAACGTGTCCACCGATGACCTGTACGAGCCGGTGATGATGCTCAGTGAGCAGATCGGCACGGCGGCTCACCAGGTGCTGGAAAAGACCCCTCCGGAGCTGGCCGGTGACATCTACCGCAACGGCGTCATGCTCACCGGCGGCGGTGCCCAGCTGCACGGCCTGACCGAGTATCTGGCCCAGGAGCTGAAGGTGGAAGTGACCGTCTCGCCCGACCCCGTCAACTGCGTGGCCCTGGGCACGGCCATGAGCCTTGGCATCGGCGACAAGCTGGAGACCGGCTTCACCGACGCCACCCCGCGCATCGGCCGCCGGTAAGAATGTTGCGGAAAAAAAGAAAATTTGTCCATTTTTGTTGAATTAAATGGGAAAATAAGGTATACTATTCCCAAATCGTGTTTTCGCGGCCGGTGCCTGCACCGGCTGCGAATCGTTGAGAAACAGGAGGAAAAACCATGGATTTAGGTTTTGACGTCGTCGTTACCGTTACCGGTATCGTGCTGGTGTTCTTGATCCTCGTGCTGCTGATGGCGATCATCACGCTGGAGGGCAAGATCTTCGACGGTCTGGGCAAGAAGAAGGTTGCCGCAAAGGCTGCTGCCTCCAAGCCCGCCGCCCCTGCAAAGCCCGCTGCCCCGGTGCAGCAGGCCGCTGCTCCGGCTCCCCAGGTGGAGGAAGGCATTCCCGGTGATGTGGTGGCTGCCATCATGGCCGCCATCCACGCAATGGGCAATGGCAAGTACACCCTCAGGGCGGTGCGCCGCGGCACCAACGGCTGGGGCAAGGCCGGTGTGAACGACACCACGGCCCCGTTTTAACACAGGAGGAAGAACATGACACAGTTTATTGATACTCTGGTCGGTATTTTCCAAAGTTCCGGCTTTGCACGGTTCGGTGAGCCCGGCGGCTACCTGTACGCGGTCATGATCTGCGTGGGCTGCTTTTTGCTGTACCTCGCCATCGTGAAGGAATTCGAGCCCCTGATCCTGCTGCCCATGGCATTCGGCATGATCCTGGCAAACCTGCCGGGCAGCGGCGTCATCCACATGGAATATTTCGTCGGTGACGGTCTGGAACACCCCCTGTGGGTCCAGATCCTGAACAACGGCGGCCTTGCCGATATGCTTTACATGGGCGTCAAGCTGGGCATTTACCCCCCGCTGATCTTCCTGGGCATCGGCACCATGACCGACTTTGCTCCGCTGATCTCCAACCCCAAGAGCCTGCTGCTGGGCGCTGCCGCACAGTTCGGCATCTTTGGTACTTACATGGGTGCCCGCCTGCTGGCCGCTACCGGCCTGGTGGACTTCACCCAGAAGCAGTCCGCTGCCATCGCCATCATCGGCGGTGCCGACGGCCCTACCGCCATCTTCGTTACCTCCCGTCTGGCTCCTGAGCTGCTGGGCTCCATCGCTGTGGCGGCCTACAGTTACATGGCGCTGGTGCCCGTCATCCAGCCGCCCATCATGAAGGCACTGACCACCAAGAAGGAACGTACCGTCGTGATGAAGCAGCTGCGCACCGTCTCCAAGACCGAGAGGATCATCTTCCCCATCATGG
>ERZ772876.3274-NODE-3274-length-11965-cov-14.772040_pt1 | contig 11965 bp, 10 predicted proteins | sample MGYA00580584_ERZ772876 | MGnify/ENA primary metagenome ERZ772876 (study PRJEB29015, sample SAMEA2737728) | human gut metagenome | biome: human gut; feature: human-associated habitat; material: faeces | place: China | collected 2012 ...
TGCGCAAAGGCCTGTGCAATACAGCGGTCGTACCAGCCCTCGCCGCAGCCCGCATCCAGCAGGTGGAGCGGTGCATCTGCCCCGGCGGCAGCGCCGTATGCAAGGCACAGTTCCCCCAACGCCCTGCCGAAGATGCCGTAATACCCGGCGTTCAGGAAGGCACGGCGGGCGGCGACCATCTCTTTGCTGTCGCCCGGGGCCTTGGTGCGCATACTCTGCACCGGCAGCAGGTGCCAGTACCCCTCTTTCGCCCGGTCAAAGCTGTGGTTCCTGCCGCATTTCAGGGCAGTGTCCCCGGTCAGGGGTTCGCCGCAGAGCGGGCACTGCCAGGGGGCAAACGGCTCAGGTTTCATCGGTGTGATCCTCAATGGGTGCGGTGGCACCGCCGTGGGCGGTCATATACTCTTCAAAGTTGGTGAACTTCTGCTGGGGCGGGCGGCGGCTGATCAGCATCAGGCCCGGGGCCTCGTCCCGCGCGGGGGCGGTGTTCCGGCTGCGGCCGTGGGGTGCCTCGCTCTTGGCGGGGCGGGCCGAGCGGCTGCTCTGCACTGCATTGCGGTTATTGCGGCTGCCCTGCTGGCTCTGGCTGTTCTGGGCCGGGCGGGCATTGCGGCTGTTCCGTTCTGCCCGCTGCTCGGTGCGCGGATCATTGCGGTCGGTGTGCTGCTCGGCACGGGCAGGCTGACCGCCGCGCTGACGCTGGCCGTTCTGGGCCGGAGCAGTCTGCTTTGCGGCAGGCTGCGCAGCCGGAGCCTTTTTGACCGGGCGCAGAGGAGTAGCCTCCGGGGCGCTCACAAAGTGGGGGTCGAATTTGGGCTGGGCGTTGCTGCCGCGGTTGGCCGGCTGCGGGGCATTGCCCTCGCGGCGGGTGCGGCTGTTATTGGAGCGGCGGTTCTCACTGCGGCCGCCGGAAGTGCGCTTCTGGTTTTCCTCCATGGATGTTCCTTCTTTCGGTTCGGTATTCTTGGGGCTGGGCTGTTTTGCAGCCGCTTTTTCCTTCTTGGGGGCAGCGGGCTTTTCGGCCTTGGCTGCCTTTTCTGCTTTGGCAGGCTGCTCTGCCTTCACAGGCTTTTCCGGCTGCTCTGCTTCCGCCTTGGGCTTTTTGCCCCGCACCGGGGGCGCAGCCTTGACAGGGGCGGGCACGCCGTCCCAGGGATGGCCGGAGACAACCGGGATCTGGCGGCGGTTCAGCTTTTCGATCCCGGCCAGATATTCCTTTTCCTCCGGGGCGCAGAAGCTGACGGCAGTGCCGTCGGCACCGGCACGGGCCGTGCGGCCGATGCGGTGGACGTAGGTCTCGGGCACCTCGGGCAGGTCGTAGTTGAACACATGGGACAGCTCGCTGATATCAATGCCACGGGCGGCGATATCGGTCGCCACCAGCACCCGGGTCTTGCCCGCCTTGAAATCCTCCAGCGCCGTCACACGAGCGGTCTGGCTCTTGTTGCCGTGGATGGCGGCGGCGGGGATGCCCTGCTTGTTCAGGTCTTTTGCAATTTTATCGGCCCCGTGCTTGGTGCGGCTGAACACCAGCGCGTTCACCACCTCAGGCTTCAGGTTTTTGATGAGCCAGGGCAGCAGGAACTTCTTGTTGCCCTTCTCCACAAAATACAGGCTCTGCTGGATGCGGTCCACCGTGCTGGACACCGGGTCCACTTTGACAAAGGCCGGGTCGTGCAGGATGCCTGCGGCCAGCTGCTCGATCTCCTTGGGCATGGTGGCGCTGAACATCAGGTTCTGACGCTGCCTGGGCAGCTTGGCGATCACCTTTTTCACGTCGTGGACAAAGCCCATATCCAGCATCCGGTCGGCTTCGTCCAGAACAAAGATCTCAATGTTGGAGAGGTCCAGCAGCCCCTGCCCCACCAGGTCGTTCAAGCGGCCCGGGCAGGCAATGAGGATGTCCACGCCCTTTTTCAGGGCTGCGACCTGCGGAGCCTGACCCACACCGCCAAAGATGACGGTGCTGCGCAGGGTCAGATACTTGCCGTAGGCCTCAAAGCTCTCGCCGATCTGCAAAGCCAGCTCCCGGGTGGGGGTCAGGATCAGGGCGCGGATGGCCCCCTTTTTGCGGGGCGCGCTGGCAGTCAGGCGGTCGAGCATGGGCAGCGCAAAGGCAGCCGTCTTGCCGGTACCCGTCTGGGCGCAGCCCATCAAGTCCCTCCCGGCCAGCACCGGCGGAATGGCCGCCGCCTGAATGGGCGAGGGGGATTCATAGCCCGCCTGTGCCACAGCACGCAGCACAGGCGCGGAAAGATTCAATTCGTTAAATGTCATTCTTCACCTAAAATGTTTCTGCATTCCATATAATAGCGCTTTTCCTCTGCGTGCCCCATGCTGAAGGTCTTGCGGGGCAGCACACCGCCCATAACGATGCCCTTGAACAGGTCGCTCTTCTCAAAGGGCGGCATCAGGAAAGCCACACCCCCCTGCCTGCACAGGGCGCGGACAGCGGGCTCATCGTGGACATAATCCACCCGGGCCTCGATGTGGCGGGCCATGAAATACTCAATGAATGCGTCAATGGTGCCCACGGTCAGCGGGGCAACGGGATGTTCAAAGCTGAGCACATTGGCCACATGGGGGCCTGCCAGCGTAAAGGACTGCTGATTTGCATCGCCGAAGCAGATGCCTGCCGCGTGGGAATCGCTCCACGCGATGAGGGCCAGCAGCACGGCACCGCAGTCCACATTGAAAAGGACGCGGTGGATGGGCTCGATCTCAATGGCCGGAGAGTGGACATTGCAGACCTCAGCCAGGCACCAGCGGGCCGGGTGGGTCAGCTGCTGCTCCGGGGTCAGGGTCTTTTTCAGTTCCTCCCAGCAGGCCTTGGCGGAAGCCAGCGAATGGTTGCCGTCGCCCACGGCCAGCGTCAGGGGCGCGCCGCCCTTTGCCTGGGGATACCGGGCATCAAAGGCCTCCTGGCTGCCCAGAGCGTTCAGGGCGCTGTCGATCTGTGCCAGCAGGGCGGGATCTTCCACTGCCCAGCCGGCAATGTGGCCGCCGTTCAGCATCAGGTCGCCCTCGTAGACCTTGCGCAGCTGCTCCTTCTTCTCGCCGATGGGCTCGATGAGGGTGCAGCCGGGGTCATCGGCCAGCATCATAATATGGGGCGTTTCCAGCCTTGCCCCCCGGCGCACCGCCATGCGGGGCGGGATGCGGCTTTCCACGGTGTGCTCACTGGGGCGGATGGCAGGCACCGCACCCTCGGCATAGCTGTATGCCTCCAGGTCGATCCTGCCCACAAGGCCCTGCCGCACCCGGCCGCTCTGCTCGGTGCGCTCCACATAAATGAAGCCGTCCACCGCGCGGGTCAGCACGTTCCGGGTATAATCGTCCATGGCCGCATGGATGGCACTGATCCTTGCATCCACGTCATCCTCTTCCAGATAGACCTCCGGCAGGATCAGGTCCAGTGTGCTGGGGCCGCCTGCGGCGGCCTGCGCAGCCTTTTCCCAATAGGAGCGGTCACTGGTGAACTGATCGCAGGCCACACAGCCCCACTGCCCCACCGGGATCTGTTCCGACGGCAGCAGGATGTGCGCCGGGGAAAAACAGGGTGTTTTGTTCATAATACTTCCCTCCCTCTCACAAAAACGCAGGGATCACTCAAAATAGCTGGCGGCATCGTCCCGGATGACCAGATGCTCCACACCTGCCTCGGTCAGGGAGAGGGTCATCTCCTCCCGGGCCGCTGCATCCAGCGTAGAGGAGGACGGGACCTTCACCAGCAGGTTCTTCACGCCCAGTTGGGCCGCAGGGGCTCCCAGCTGGCTGGAGGAGCCGGTCACCTCGGCCAGCGAATAACCGTACCAGAGCGTCACCGCATCTCCGAAGCGGGCCTGCCAGGCGGCGATATCCGCAGTCAGCTGCCCGGCACGGTCCACACCGTTGGTGGTGCCATAGTCCTGCTTGGCGCTGGTGGACGAGGGGAACCGGACATTTTCCAGCAGCACCTGATCAAACCCGGCGGCGTGCACCTCGGCGATCAGATCACCGATATACTGCACGGTCTCCGCGGCGTAGGGGTTCAGCCAGGGGTTGCCTCCGGCGGAAGCCTTGTTGTCCAGCCAGAGGTACTCCTGCCCCTGATACCGGATGGCCAGAGCGTGGTCGGCCCGGGCACCGGCAGGGTCACGGAAGGCAGTCAGCGCAGCCACCGGCACCAGCCCCTCCTCCTTGAAGATGGATGCCACACTCGTCAGCTCGACCTGCGTGGGGGCTGCATTGGCGGCACCCACCGCCGTCTGGGAGGCGTAATACACCTGCCCGGCGGTGTCCTTCAGGGTCAGGATGGCATAGGTCATGCCCTGTGCCTTGAGCTGCCGGGCGGCGGAGCGGATGGCGGCCTCGTCGGTCAGAGTGGTCACATCCACCTCTGCCCACAGGCCCGTCACAATATCAGTGCCCTTGACCTCGGGCTCCGGCTCCTTTTCCGGCACCGAGGAAGCTGCCGGTTCGCTGGCAGCGGTGCTCTGTGCCCCGGAGGATGCACTCTCGCTGACGGCACTGGATGCGGAGAGGTCACGATCCCGCACCACGGTATACCAGGTGTGGGTGGCCCAGTCCAGCACATGGGGCGCAGCCACCCAGGCCGCTGCCAGCACGGCCACCACCAGCACCGCAATGCCGATGCCCTTTTTCAGCCGCATCTCGCGGGTGTAAAAGCTGCGCCGGTAGCGCTTGACCTTCTGGCGTTTGGGATATCTTGCCATAATCAACCACCCTCCTTGGGGTCAACTTACAGGATCACGGAATGGCCGGTAAAGCCGTAGATGGCCAGCGCCAGCACACCGATATAGATCAGGGTGATGGGCAGGCCGCGGAATGCTTCGGGGATGGCCTTGCTGCGCAGGCGGTTGCCCGCCTCGGTCACCAGCATCACAGCCAGCAGGTAGCCCAGGCCGCTGCCCAGGCCAAAGCCGATGGACTGCGCCAGCGTAAAGCTCTGGGTGCGCTCCACCAGCACGGTGCCCAGCACGCCGCTGTTCACGGCGGCAATGGGCAGGATGCGGATGAGCAGGCCGCTGCGGGGGCCCTTGACCGCCCGCAGGATGGCGTGCTCAAAGATGCAGACCACCGCCACACAGGCCAGGTAGAGCAGCGGGCGGAGCGGGGCACGATAGGGCAGATCCACGATCTGGCTGCTCGCAAAATACGCCAGCGGGGCCACCAGCGTCTGGGTAACACAGAGCAGCAGGGCAAACCACCAGCTGCTGGTGCGCTCGTCACCCACCAGCTGGATCAGGCGCGACACGCCCAGACCACGGGTAAAGATGGCGTTCTGGGCAAACAGGGCCAGCACGGCGTAGGCAAAGGCCACACCGATGGTATTCATCACAGCACTCACTGATCCTGCACCTCCTTCCGGGGGTGCGCAGCCAGAGTGCCGCGCGCCTCAGTTTTCAGGTATTCCTTGTGTTTGCGGGCCAGCGCGCGCCAGACGGCACACACCACGCCCAGCACGATGAAACCACCTGCCGGCATGGATGCCATGGGCAGGACAGAGCGGCTGAGCTGGATTCCAAACACACTGCCCAGCGCCAGCCACTCCCGCAGGCAGCCCACGATGAACAGGATGAGCGCGTAGCCCACCGTGATGCGCAGACCCTTGGAGACAGCCTTGCGCATGGTTTCCTGCACACGGCCAAAGCGGTAGGTCAGCAGAGGCTCCACCACCAGCATGGGCAGGTAGATGCCCAGCATCAGCAGGTCGGTGCCGAACACGGCGTTCAGGATGGGATAAGCGGCAAGGTAGACCACCGCCGCACTGCCGCTGTACACCAGCGCCCGGGGCAGCAGCTTTTTCTCCAGCTCTTCCGGGGCGGGCTGCTCGTCCCGCAGGGGGAACAGGCGGCTGACCAGACAGGCCAGCATCCGGGAAGGCGTGAGCAGCAGGGCCACAGCCACGGCCAGCATCAAAGCATTTTTGCCCGTGGTGGCAAGCACCACCAGCGGAGCCAGACCCATGCCCTGCATGACAACGGGGTTGTTTTTGAATACCCGGTCATGGTGGGCGAACTTTTCAGGATCATGGGTGATCAGTTCTGCAATGGAGCGTTTCATTCAGCGCCCTCCTTTCCGGCCGCAGGGCGGTGCATCAGCTGATACAGGCGGCTCTCGGTGCGGTCCATCCAGCCGGAAATGCTGTTGACCGTGAGCAGGGCAAAGCAGACACCCGTCTCGTACACGCCGTAATACCGGAAGCCCATGGTGATCGCACCCACCAGCACACCGTACAGGATGCGGCCCAGATGGTGATGGGCGCAGGTGTAGGGCTCGTTGAGCAGGAACACCGCGCTGAACAGCATGGCACCGGTCAGCAGCTCATCCCGCACACACTGCAGGCGCAGGGCGATGTCCACGCCGTTCACCCCCACCTGACGGGGGAAGAGGAAGGCGATGAGGGCACAGGTGACCACAAAGCTGACAGAAGCGCCCAGACGGACATCCTTTTGCAGCCAGAGGAAAAGCCCGCAGGCCAGAAGGATGAGGGCAGCACCGGTGCCCATGGGGGCGGCGTACTCGCCTAGGCCCAGCGAAATGGCGCTGATGTTCAGGCTGCCGCCGCTGCGCAGGGTATCCGAGATGGTGCTGGACACCGGCACGCCGGTGGCATCCCACAGGGGGATGTTGGTATAGGGCTGGGGGTAGCGGAACACCTGCTCCGGCCAGGACACCGCCGCCACGGCGTAACCCACAGCAGCGGGGTTGAAGGGATAGCTGCCGTAGCCGCCAAACACCTCCTTGCCGATGAGGACACCGGCCAGCACCGCCATAATGACCACATACCAGTCCACCGTGGCGGGCATGAGCAGGGCGATGATGAGGGCAAAGCTCTCGTTGGAGAAATCCCCGGCCCGATACACGCGGCGGCGCAGCAGGGAGACCAGGCGGTCACACAGATTGCCGGTGAGCAGCGCCGCCCCGCAGAGCAGCAGGGGCCGCAGACCGTACAGGAAGCAGGCCATGCAGAGCAGCGGGATGGTCATAAAGCAGACGTGCAGATAGTACCGCCCCGTCTTTGCAAGCTCCTGCTCCTGCTGCTGGATCAAACGTTCATCCATGGTAAGGCACCTCTCACAGGGCGGCCAGACGGCGCACTGCCGCAGCCGGGTCGGCTGCGCCGAACACGGCACTGCCCGCCACCAGAATATCGGCACCCGCCTCCACACACAGGGGGGCGGTGGTATCGTCCACGCCGCCATCCACTTCCAGCAGGTAGCGGGCGCTCCGTTTTGCCCGCTCTTCCTTGAGCCAGCGCAGCTTTTCCAGCGCCGAGGGCATGAACTTCTGCCCGCCGAAGCCGGGCTCCACGCTCATCACCAGCACCAGATCCAGCTGGTCGAGATACGGGGCCAGCGCTTCCGGATCAGTACCGGGCTTGATGGTCAGGCCCACCTTGCAGCCCAGTGCCTTGACCGCATCGATGGTCTGCTGGATGTCGTCCTCGCACTCGAGGTGGAAGTTGTACAGGCTGGCACCCGCCTTGATGAAAGGCTCTGCATACTGCAGCGGGTGGCTGATCATCAGGTGGACATCGTAGAATGCTGCGGGCATCCCCTTGTGCAGGCTTTTCAGTACCGGCACGCCAAAGCTGATGTTGGGCACAAAGTGGCCGTCCATCACGTCATAATGCAGCATCTGCGCACCGGCATCCAGCACCATGCGGCAGTCTGCGCCAAGCTGATTGAAATCAGCCGAAAGGATCGAAGGACTAATGATCGTCATTGCGTTTTATACTCTCCGTTATTTTTCAGAAAGATTACACCATCCGTTCTGCCAGAGCACCTGTTTTGGGGCCGGAATGCAGGGCGGGCATGGTTACTCTTAGTTTACATGAAAACACGCAAAAAATCAAACCCGGAGCCGTGTTTTTCACGGAAAAGTCTCAAACCTGCCCCTGTATCCATCCAAAATCCATTCCAAAACCAAAAACGACCAGACCGCCCCGCCCATTTCAGGGGGACAGTCTGGCCGCGGATTCAGTTGACAGGCTTCATGCTGGCGGGGTCCTCCACCGGCACAGGCTGGCCGGATTCGTCCGGCAGGCGCTTCATGCCGCTGGGGTTGGGGGGCGTGGCGGGCAGGGTGAACACGAACTGACACCACTCGCCCTGCTGGCTCTCCACACGGATCTGGCCTCCGGAAAGGTTGACCAGCACCTTGCAGATATTCAGGCCAAGACCGGCCCCCCGGGCGTGCAGGCCGCGGGACCTGTCCTCTTTGTAGAAGCGCTGGAACACATAGGGCAGCGCCTCGGGGCTGATGCCCTGACCGGAATTCCAGATCGAGATCTCCACCTCGGGGCCCAGCTTCTCCACATGGAACTTGATGGTGCCGCCCGCCGGGGTAAACTTGATGGCATTGTCCAGAATGTTATAAGCCACCTGATGGATGAGGTCGGGGTCCGCGTAGACCAGCACCTTTTCATCCATGGTCAGGCCTTCCAGATCGATCATGCCGTCATTGATGCGCTGCTCCGCCGAAAGGGCCACACCGGTGAGCGTCTCCCAGATGTTGAACATCCGGGCGTTCACCTGATACTCGCCGCTTTCCAGCTTGGAGAGATCCAGCATATTCTGGATGAGCCGTGCCAGACGGCCGGTCTCCTCGCTGACCAGCTGCAGGTAGTGGTTCTGCATCTCGGGCGGGATGGTGCCGTCCAGAATGCCGTCCACAAAGCCCTTGATGGTGGTCATGGGGGTGCGCAGCTCGTGGGCGATGTTGCCCATGAACTGGCCGCGGGAATTGTCGTTGGACTGAATGTTCTCCGCCATCTGGTTGAAGGTGCGGGCCAGATCCACCACTTCGCCCTCACCTTCCACGCCCTCAACACGGACAGAGAAGTCCCCGCCGCCGAACCGCTGGGCGGCATCGGTGATCTTCTGGAGCGGGTCTGTCAGCTTCCGCATCAGGAAGGAGGTCAGCACGCTGGCGCAGAGCAGCATGATGCAGGCCGAGAAGAAGAAGTTCGACCAGAACTCCTCCTTGAAATCGGTCAACCGCGCACCGGAGGAGCAGAGGAAGAGATAGCCGCTGTTGTTGCCCTGGGCATCCTGCATGTGCCGCACCGAGACATAGCTCTTCTCGGTCAGCACACCGTCCAGCGTGCTCAGGGTGTGGTAGGGCTGATCCCCGGCAACTTTTTTCATAAGCTCCGGCCCCACAACATCTGTTCCCACCATCTCGGGGTTGGAGGCAATGAGGACCCTGCCCTCTTCATCGGTAAAAAACAGGTAGGCCTCGGCGCTCTCGCCGATGATCTCCAGCTTGGTGTTCAGGGCATCCAGCTCGGCCCCCTTGGGCAGAGCCGCCTGCTGCACGATATAATCCGCCGCGCGCTGGGTCACATCCGCCACGCTGTCCAGCGTGTCGTACCGCTCCTGGGCAAAATAGCGGCTGAACAGCAGCCACTCGGAGCAGCCCAGCACCGCCGTGCCCAGCACCAGCAGGGTGGCCACCATCGAAAAGAAGGTGACCGAAATACTTTTGCGCATTACTGACGCACCTCGAACTTATAGCCCACGCCCCAGACGGTCTTGAGCTCCCACTTGTCGGAAGCGCCCGCCAGCTTTTCGCGCAGGCGCTTGACATGGACATCGATGGTGCGGCTGTCGCCGTAGTACTCAAAGCCCCACACCTCGTCCAGCAGCTGGTCGCGGGTGTAAACACGGTTGGGGTGGGAGGCCAGGCAGTTCAGCAGCTCCAGCTCCTTGGGGGGAGCCTCCACCACCTTGCCCTTGACCCGCAGCTCATAGCTGTTCATGTCCAGCCGCAGGTTGTCGAACTCGATCACGCCCTCAGTGCTCTCGGTCTGGGCGGTGGTGGTGGTGCAGCGGCGCAGCACCGCCTTGATGCGGGCCACGACCTCCTTGGTGTCAAAGGGCTTGACCATGTAATCGTCTGCGCCCAGCTCCAGGCCCAGCACCTTGTCAAAAGTCTCGCCCTTGGCGGTCAGCATCATCACGGGGGTGTTGCCCAGCTTGCGGATGCGGCGGCAGACCTCCAGACCGTCCATCTTGGGCATCATCACATCCAGCAGCACCATATCGGGCTTGACCTGATTGAACTTGTCCAGACCTTCTTCGCCGTCGTTCGCGGTGGTGACCTGATAGCCCTCCTTGGTCAGATAAAGCCGCAGCAGCTCGCAGATGTTGGTATCGTCGTCCACGACGAGGATCTTTTCGTTTGCCATGAGTGTTCCTCCTGTACCTGATACTCCAAAAATCAAATTCTCCGGCTGTCTGCCGGAGCAGTATTTCCGAATCAAACAGGGTAAAGTTCCCCTATCCTTTATTATACGGAATAGTTATGACAAAATAAAGAAGGTTTTGTATGATTTTTGGGACGCAGGCTCCGCCGCTCAGCTCATCATCAGCCGGATGATCTCCTCATTGGTCTGCCGCATCCCGTCCTTGCCCAGACGTCCGATGCCCTTGATGGTGGTCTCGATGTCCTTCATCACGATGCCATCGCCGCCCTTGAACTCCTGATTGCACTTGTACATGTTGTAGCCCAGCAGCGCCGCATCCACCGAAGATGCGATCTTTGCGGCGCAGGAAGCCTTGGCTCCGTCGCACACGATGCCGGACACGATGGCAAGGGCGTTGACCACCGTGTGGATGGCAGCCTGATAGCCGTCGCCGCACAGGTACACGATGCCTGCGCCTGCACCCGCACCCGCGCTGACCGCGCCGCAGTAGGCAGACAGGGTGCCGATGCCGGTCTTTTCGTGGATGGCCACCAGATTGGAGATGATGAGGGCGCGGTAGAGCTTTTCCTTGCCGCTGTGCAGCTCCTTGGCGTACTCGATGAGGGGCACCGAGCAGGTGATGCCCTGATTGCCGCTGCCGGAGTTGATGATGACCGGCAGCTCGCAGCCGTTCATGCGGGCATCAGAGCCGGCGGCGGCCTTGGCTTTTGCGCGGTTGGAGACATCGTTGCCGTAAGTGGTCAGCAGCACCCGCCCGATGTTGGCACCGTAGTCGCCCAGCAGGCCCTCTTCTGCAATGGCGTTGTTGTAGCGGATCTGCCGTTCCAGCAGGTCTGCCACGTCCCGCAGGTCGGCGGTCTCGGCAAAGTCCCAGATGTCCTGCATGTTCAGCAGGCTGCGGTCAGCGCGGGCATCCTCCTGCACGGTCTCGTCCAGCAGGGGCACCTCGTACAGCACCGTACCGTTCTTCTCGATGCGGCAGATGTTGGTGTGGTAGTCCGCGATGCGCACCCGGGCGTAGTCCTGCCCGCAGCGCTCGGTGACGATGATGTCAAACACATGCCCCTGCTCGGTGTGCTCGATGGTGATGGGCACCGTCTGCAGATAGTCCCGGATGGCAGACTTCTTTTCCTCGCTGACCTCCGAGATGACCTCCAGCTCCTTCTCGGCGGAACCGGCGATGATGCCTGCCGCCACCGCCGCCTCCATGCCCTTCAGGTGCCCGGTGTTGGGCACGATGACGCTTTTCACGTTCTTGATGATGCTGCCGCTCACCTGCAGCTGCACGCTGTCCGGCAGCACCCCCAGCACCTCGCGGGCTTTTGCCGCCGCATAGGCCAGCGCGATGGGCTCGGTGCAGCCCATCGCCGGGATCAGCTCCTCCTTCAAGATCTCCACATAAGCCTGATAGCGCGGGTCGTTGCGTTCCATAACATCCTCCTGCCTTCCCTTCCGGAAATCGATTCTTATTTTAAGAACAGTATAATATAGAACTCCCGCCGTGTAAATCCGTTGTTTTGCGCCCATCCCCTTGCGCTCCGGGTTTTCATCGCGTATAATGGTAGTTGTATCGTTATGCCAAAAAACGTGTAAGGAGCGTATTTTATATGAAGTTAGGTATCGTCGGTCTGCCGAACGTCGGCAAGTCCACTCTGTTCAACGCCATCACCTCCACCAAGAACGCGGAAGCCGCCAACTACCCCTTCTGCACCATTGAGCCCAACAGCGGCATCGTGGCCGTGCCGGACA
>ERZ772876.3281-NODE-3281-length-11947-cov-2.805836_pt1 | contig 11947 bp, 8 predicted proteins | sample MGYA00580584_ERZ772876 | MGnify/ENA primary metagenome ERZ772876 (study PRJEB29015, sample SAMEA2737728) | human gut metagenome | biome: human gut; feature: human-associated habitat; material: faeces | place: China | collected 2012 ...
TACCTGATCAATGAACTGCACAAGGCCGGAGTCGGCGTGATTCTGGACTGGGTACCTGCGCATTTTGCAACTGATGCCCATGGTCTGGCTGAATTTGACGGTCAGTGCATTTTTGAACATCCCGATCCCCGTCTGGGAGAGCATCCCGAATGGGGAACCAAAATCTTCAATTACGGCAAAAATGAAGTAAAGAACTTCCTGGTAGCCAATGCCCTGTTCTGGCTCAGAGAGTTCCATGTGGACGGCATCCGTGTAGATGCGGTGGCATCCATGTTATATCTTGACTATGGCAAGAAAGACGGACAGTGGATTGCCAATAAATATGGTGAGAACAAGAACTTAGAAGCCATCGAATTCTTCCGCCATATCAATACCTTAATCACCGGAAGAAATCATGGTACTGTCATGATTGCAGAGGAATCTACCGCATGGCCGATGGTAACCGGACCGGCAGACAAGGGCGGATTGAATTTCACATACAAATGGAATATGGGATGGATGCATGATTTCCTGGATTATATGTCTTTAGACCCGTATTTCCGTAAAAATAATCATCACAAGATGACTTTCGCCATGAGTTATAACAACTCTGAAAAATACATTCTGGTGCTGTCTCATGATGAAGTGGTGCATCTGAAGAAATCCATGTGGGAGAAGATGCCGGGTGATGAGGAAGACAAGTTCCGCAATTTAAAGAGTGCATACTCCTTTATGATGGGACATCCGGGCAAGAAGCTCCTCTTTATGGGACAGGATTTCGGACAGCTTCGTGAGTGGAGCGAAGAGCGTGAATTAGACTGGTATCTTATGGAAGAACCACGTCACAGACAGTTAAATGAATACTTCCGTGAACTGCTTCATATTTACCGGAAATATCCGGCAATGTATGAGCAGGACAGTGACTGGAACGGATTTGAATGGATTAATGCAAATGATGCAGACCGAAGCATCTACAGCTTCGTCCGCAAGAGCAAGAATGGCAAGAACTCTCTTCTCTTTGTCTGCAACATGACACCGGTAGCCAGAGATGATTACCGTGTAGGTGTACCAAAGAAAGGTACTTACCATCTGCTGTTAAACAGCAATGAAGTCCGTTTCGGCGGTACAGAAGCAGATAAGAGCAGACCGGCAAGCTACAAGGCAGTGAAGTCGGAATGCGATGGCAAAGCGTATTCCATTTCCTATCCATTGCCGCCATTTGGTGTCGCAGTGTTCCGGGTAATGTAGAGGACAGAAAATCACAAGACAAAGCAGCACGTTAACCAGATTGGTTAACGTGCTTTTTTGCTTTACAGGAAATTACTTTCCTGTAAAGCAAAAAGTGAAGCCAAAAATTATAAAAAGATAATAAATTTCATAAATAAATGATGAAAAATAGAGATTGTGAAAAATATTTTCCAGTTGTTTTCAATGGCTTGTTTCTGCGGTTTAAGTGCCTTAAGATGAAGGTAAATAAAATACAGCAGAAAGGAGAAGAACGTGTATAATCATTTATTTCAGCCAATTTCTATTAATGGAATGATATTAAAAAATAGAATTGTGGCAACACCGACAGGTGATGATTTTGAAGAAAAAGCGTTGGGCGGTGCAGCACTTGTAATTGCGGGACATGCAATAGTAGAACCGGGACGTTCCAGTTTTGCAAGTCCGGAAGAACCGTATCCATTTGCCAAGTATGAAAGAGAAGCCACCAGAAAGAAAGTGTTGAAGATTCACAAAGGCGGAGCGAAAGCTTCTATCGAAATCTTTCACGCAGGACAGGATGCAAGAACGGTGGATTATGCGAAAGGACCGTCTGGATTTATCCGCCCGGATGGAGTGGAAGTAAAGGAAATGGATGAAGCGTTGATGGAAGAAACGTTGCAGTGGTATGCCGAGACCGCAGCAAGTGCAAGAAAAATTGGTTTCGATTCCATTTTTCTTCACTTCGGACATGGCTGGCTTCCGGCACAGTTCCTTTCCCCACATTACAATCACCGGACAGATTCCTACGGTGGAAGCATCGAAAACCGCAGCCGTTTTCCACTTCGGATATTAGAAACCGTCCGGAAAGCAGTTGGAAAAGATTATCCGATTGATATGCGTGTCAGTGCCTATGAATGGATTGAAGATTCCATAAGCTTTGAGGATGTGATGTACTTCCTGAAACAGGCAGAGCGGTATGTGGATACTGTTCAGATTTCATCTGGAATTGATAAAGTGTTTGAAGCAAATGTGCATTGCATCACAACCAATCTGGAAGAAGAAATGCCGAATCTCAAATGGGCAAAAATTGCAAAGCAGGAGCTTAAGATTCCGGTTTCTGTGGTCAGCGCCGTTATGACGCCGGAAATGGCAGATGAAATTATTGCAAAGGGTTACGTGGATATGGTGGCATTTGGAAGAACACTTCTGGCAGACCCGAACTGGCCGAAGAAAGCACTGGAGGGGCATCCGGAAGACATTGTTCCGTGTCTCAGATGCTCCAACTGTTATCACATTTCCACAGACCACTGGAATGTAGGCTGCTCCGTAAATCCAAGATATCATAATGAGGAATTTGTTCCATCGGGACTGGATTTGCCGGAAGCAAAAGAGAAAAAGCATGTGGTAATCGTTGGCGGAGGACCGGCAGGCATGAAAGCTGCCATGACAGCATATGACCGGGGACATCAGGTTACATTACTGGAAAAGGAAAGTGAACTGGGCGGCATGCTTCGTTTCATTGAAAAGGAAGCACACAAGGAAGAAATTAAGCGGCTGTTAAATTACTATCGGACTCAGATGGCAAAAAGAAAGATAGAGGTTCGTCTGAACACAGAAGCAACACCGGAGTCTATAAAAGAGCTTCAGCCGGATTCATTGATAGTTGCCCTTGGCGCCGTAGAGAGGATTCTTCCGATTCCGGGAATTGACGGTTCCAAGGTACAGCTTGCAACAAAAGCAATTGCATATCCGAAACAGCTGGGACAGGATATTGTAATTCTCGGCGGAGGAAGTATCGGATGTGAGATTGCACTGGAGCTGGCAGAAAAGGGAAAGAATGTGACTATTCTTGAACTGACAGATACGCTTGCAGCAAATGCCAACTCTTTATACCGGGAAGCATTACGTCAGAAGTTTTTGCAGTATGAGAATCTTCACAGCTTGTTAAAATGCGGTTGCAGCAGAATCGAAGAGGATGTTGTTGTTTATAAGGATGAAAAGGGAGAAGAGAAGAGTATTTCCTATGACAACCTGATTCTTTCTACCGGACTTTCGGCACAGAAAAAGCTTGTAGAAGCATTTTACGGAATTTGTAAAGATACCATAGCAATTGGGGACTGTATCAGTCCATCGAACATTATGAATGCAAATTTTGAAGGGTTTGCAGCAGGATTAAATATATAAGAAAAATGTGAATTACACAAAAGAAAGGGGTAATACGAATGAAAGACTACTCAGAATTAATTCAGGCGGTTATCGCCGGCGTGGGTGGCACAGATAATATTGAAAGTTGTATTCACTGTGCAACAAGACTCCGTTTTACATTAAAGGATGGAGCAAAATTTGATCAGGCCTCCTTAAAGAAAGTAAAAGGTGTACTGGGAACCTTAATCGGCTCCGGATATTATCAGGTATTAATCGGACCAAATGTAGGTGATGTTTATGCACAGCTTGCAGAAGTTCCGGCACTGAAATCCAAATTAAAAGCAGAAAATCCAGCAGAAGCTGTGGATGACGGGAAGAAGAAAGTCGGACTTTTAGACAGATTTACAAAAATGATGTCCGATGTATATGCACCGTATATTCCGATTCTGGCAACCGGTGGTATCGCATCCGGATTAATTGGATTACTGGCAAACCTTGGCGTAGTAGACAGCACAGGTCTTACTTACCAGACCTTTTATTCTATTTTTTATTCGCTGATTTATTTCTTCCCGATTCTGTTGGCATTTACAGCAGGAAAGCATTTTAAATGTAATCCATATGTAGCCGTAACACTGGGTGCATCCATTATGTATCCTGGCGTAGCAGACCTTCTGGTAACCGGTGAGAAAGCTTCCTTATTGGGAATTAACTTTACCACATATAATTTCAGCGGTTCCTTTATCCCGATTTTACTGGCAATATTCTGCATGAGTTATTTTGAAAAATGGCTGAAAAAGATTTTGCCACAGGTAGTGCAGTTTATCCTTGTTCCATTCTTATGTTTGATTGTATTTGTTCCACTTAGCATTCTTGTATTTGGACCACTGGGCGGACTTGTTGCAAACGGAATTAATGCTGTATACGGTGTAGTAAGCGCAAGCAAGATTCTTGTAGGCATTGTATTTGGTGGATTATTCTCCTTGGTAATCCTTCTTGGTATGCACTGGGCAGTTACTCCGATTCTCCTTGGAATTATGGCAGAGCAGGGCTTTGAGCCGGCACTGGCAGCAGGTGGAATGGGCAACTATGCAGCACTTGGAATCTGCCTTGCAGTAGCAGTATTTGCAAAAAATGCAGGAGACAAGACAACTGCCGGTTCAGCAGCATTTACCAATGCACTTTGTGGTATTACAGAACCTGGACTTTACGGTATCATTTTAAGAAGCAAATGGTTACTTGGAACAATGATTGTTTCCGGTGCAGCAGCAGGATTAGTTCTTGGAATCGGCGGTGTTGCAGCAACAAACTTCTCCTTCTCAGGACTTCTTGCTTTCAGTGGCTGGTTTGGATGTGTCAACTTCCCGATGTACTGCGTAGGAATTATTGTATCCATTGTTTTAGGATTCGGAATTACAGCATTCCTGCTTAAGAGCGGAAAAGTAAAAGAATATGACTAGAATATAATTGATGCGGGAAACCCGCAAAGCATATTTTAGGTAATTTACAATATCTTCCCTTTTTTTCCGGTGGATTCTCTGCTAAAATAAATGTAAAATTATTTGGCAAAAGCTGCCGGAAGAAAGGGAAGTGCTATGATTATAGAAAAACTGATGAAGCAGGCAGACTTTACAGATGTTGAAAAAAGTATTGCAGCTTATTTGATGAAAAATGGGTTTGATGTAAAAAATATGTCCATTCAGTCCTTGGCGCGTGCGACTTTTTCGTCGCCGTCTACTATTACAAGATTTTGTAGAAAGCTGGGACTGGATGGATATAAAAAATTTCAGATTCTGTTTTATTCAGAATATGAAGCATTTGCAAATCAGGGCGTAGTAGATGCAAACTATCCTTTTTCGGGAAATGACTCTTTTGAACAGATAGCAAGGAAACTTGCAAAATTAAATAATGAGACTATAAGAAAAACAGTGTCTGGATTTGATTATAACCAGCTGCACCGCATTGTACAGCGGATGAGCAGAGCTGATATGATTAATGTTTTCAGTGTCGGAACCTCTGCCACAGTAGCGCTGGAATTTCAACAGAAAATGCTGCGTTTTGGTAAAATAGTAAACTTGACGATGAGTTCCTGTTTCCTACCGGGCTATGCACTGACGGCAACGGAGCACACCGTCAATTTGGCAATTTCCCAGTCTGGTGAAAACCGGGATGTGGTAGAAAGCTTAAAGCTTCTGAAAAAGAATAAACGGTACTGCGTAGGAATTACGGCAACTCCAGACAGCTCCGTGGCGAAAATGTGTCAGGAAGTCATCCTGGTGGACATCCAGGAGCAGGGCTCTTATGAAGAGAAAATAGATACGTTTGCGGTATATAGTGCATTCCATTTTATATTGGATTGCATGTTTTCATTTTTGTATCAGCTTGATTATGAAAGCAATGAAAAGGAGACAAAGGAAAAGGCGTATTTCATAAAAGAAAGCAAAGAGCAGTAGAAAGACGAGGATGTTGTCTATAGTTATGTAAACCAAGCAGGCTTGGCAGCATAGAAGTGAAAAAAGAAAAGAAAGGCGGGAAATAGAGATGTTTTCCATTTTTAAAAATAAAGAAAATTCTGCAGAAGAGAACCAGACACCGGTTCTGAAAGCATATCTGTCGGGAAAAGTAATTCCGGTTGAAGAAGTAAAGGATGAGGTATTTTCCTCAAAGGCGTTAGGTGATGGACTGGCAATTGAGCCGGAAGGAAATATTGTTACCGCTCCATGTGCAGGAACTATTTCTTTATTAATGGATGATTCTAAGCATGCCGTTGGAATGACGCTTTCCAACGGTGCAGAGATTCTGATTCATGAAGGAATCGATACCGTAAATATGCAGGGAGAAGGTTTTAAGTATTTTGTAAAACAGGGACAAAAGGTAAAAGCAGGAGACAAGCTTTTGCAATTTGATCCGGAAAAAATTAAGGCACACGGATACGAAAAAACCTGTATTCTTGTATTTACCAATGGCGATGAATATCCGGATATGAAGATTCATACTGGAATGGATGCGGTACAGAAAGAGACCGTAATCGTGGAATTCTAAGCTGGATAAAAGACACAGAGGCAGAATAAAAAATATAGAAAGATACCGGAACTCTGGAGGTTACTTGAAATATAAAGTAATCACCGGAGTTCTTTTCATTTTTGCCAAGGGCATTTCCGGATAATCCTTAAGTTTTCCACGGAATCATCCGACATAATAAATTAGTAAGGCATATGGACAGACCGTAAAAATGGAGGAATTTCATGCGGATAGAACAGAATCAGAAAACAGATGCAAATGTTGTAATGATAGGAACTGCCAGACAGGACAATGTGGCAGCTGCGAAGAAGGACGCATCCATTGTAAGAATAGAAAAAGACAGAAAGGCAGATCGTCTGTTAGAGCAGCCGACTTATGGCAAGCCGGAAAAAGAGGGAAATGCCTTAGAGAAGATTAAGGAGCAGGCATCCAATCTGGACGCAACCCAGATGAAAAATGAGATGCTTTTTGCATCAGACCATACTACGGGAAAAGATGTAAAAGCAATGGAAGAAGATGGATTTTCCCTGACGGATACGGAGATTCCAACGGTAGTAACCGAGACCGATAAGATGAAGATGCGTCTGGCAAAGTCAGGAGAAGACATCAGCTATTTCGGGGACGGACTCAGTGATGCCCAGATTGAAGCGATGGCAGGAAGCACTGCAATGGCACAGCATATAGAATCAGCCCTGAATACCGTAAATATCCCGGTGACAGAGAATAATGTAAAAGATATTACAGAGACTGCCAATATGATGGAAGAACTTCATACACCGGATGAAGGAAGCATGAAATATATACTGGATAATGAACTGCCGGTTACCACTGCCAATTTGTACAAAGCAGAATTTTCCGGAAGTGCAACCTATGCCGGAATCCAGCAGATGACAGACCTTGATTATGATGCGTTAAAGCAGCAGATAGAAGCCGTAATATCCGAAAGCGGCATGGATGTCAATGAGCAGAATATGGCAGATGGCAGATGGCTCATTGAAAATGGTATTCCACTGACTGCAGAGAATTTGGAAAAGTTATCCACTTTACAGCAGTTACAGCTTCCACTTGGCGAAGAAGAAATCATAACGGTATCGGCAGAGGCAATTTCCGATGGAATCCGTCCGCAGGATGTCGTACTTTCCGGAAATGATTTCAAGGATCAGGCACAGGATGCATTGGACGTCATTACCAATGTAACGGATGAGGAACTTGCCTATGTGGTAAATTCCGGAGAACCGTTTACTATTGAGAATCTGAAAAAAGCTGCGGATGAGATAAAGAACAAGGACACAAAAGTTTCAGCGGCAGCGGATAAAACAGCTTATACGAAAAGCGGCTTAGACCTTCTGACTGCAAGAAGACAGTTAGAGGAAACCAGACTGAAAATGACCAGTGAAGCGAACCTTTCTTTACTGAAAAAAGGAATTTCCATTGATACCATGGAATTGTCCCAGCTGGTGGAAGAACTGAAAACACAGGAAAATGAATATTACAGCAGACTCCTTTCCGGGGATGGCATTGTACCAAAGGAAGCGGATGTGGCATTGTTCCGGAATGTCATGGACACATCTGAAGCATTAAAAGCGATGCCGGCATATGCTCTTGGAATCCATCCGGTAGATGAAACAACATTGCAGAGTCTCTATGAAGATGGAGCTGCCTTAAAGGATACCTTTGAAAAGGCAGGAGAACGATATGAGACTATGATGACCGCACCTCGTCAGGACATGGGAGATTCCATTTCCAAGGCATTCCGCAATGTGGATGATATTTTAAAGGATTTAGACCTGGAAACAAGCTATGGAAATCAGCGTGCCGTCAGAATCTTAGCTTATAACCAGATGGAGCTGACACCGGAAAATATTGCGGAAATGAAAGCTGCGGATGAAGAAGTGCAGCGGGCATTTGACCATTTAAAACCGGCAGTTGTCCGTACCATGATACAAGAAGGCATGAATCCACTGGATATGAGCTTTGAAGAGATAAATACCGTATCTGAGCAGATTCAGGAAGAACAGGGCATTACCGAAGAGGAAAAATTCAGTAAATACCTTTATAAATTAGAGCAGAATAAGGAAATCAGCGAAGAAGAACGAAGTGCTTATATTGGTGTATACCGGCTGATCCGTCAGGTAGAAAAGACAGACGGCGCAGCAATCGGAGCCTTGCTGCAGCAGGGCGGAGATATTACATTGCGTGGACTTCTGACTCAGGTTCGTTCCGCAAAGCATGGTGCCATGGATTATCAGGTAGATGATGATTTTGGAGGCGTACAGACCAAAGAAGGAGCCGGCATGTCCATTACGGAACAGATTGAGGGAGTGTACCAGAAGAATAAGCTTTCCGATGTGAAAGACGGACTGGCACCGGAGAAGGTGGCACCGTTTATGAAGGATGAAAAATGGCTTTCCATGACACCGGAAGAGCTGGCAGATGCCATGAAAGAAGTGGAGCAGAAAGAAGAAACAGAGGCAGCTTACCGGAAGGAACAGGTACAGGAGCTGTCCCAGGCAGCAGCGGCACCACAGGAAGTCTATGAGTGGTTAGAACAGCTTGATATGCCGGCAACCGTCAACCGGGTGCTTGCAGCGGCAGATTATATGAATAACCGGAATCAGGTATTTAACCGTCTGTTTAAGATGGCAGACCGGAGCGAAAATCTGTCAGAGGAACTGGAAAATATCAAAGAAAAAATATTTTCTGATTTTGCAGAGGCAGTTAAGACACCGAAGGAAATGGCAGAGGCTCAGCGGAAGCTGGCAGATACCGCTGAGAATGTCATGAAGACCATGATGATGTCGGAGGATAATCTTACAAGCCTTGATTTGCAGGAACTGAAAATGATGCATACCCAGATTGCTTTGGGAAGTGCGGCGGCAAAAAAAGAAGAATATGCAGTTCCGGTGCTGGTACAGGGCGAGACCTGCAATGTGTCTCTTAAGATTGTCCGTGGCGAAGAAAAGAAAGGTCTAGTAGACATCGTCTTTGAGACAGACCGCTTAGGAAGAGTGGCAGCACAGCTTCGTGCCGGCAAGGAAAAGATTTCCGGTTATATTGCAGCAGAATCCAAAGAGACCACTGCATTATTTGAAAGCCATGCGAAAGAGTGGGAAAATCTTTTTGCACAGGAGCCGGGACAGGAAGTCAGCATCAGCTATATGACCGGAGAAATAAAGAAGGATGGAATCCATCACAGCACAGAAGTTTCTTCTGAAAATACAGACAAGACGGAAGAAAAGAATTCTTCAGATACGGAAATTCAGACAAAGACACTTTATGGAATGGCAGAAAGTTTCCTAAAAGCGGTTAAGTCCTTAGAAAGGTAGTCCGATATACAATACATAAGACATGGAACGTCGATAGACCGCAAGGATGCGGGCATGAATGGAAGAAAGGAATTAAGATAAATGAAAGTAAACCATAACATGTCAGCGGTAATTACAAATAAACAGTTATTGCGTACAGAAAATAAAGTAACCGAGGCAATGGAGCGTCTGTCCTCCGGATTAAAGATTAATCATTCCAAAGATAATCCGGCAGGTATGGCAATTTCCAATAAATTAAATTTACAGATTGAAGGACTTGACCAGGCATCCCAGAATGCGTCTGATGGTATTTCCGTATTACAGACAACCGATGGAGCCTTAAATGAAGTGACTTCCCTGATACAGAGAATGCGTGAGCTTTCTGTACAGGCAGCCAGTGATTCCAATACACCGGATGATAAGAAAGCAATTCAGCAGGAAGTAGAAGAATTAAAGAAAGAAATTAACCGTGTCAGCAAGGATACCGAGTTCAATACCAAATCCTTACTGGATGGCAGCATCCAGCGAAGAGTATATGGAACCAACGCTACAAGAATGGCAGTATCCAGTAATGTAACCGCAGCAGATTATACCGTAACCATCAATCAGGCAGCTGAGACTGCAAAGAAGGATGCAGATACCGTTGCATTTAATGATATGACAGCAACAATCGGAGCGTCCGGTAAAATGAAAAGTTCATCCGTAGAAATAGAAGCAACCGATACCTATGAGCAGGTCTTTGAGAAAATCAGAACAGCCGGTGAGTTAGGCGAGACTACCGTAAAAGCAGATGGCGGTAAGCTTTCCTTTGAATCCACTGCATATGGAGAGACAGGCAAAGTAGAAATCACAATCAGCGATGCTGCGTTGGCAGCACAGCTTGGATTTAATTCCATGACACCGGCAGTATCTTACGGAACCAATGCTGAGGTAGATATTCATGCTGCAGGAAGCGGATTTTCAACCACTGCAACTGCCGCAGTCGATGGCAATAAAGTAACTATTACAGACCGTGATGGATTTGAAATGTCTTTTCTTACCAAGAGCGGACTTGCCGCGGGAAGCACTGTTAAATTAGAAGTGACCGATATTGGAACCATGGATCTTCAGGTAGGAGCCAATGAAAACCAGACCATTAAAGTAGATATTCCGGAGATTGATACCGAGACCTTATATCTGGATGATTTGGATGTAACAACCGTAACCGGAGCAGACCGGGCAATCGTTGCATTAGATAATGCACTGGCAAGAGTATCTTCTGTACGTTCTGCCATCGGAGCCTGTGAGAACCGTCTGGATTCTACTGTAGGAAGTCTTGATGAGACCAGCGAGGATATGACATCTGCACTTTCCCGTATTTCAGATGTAGATATGGCAGAGGAAATGACCAATTATACACAGCAGAATGTATTGTCCCAGGCAGCAATTTCCGTATTGTCCCAGGCAAATGACATTCCACAGCAGGTATTACAGTTACTTCAGTAATCAAAGGAGACTGTCATGGATAGTAGAACAAAGCAGGACTTTACCAGAAGGATTACCCAGAGTAACCGCAGTGAACTGGTAGTGGTTTTATATGATATCTGCTTTTCTTATCTTGATGAAGCAGAAAAAAATCTGAAGGAAAAAGATTTTGATGTATACAAAGAAGACATCCGGAAAGCTGATGCAGTGATTGGAGAACTTCAGGCGGCATTGAATTTTCAATATGAACTTTCCGCACAGCTCTATCCGCTTTATTCCTATTGCAGAAGAGAGCTGATGTGCAGTATGTATCAGCAGAACGGTGACGGCATCGCCCATGCAAAAAGAGTTCTGAACGGTTTGTATCAGGCCTTCTGTGAGGTCGCAAAGCAGGATACCTCAGAACCCTTAATGCACAATACCCAGCAGGTATATGCGGGTATGACGTATGGAAAAGAACAATTAAATGAAAATTTTCAGGAGTCAGATACTTCCAGAGGATTCTTCGCGTAAGAATCCTCTGTTTTTTGCTTTAAGCGGCGTAGCAGAAATTTATATTTCAGCTGCATGGCATTTACTTCATAAATATAGGCATCAATCAGATCCGGTTCTACAACATTCTGAAAATTCGCATATGCGAAGTCTAAATCATTCTTTGTCCGGTTTAAATCATCTAAAAGTAAGCGGTAGCCGGCATCCGGCGCAGGTGTGTTTTTTGCAATTCCAAACAATACGATCCCCACTTTCTTTATGGAAAATAAATCCTCTTTTTACTAAGTATAATCAGAAAAATCCAATCTATACAAAAAAAGGAATATTTTTTTTTGCAG
>ERZ772876.3292-NODE-3292-length-11906-cov-5.144629_pt1 | contig 11906 bp, 10 predicted proteins | sample MGYA00580584_ERZ772876 | MGnify/ENA primary metagenome ERZ772876 (study PRJEB29015, sample SAMEA2737728) | human gut metagenome | biome: human gut; feature: human-associated habitat; material: faeces | place: China | collected 2012 ...
AAAAAAGACCCGGCAGTTTTGAAAACTGCCGGTTCTCTCGTTCACGTTACTGCTTATTTGACGATCATTTCTGCCTCGCGGGCGTTTTGCGCGATCATGTCGTGCAGCTCCCGCGTGGAGGAGAACTTCTTCTCCTCGCGCAGGTAGTCGAAAAAGTCGAGCTGCAACTTCTGCCCGTACAGGTCGCCATCGAAGCCGACAAGATATGTCTCGATCGTCACGGTGTTCTTGTCGCTCACCGTCGGCCGCACACCGACGTTCGTCACGCCCACGCACGTTTCGCCGTTCGGCAGATGCGCGCGCGTGGCGTACACGCCGCGCTTGAGGGCAATGATGTGTTCCTCAGGGATGAGGTTTGCCGTCGGGAAAAGGGATTTTTTCCCGATGCCCTCGCCGTGGCACACCGTGCCCTCCACGGAAAAATAGTGGCCGAGAAATTCGGACGCGCGCTTGACCTCGCCCGCTTCCAGAAGTGAGCGGATATAGGTCGAGGAGACGGTCACGCCGTCTTTTTCGACGCGCGGGATGATGTCGCAGCCAAGGCCGTGGGCGGCGCAGTAACTTCTGAGCTTTTCCACATCGCCCTCATTTTTGTGGCCGAAGCGGAAGTCGTGTCCCGCGACAAGGTGCACCGCGTGATACTTCCTGACGAGAAGCTCAGAGATAAAGTCCTCCCACGGCATGGTCATCATGTTCCGGTCGAACGGCTCGACAAAGACCTCCTGCACGCCGTATTGTGTGCGGATGATGTTTGCGCGCTCAGACGGCGTTGTCAGCAGCGGCACGGGCTTTCCCGTGACGAATTCACGCGGCGAGCGGTCGAACGTGAACGCCGCGGAGCGGCAGCCGCGCTCCTGTGCGCGGCGCACCGCCATTTTGAGCAGTTCGCCGTGCCCGATATGCACCCCGTCGAAAAAGCCCAGGGCGATGACTGTGGATTCATTCATAGTTTCGGTTTCCTTTTTGCGTCAGCGTCACACGCTGAAAAAATTTCGTTTCGAGGTGAGCGTGCCGTCCTTCGCCTCCGACAGGGCAAGGAACGCCCCGTCGCGCCCGTAGACGCGGTACAGCCCGTCGGGGAGCTTTGCGCGCAGTGGATTGCCGCAGAGGCACTTGCGCTCCTGCTCGGCGCTCGGGATGGTGTAGGCCGGATACTGCCGGAACAGGCTGTCCGTGGGGCGGAGCAGTGCTTCGCCCTCGCGCTGCACGTCCTCGAGCGTCACGGCCTCGTCGATGCGAAAGTTCGACGCCTCCGTGCGGCGCAGCGCCGCCATGCAGCCGCCGCAGCCGAGCGCTTGACCCAAATCGTGGCACAGCGTGCGGATGTAGGTGCCCTTCGAGCACACGATGCGCAGGGCGTACTGTCCGTTTCCCAAATTCTGTGTGAGCGCAAGGTCGAAGATCGTGATCTTGCGCGGCTTGCGCGCGACCTCACGACCCTGACGGGCGAGGTCGTAGAGCTTCTGGCCGTTTACCTTGATGGCCGAGTACATCGGCGGGATCTGCTCGATCTCGCCGAGAAAGCGCCCCAGCGCCGCGCGCACCTCGTCCTCCGTGACGGTCACGGCGCGCTCTTCGAGCGTTTCGCCGGTCGTATCCTGCGTGTCGGTCACAAGGCCGAGCTGTAAAACGGCCTCGTAGACCTTTTGCCCGCCCTCGGCAAAGGAGACGGCCTTGGTCGCCTGCCCGACGAACACGGGCAGAACACCCGTCGCCATGGGGTCGAGCGTCCCCGCGTGGCCGACGCGCTTTTCATGCAAAATGCCGCGCAGCTTGGCGCACACATCCATACTCGTCCAGCCCTGGGGCTTATCAATAATTACAATGCCGTTGGGCATAAATGGCCTCCTTTGCGCCAAGCCTTCGGCGCTTTTGCGCCGTACAAGCGTTTTGCCGGCAGGCAAAACGCAGTTCTCTTTCTACTCTCCGCGCACCAAGATATGCGCGTTCATGCGAAAGCCGTATTTCTCGTAGAGGCGGATGGCATCGTTGCCGTCGGCCACCTTGACTTCGATCTTCCGGACGCCGCTGCCCGAAAATACCGCCATCGCCCAGTCCATCAGGGCCTTGCCGTATTTCCTGCCGCGGCACTGCGGCAGAACGACGAGGTAGTCGAGCTTGCCCGTGCCGTCTCCGTGCAGGTCGACCTTGCAGAAGCCGACGATCCCGCTGACCTCTTCGATGACCGCGATGCGCGAGACGTTTTCTTCCAGCGCCTGTGCAAAAAGCGACAACGTTTTATCATAGGGCCGGCTCGGATAGCTGCCCTTGAAATTCACGGACACGCGGTTGTGGTGCTCGGACAAGGCCTGCACGCACGCGCGCAGGCGCGGCGCTTCGTCCGCCGTGATTTGTCGCAGCGGCGGCAGCCGCTTTTCAAGCAGCACGAGCTGCACACCGGCGATACCGTTAAACGTGCACGGCACGACGCCGATCTCGGCGTAGCCGAGCTTTTGATAGAAGCGGCGGGCGCGCGCATTGCGCGCGTTCGTGTCGATGCGAAGGTACCGGCAGCCGTGCGCGAGGGCATAGCCCTCGTAAAATGCCGCAAACTCGCGGCCAAGGCCGCGCGATTTGGCCTCGGGGTCGATGACGAGCGTGTGCAGCACCATGACCTCGCTGTCCGGCGCGTCATAGCGCCAGTTCGCCCCCGCGTAGGAATCGACCTGCGTTTGGTTGAGAATGGCCGTGCCGACGATCTCACCGTTCTGTTCCTGCACGAAAAGGTCGCCGCGCGCAAGCGCGGCCTCCGCTGTCTCACGCTCGGGATACACGCCGCGCTGCCAGCCGATCGCGGCCTCGCCGCGCTCCTCTGCCGTGTGGATCTGGTCGTAAATGCGGCACACCGCGTCCAAATCGGCGCGCGCTGCCTTGCGGATCGTGCTCATGCCTCTTCCGCCACCGCTTCGGCGATGGCGTTCAGGATCATGGCGCGCGCGGTCTCATAGTCCGCGTGCTCAATGAGGCAGCCGGACGCCGCGCGGTGTCCGCCGCCGCCGAGGAACGAGCAGGCGCGCGTCGCGTTGACACGCGCGCCTGTGCGCACGCTGACCTTCCACGCGCCGTCCTTCGTTTCCTTCATCGTCACAGCGCAGTCCGTGCCCTCGACCAAGCCGCCGAGGGACGCAAGGTCTTCCATGTCGGCCTCGGAAAGCGCCATGCTCTTTTGTAAGGACTGCGGCACGGCGACGATGACGACGCGGTCCTCGTCGTAGAATTCCATCGTGCGCAGCAGCTCTCCCTCAAGCGCCAGGCGCTTTTTGCTCTTTGTGCGGAAGTGCAGCTTGTTGGCGGCTTTATAGTCGATGCCCGTCTCCATCAGCGCCGCGGCCACGCGGTGCGTGTTCGCCGTGACGTTGGAGTAAACAAAGCAGCCCGTGTCGGTCGACACGGCGACATAGAGCGGCAGCGCAACAGCAGGCGTCAGCTGGCCGAGCTCCTGCGCGAGCTCGCACAGAATTTCGCCGCAGGCGGCGCACTCGGGATGCACACAGCTCTCCTTGCCGAAGCCCTCGTAGCTCGGGTGATGGTCGATGGCGAGGTCGACGCGCGTTTTGAACATCTCGGCATTGTCGGGGAACAGGCTCAGCGCGGCGAGGTCGACGGAGACGACCGTCTCATAGTCAAAATCGTCCGCGACCCAATACTGCTCGACATAGGACTCGAAGTGTTCGGTCGTCTCGCGGTTATAGAGGATGCCCGCGGTCTTACCCATCTGGCGCAGCATGGCGCACAGCGCCGCAGCGCAGCCGAGCGTGTCGCCGTCCGGACGGCGATGGGTGAGAATGAGGTACTTGTCGTGCGCGCGGAGGTATGCCGCGACTTCGGAAACGGTCATTCCTGCTCATCCTCCGTGTTCAGTGTTTCGTTTTCGGGGTTCGCGGGCTTCACCACGCGCGGGTCGCGCAGCATCTCTAAGATGTGCGCGCCGTATTCGATGGAGTCGTCCGCGATGAACTGCAGCTCCGGCGTGTAGCGCAGCGACATGTTCGCGCCCAGCTCGCGCCGGAGATAGCCCGCCGCGCTCTTGAGACCGCGAATGACGTCCTTTTCGAGCGACTTTTCGAGAACGCTCACGTAAATGCGCGAATAGCGCAGGTCGCTCGTCGTGTCCACATGGGTAATGGTCACCATGCCGCTCTGGACGCGCGGGTCCTTGAGCGTGCGGAAGAGCGAGCTGAGCTCGCGCTGGATCTCTTCATTGATGCGTCCAATGCGATTGCTTGCCATTTTTATTCCTCCTTTGAAAAAAGCAGGGGCGGGCGAACGCCCCTACCGAAAGGCTTCTAAACATTGCGCCGCGCACGGCGCAAAAATCTTGATCTGTATTTCTGACGACCTGCGCGTCAGAAATACACTTTACAGGCTGCAAACGTGCGAGCGCAGCGAGTGCGCTGCCGCAGCCTGAATCCTACTCAAAAATTCGCTTCGCGGATTTTTGAAGTCTTACTGCTCGATCTGTTCCATAACGTACGCTTCAACGATATCGCCGACCTTGATGTCGTTGTACTTTTCGAAGCTCAGGCCGCACTCGTAGCCCTGCGCGACTTCCTTGACGGAGTCCTTGAAGCGCTGGAGCGAGGCGAGGTGACCCTCGTGGACGACGATGCCGTCGCGCACGATACGCACGTCGCACGCGCGCTGGATCTTGCCGTCGGTGACATAGCAGCCCGCGACGGTGCCGACGGACGAGACTTTGTAGGTCTGGCGAATTTCGGCGTGGCCGATGATGGCCTCGCGGAACTTCGGCGCGAGCATACCCTTCATAGCGGCCTCGATCTCGTCGATGGCGTCGTAAATGACGCGGTACATGCGCATGTCGACATGGTTGCGGGCCGCGCTGTCGCGCGCCGCGGCGTCCGGACGAACGTTGAAGCCGACGATGATGGCGTTGGACGTGGCCGCGAGCATGACGTCGCTCTCGTTGATCGCGCCGACCGCGCCGTGGATGACGCGCACGCGGACCTCGTCGTTGGAGATCTTCTCAAGCGATGCCTTGACAGCCTCGACCGAGCCCATGACGTCCGCCTTGACAATGATGTTGAGGTTCTTCATTTCGCCCGCCTGGATCTGGCTGAACAGGTCCTCGAGCGAGACCTTCGTAATGGGGGCGTTGGCCTTGCGCTTTTCCTCTTCCTTGCGCTGCTCCACGAGCTCGCGGGCAAGGCGCTCGTCGGCGACGGCGTTGAAGTGTGCGCCGGCCTCGGGCACTTCGCCAAGGCCCGTAATCTCCACAGGCACGCTGGGGCCCGCGGTGGTGAGCTTCTGACCCTTGTCGCTCATCATCGCGCGCACGCGGCCAACGGCCGTGCCGGCGATGATGATGTCGCCCTGATGGAGCGTGCCGTTCTGGACGAGCAGCGTTGCGATCGGGCCGCGGCCCTTGTCAAGGCGCGCCTCGACCACAGCACCGGACGCGGCACGGTTGGGGTTGGCCTTGAGCTCGGCGACCTCGGCGGTCAGCGCGACCATTTCGAGCAGGTTGTCGATGCCCATGCCGGTCTTGGCGGAGATGGGGCAGACAATGGTGTCACCGCCCCAGTCTTCAGCAACAAGGCCGTACTCGGTCAGCTGCTGCTTGATGCGCTCGGGGTTGGCGTCGGGCTTATCCATCTTGTTGATGGCGACGATGATGGGAATTTCGGCGGCCTTGGCGTGGTTGATGGACTCGATGGTCTGCGGCTTGATGCCGTCCTCCGCCGCAACGACGAGGATGGCGATATCCGTGATCATCGCGCCGCGGGCACGCATGGAGGTGAACGCCTCGTGGCCCGGGGTATCGAGGAAGGTGATGGGCTTGCCTTTGATCTGCACCTGATAGGCGCCGATGTGCTGGGTGATGCCGCCCGCCTCGCCGGAGGCGACGTGCGCGTTGCGGATATAGTCGAGAAGGCTCGTCTTGCCGTGGTCGACGTGACCCATGACGACGACGACCGGCGCGCGGGGCTGGAGCTCGTCGGCGCTGTCCTCGTGATCGTCGATGAGCTTTTCCTCGATCGTCACGACGACTTCCTTTTCGACCTTGCAGCCGAGCTCTTCAGCGACAAAGGACGCGGTGTCGAAGTCGATCATCTGGGAAAGGGACGCCATCACGCCGTTTTTCATCAGGCACTTGACGACCTCGGCGCCCGTCTTCTTCATGCGGGAGGCCAGCTCGCCGACGGAGATCTCGTCGGGAATTTTGACGGTCAGCGGCGTCTTCTTCGCGATCTCAAGCTGCAGGCGGCGCATCTTCTCGGCCTCCTCCTGCTTGCGCTTGCCGGAGAACGGCTGCTGACGGTTGCTGCGGTTTCTGTTGTTGCGGAACTTTTCCTTGCTGCCGCGCTCTAAGTCGCGGCGGTCACCGGAGCGCTCGGCCATGTCCTGCAGCTTTTCGTCGTACTTGTCAAGGTTGACGTTCGTGACCTTGCGGGTGTCGACGATCTTCTTTTCCGGCACGCGCGTCGTGGGATGCTGCGTGGCGGTGGACTTGCTCTGCTGCTGCACCGGCTGGGTGTTCTGCTGCGGCTGGGCGGGCTTACCCTGCTGGCCCTGCTGGGGCTGGGGACGGCTGCCGCCGTTATTATTGTTATTATTGTTGTTTCTCGGCTGGTTCTGGGCATTATTCGCCTTCGGCTGGTTCTGCGCGGGGGCGGGGGCAGCCTTGGGCTCGGGTTTTTTCTGGGGAGCGGACTCGGCGTAGATCGACTCGATCTTCACCTGATGCTTCTGCGTCAGATGCTCGAAGATCAGGTTGACCTCGTCCGCGGACAACACCTGCGAAGGCTTCTTGCTCCCGTCCTCATAGGTACTCAGAACGGACAGAATGTCCTTCGACGTAAGGCCGAAGTCCTTTGCCATATCGGATACCTTGTTCTTGTTCATTGTAGTAGCCAAATTATTGCACCTCCGTGTGTTGTGATCTCTGCTTACTGTTTTTCTTGATGCTGCCCTTGCCCTTCTTCACGGGGCGGGAATGGGCAAAGCGCCTTGCCGCGCGCTGCTTTTCCGCGGCGCGGTGCGCCTTTTCTCTCTCGGCGCGCGTGCGTCCGTGCTTGACCGCGCCTCTCGGGCGCTTGCTCTCGCTCTTTTCCGCACTCTTGGCCTTTGCGGCGGGAGCGGGCTGCGGCTCTTCCTGATGCGGCTTTTTCTTGCCGGTGCGCACATTTTTTTCGTGCTGCTTGAGCTCTTTCCTCCGCTCGGCGGCGCGTGCCGCCTTGATCGTCAGGCGCTTGGCCGCCTCGCCGTAGTGCGCCTCGTCACCCTCCGCCAGCTTTTTCGCGACGGCCTCGGCAAAGCCGATGTCCGTCAGCGCCAGCAGCGCGCAGGATGTGCGCCCCAGCGCTCTGCCGAGGTCCTCCTTCGTCGGCGGGATCTCAAGGCAGATGCACTCGCCCGCCTCGCCGAAGTGGAGCGCGCGGCGGCGCGTGTTGTCCGCCGCATCCGAGGCGATGAGGATGAGCCGCGCGTGCTTGCTTCGTGCCGCCGCGCCGGCGGGCTCTTCACCGACCTCCAGCTTTCCGGCCTTTTTGGCAAGGCCGATCAGATTGAGCAGTTTATCCACCGTTTGCCATCTCCTTTTCCATTTCTTCGTAGACGCTCTCGGGGATGGCCGTGTCCAGCGCGCGCTCGAGCGCGCGGGATTTGCGCGCCCGCTTGAGGCATTCGCTGTTCGGGCAGACGTAAGCGCCGCGCCCGGGCTTTTTGCCCGTAAAGTCGAGCGACACCTCGCCTTGCGGCGATTTGACGGCGCGGATGAGCGCGCGTTTGTCCTTCATCTCGCGGCAGCCCACACACTGGCGCTGCGGGATATTCTTCACTTTCTGCATGAGCCGCCCTCCTCTTTGGCGCTTTCAGCGCCTCGGACTTTTTTGCGCCGCGCACGGCGCAAATGAACTGAAATCGTTTTTACCGGCGACCGGTGCGTCAGTAAAAACACTTCTCGCCCCGCAAGTGTGCGAGCGCAAGCGAGTGCGCGCAGCGGGGTGCAAATGGAAGCTCAAAAATGTGCCTATGCACATTTTTGAAGATCACTCTTCTTCGCGATAGCTTTCCGGCTTAATGTCGATCTTGTAGCCGACGAGGCGCGCGGCTAAGCGTGCGTTCTGCCCCTCCTTGCCGATGGCAAGGGAAAGCTGATCGTCGGGCACGATGACGCGGCAGGCCTTGCCCTCTTCGGCAAGGCGCACGTCGACAACGTCCGCCGGAGCGAGCGCCGCGGCGATGTACTCCGCGGGATCGTCGCTGTACTTGATGATGTCGATCTTTTCGCCGCGCAGCTCTTCGACGATGCTGTTCACGCGCTGGCCGTGGGGGCCGACGCACGCGCCGATGGGATCGACGTTCTCGTCGTTGCTCCACACCGCCATCTTCGTGCGGGAGCCCGCCTCGCGGGCGATGGAACGGATCTCGACCGTGCCGTCGTAGATCTCGGGCACTTCAAGCTCGAAAAGGCGCTTGACGAGACCCGGATGCGTGCGGGAAATCACGACCTGCGGGCCTCTCGACTGGCGGCGCACGTCGACAAGGTAGACCTTGATGCGCTGACCCTCGATGAGCGTCTCACCCTTGACCTGCTCGCCGGCGAGAAGAATGGCGTCTGTCGCTTCCGTGCCGGTGCCGATGCGAAGGGACGCGTTGCCCGTGCGGGGATCGATGCGCGTGACGACACCGGTGAGAATTTCATGCTGCTTGGAGTTGTATTCGTCGTAGACCATGCCGCTCTCGGCTTCGCGCAGGCCTTGGATGATGACCTGCTTGCCGTTGCCCGCGGCGATGCGGCCGAATTCGATGTTGTCGACGGGAATGTTGACGATATCGCCGACATTGTACTTGGCGGAGATGGCCTTCGCGTCATCGAGGCTCATCTGCGTGCCGGGGTTCTCGACCTCATCCACGACTTCCTTCTGCACGAACATCTTGAGCTCGCGCTTGCCCTCGTCCACATCGACCACGACGTTTTCCACACCCTCGTGGTCGCGCTTGTAGGCGGTGGTGAGCGCCTGAACGATCTTATCCATCATAAAGGTCTGAGAAATGCCGCGTTCCTTTTCCAGCATCGCAAGCGCTGCGAAGATTTCATCACATTTCATGGGTATGCTCCTATTCTGTATAATCAAAGTAATTGGTATTCTTTTTGGTTAAAAGTCGCAGCGCAGGCGCACGAGCGCGACCGCGTCCTTTTCAAAGCGCTTTTCCTCTTCGCCGATGCGAAGTGTGACCGCGCCGTTGTCGTAGCCCGCGAGGTCACCGGAAAATTCCTTGCGCCCGTCCACGGGCTTGTAGGTCTTCAAGAGCACGGGCGAGCCCATGAACTGCTCAAAGTCACCGGGCCGCTTGAGCGGGCGCTCCGCGCCGGCGGACGCGACCTCGAAAATGTAGCTCGACTCGATGGGGTCGGCCTCGTCCAGAATATCACTCAGCGCGCGGGAGATGGCCTCGCAGTCGAGGATGTTCACGCCGCCGTCCTTATCAATGTAGATCCGCAGATACCACTGTCCGGCCTCGCGGACATATTCCACGTCCCAGAGCTTGCAGCCGTTCTCTTCGACCACGGGGAGCGCCAGTTCGCGCACGGTCTCTGTCACTTTCTTCATTGTATCCCTCGCAATCCGTGTTTTTTCCGAAATTTGCAAAAGAAAGAGCGGGCCAAACGGTCCACTCTGCGTTTCCTGCATCCATAACACAAGCATACTATCACACAAAGCTGCGGAATGCAAGCGTTTTTGCGCGCAGTTTGCGGCTTTTTTGAAAAAATTTCCGTTGTTTTTCGTTATTTTTTGCGCGCCGCACCCTTCCCGCTTGCAAAGCGGGGAAAAGTATGCTATAAGGATAGGACTCTGAATAGAGAATGAGAGAGAGGGATATTTTATGGCGCGTTCCGCCACGCTCGATATGACGCAGGGCAGCCTTAGCCGCCAGATCATCGGCTTTTCGCTGCCTCTGATGTTCACTAACCTTTTGCAGATGCTCTTCAGCATGGTCGACCTTGCGGTCGTCGGCCGCTTTTCAAGCTCCGCCGCCATGGGCTCGGTCGGCTCGACCACGACGCTCATCTTCCTGTTCACGGGCTTTCTGATGGGCCTTGGCAGCGGCGTCAACGTGCTTGTCGCCACGCATTTCGGCGCGCGCAGCGAGAAAAACGTGCGCGAGTCCGTTCACACGTCGTTTCTTGTCTGCCTGATCGCGGGCTTTTTGATGCTGGCGCTGGGCCTTATCTTTGCCCGCCCGCTGCTCGAGCTTCTGAACACGCGCGACGATCTGATCGACGGCGCGGAGCTGTACCTTCGCATTTACTTCCTTGGCATGCCCGCCGCCGCGCTCTATAACTACGGCAACGGCGTTCTGAATGCCATCGGCGACACGAAAACGCCGCTCATCTTCCTTTCCACCGCGGGCGTGCTCAATGTCATCCTCGACCTTGTGTTCGTCATCGGGCTCGGGATGTCGACCGACGGCGTCGCGCTCGCGAGCATGCTCTCGCAGTGCGTGTCCGCGGGGCTCATCGTCCGCTCGCTCATGCGCAGCAAGGAGATCTACAGCCTCAGCTTAAAAGAGGTCCGCTTCCACAAGGACAAGGCCACCCACGCGCTGTCTGTCGGCGTGCCGGCAGGTTTGCAGAACGCGATCTTCTCGGTCGCAAACCTCTTCATTCAGGCGGGCGTCAATTCGTTCAGCACCGTCGTCGTCGAGGGCAACTCCGCGGCGGGCAATGTGGATAACCTCGTCTACTCCGTGATGAACGCGTTTTACATCGCCTGCTCGAGCTTTGTCGGGCAGAACTACGGCGCGGGCAAATCGCGCCGCGTGCTCAAGAGCTACCTGCTGACGCTCTGCTATTCCGCAGTAGCCGCAGCGGTGCTCGGCGGGCTGTTCCTGCTGTTCGGGCACCAGTTTCTCTCGCTCTTCACGTCGGAATCCGACGTCATCGAGGCGGGCCTCGCGCGCATCTGGGTCATGTGCTTCTCGTTCCCGATCTCGGCCACGATGGACTGCACCACCGCCGCCTCGCGCGGCCTTGGAAAGGGCCTCGTGCCGATGATCTTCGTGTTCCTCGGCTCGTGCGTGTTCCGCGTGGCGTGGATCTACACCGTGTTCGCCCACTTCCATACGATCCGCTCGCTCTATATGCTCTATCCGTTCTCGTGGGTACTCACGGGCGCGGCGGAGATCGCATACTTTTTGTATTGCTATAAGAAATATGTCAAGCCGCTGGATGCGTCCCACGCAGCGGAATGAAAAAGAGCTGTCCGAAAGGACAGCTCTTTTTTTGCGACCACACTGGGCGCGTGTGCTTTTTCGCGCTTGTGCGAAAAAACCAAAAATTTTCACAGCTTTTGCAAAGCTGCCAACTTGCGGTTTTTGTAATCCGCGTCCCCCGTCACCTCGCGGAGCACGGTGATCTCCTCCGGCAGCGCGGCACTGCTTTGCCCGTACTGGAACAGCACGGCCCTTTCCGCGCTGAAGGGGTACATGTCGATCTCACAGCGGCGGTCGGCGAAGACGAAACGATACTTGGTCTTGCGCACGGGCGAGAGCGCCGTGTCGCGCTCTAAGAGGTATTTTTCATACTGCTTTTGCGAGATGGGGCGCTCGGTGTCCCATTTTTCGCCGTTTTCCATGCGATGCTTTTCGGTGTAGAAGTACAGCGTCTCCGCGCCGCTTTTCTGCATGCGCACGCGGCGCTCGATGTTCGGGTTCGTCAGCGCGAGATACGTCTGCGTCATGTCGATGGCCGCGGCGCGGTATTTGTGGGAAAACGCCGCCATGTCGGGCATGGCGATAAGGTACTTGCGTTTTTGCGCCATCGGCTCGACCTCGCCCACGGCGCGGTAGATCTCGCGCAGGGCGCGCTCGATTTTATTGTTGAAATTTGCGTCGTTTTCGATGATGCGCAAATTCGGGTGCGCGCTCCACGCACGCAGTGT
>ERZ772876.3301-NODE-3301-length-11879-cov-2.529939_pt1 | contig 11879 bp, 10 predicted proteins | sample MGYA00580584_ERZ772876 | MGnify/ENA primary metagenome ERZ772876 (study PRJEB29015, sample SAMEA2737728) | human gut metagenome | biome: human gut; feature: human-associated habitat; material: faeces | place: China | collected 2012 ...
CTGTAGCGCGCCCGCTTTATGAAAAATACAGCCGCACACTTGTCCGAATTTGGCCAGACACCGAGCCATAATATCGGAAACCGCTGGAGAAGTTGTAGGCATCGTACCCGCTACCCGGCAGAATGCGGCACGCGATACAGCTGCGCAGACCGGCTCGGCACATCACATAGACAAGTTTGTCCGTCTCGGTTTCCCTCAGCCGCTCGAGCAGTTCATCGACGGGGAGATTCCGAAGACCCTCGGTGCGGCCTCGAGCAAATCCTCCCCGGAGTGCGCGTGCTCACCGCTTGATTCACGATTTTTCCGTTTTTCATTACAGTGAGCATGGGAATGCTCATCATGCCGAAACACCCGGCCAGCTCGGCCCCCTCGTCGATGTTGATTTTGCTAACCTTGAGGTCGGGCCGCTCAGCGACGATTTCCTCTAGAACTGGCCTCGCCATCCGGCACGTTCCATACCAAGGTGCTCAGAAATCCAGCAGTACGGTTTGCTCGGAGCGCACGGCTTCCTGTTCAAAATCATTTTGATCGATCTGTTTCACAGATGTTTCGCAGTCCTCTCTTTGTTCCAGCGGCCGGAAGAATGCTCGTTTGCTCCCATTCCCGTTGCCCCGGTTTGCAGGCGCCGGAACCGGAAGCCCACCGCGCCTTGTCTATGTGAACACGGGCCCCACTGGCTCTCCGCTTCCTGATTCCGCCGCGCCGATTTTATTCGGTGATGTTATTCTCCCCCATAATCACACGTTCTTCCGTGATAAAATCACCAAATGGGAAGCGCGATTACACGGACGCCTGGTAAGCGGAAAGCGCCGCGCCGATTAGCCCAATTTTCTGCGGGTCCAACTGGGAAACCGTGATGTTGTCCAGCAACGCGAGGTTGTTCGGCGGCAACCAGCCGGTCAGTCCGTCGATGATGCCTTGGAGCAGCCATGAATCGCGGAAGACACCGCCGCCGCAGATGATCGCCTGCGGGTCCATGAAATTGATGATGTCCTGCACCATAGACAGTTGCGCCTTCATCATCAGGTCTGCAACGCGGATAGCCAGCACGTCGCCCTCGTGTGCCGCCTGAACGATTGTCGAGGAAACCATGCGGCCTTCCCGATCCAACCGCGCCAGAACGGAATCGGGGTACTGTTCCATCAGCGCGCGTGCGTGGCGGATCATCCCGCCGCCGGAAGCATAGGTTTCGATGCAGCCCGTGCGCCCGCATTTGCACGGCACGTCAATGTTGGCGACGATATGCCCGACTTCCCCGGCGTTGTTTTGATGCCCGCGGATCAGCCGCCCGTCACTGACAAGCCCGGCGGCAATGCCAGTACCGACGTTCAAATAAACGAAATCCCGGAACCTGCGCCCCGCGCCGAACTGGATTTCCGCCAGAGTGGCGCAGTGTACGTCATTGTCCGCGATTACGGGGATTTGGTACTGCTGCATAAGTTCCTGCCCCAGCGGACACGGTTCCAGAATCGGCGTGGCGATGGAAAAAAGCCAAACTGCGCGGCGGTGATCCACCTGCCCCACCAGCCCAAGGCCAATCGCGTCCGGTTTGGGAACGACTTTGGTTTCCACCATTTCCGCCCAGTAAGCCGCGACAGCCCTCTTTACGGCGGCAATCGCGGCATCCTGCGCACCGCGCTGGGACGGATACCGGCACTCATGAGTGATCGTCCCGTCCGGCCGGACGATGCCGATCAATATTTTCGTTCCCCCGACATCCACGCCCATTACGGTATTCATAAAGACGATCCCTCCATTTTTTGAATAATTATAGTTATAACGCAGAAAAAGTATAGCGCAGAAAAAGGAATGCGGGCAAGCGCTTCTAATAATAATTGCGAAAGATACAACGAAATGCAAAACGCGCCGCGCGCTGCGGGGCATCATCCAAAAATGGTTGTGGATGGGCGCGGCGGGGATATGCTATACTGAACGTAAAATCAAACCCACAGAGAAAGGATGGAGAGCAATGGCGGCAAAAGAACGCGCAATTCACTTGGATTATTTCGACCCGGCCGTGGGCAAGGTGCCCAACCCCGGGATGGGCGTACAGGGCTATGTTTATAGCGACCATATGCGGTTTGGATACACATGGGCGGAGATCCAGCCCAGCGTGCCGCATGAGATGACGCCGCTGGACCGGAAGAGCTTGGAGCGCATGGCAGCTTCCCCTCACTGCGACAACCTCTACTATCGCTGCGAATGGCGCGATATCCAGCAGGAAAAAGGCAAGCTTTCTCTGCCCAAGGAATTTGAGTGGATGCTGGAAGCGTGCGAAAAGTACAATAAAACATGGTCGTTCCGGATTATGTCCAGTTCGGTGACGTCTGTTTACAAAGACAGCGTCCCGGAATTCATCAAAGACCATGTGAAAATGATTCCCTACTGGCGCACGATTGGCGTGCAGGAGTGGTACCCGAAATATTTCCCGGAATACTCCTCGGAATTTCTCCAATACTGGAACGAACTGAATTGCCTGCTGGGCGAACGGTTTGACAAGGATCCGCGCCTTGAATTCGCGGACGTGTCCGGCTACGGCTTTTGGGGGGAAGCGCATCATTACAGCCTGCAGCGCCCCGATCAAAAGGAAGAAATCAACTGGGAACCGGACAACGTTGAAGAGGTTACTGAGTTTTTGATGGAGAGCCATCTGAAAGCTTTCCCCACCACACCCGCGTGCATGAACCTGCACTATACTGAGTACGGCTTTGCCGACCGAGTTCTGGAACAGAACGGCGTCTGGTTGCGGCGCGACAGTTTCCAAGCCCATATGAATACCGAGGAGTACCGGTGGATTCACCGGGGCGCGAAAAAGGGCGCAATGATCTGGGAGCCGATCCGCGCGCACATCCCGCGCACCGCGCCTTTGTTGTTTACGTCGTCCCAAATGGTACAGCATTGTCTGGATTACGGCGCAAATTACTTCGGGGTGGCATTCACGCCGTGGGATTTTGTCATGAGCACACACAATTATCAGGATCTGATGGATCAGATGGATGCGCAGGTTGGCTATCGTCTGCGCCCGGCAATGGCGTGGCGCCGGGAAAACGCGGATCGGACGCAGGACCTTGTGCTGCAGCTTTTGAACGATGGCTGCGGCGCGATTCCCGGCGCACTGCGGCTGAAAGCATACTTCCCGGACGGCTCTACTGCGGAAAAAGAGCTCCCTGTGGGCGCGCCCTTCAAGGGAGACGAAAATCTCTTCGCTCTTCCGATCCCCGAACGTTTCTGGGGTGCGTCGGAGCGTGAGGTGATTCGCGTTTCGGCGAGCCTGAAGATGCGCGGAAAAGAAAAGCTTGTTCGCTGGGCCGTCCGTCAGGAGCTGGAGAATCCCTTTGAAATCGTCCTTCCGCTGCGGGCGTTTGTGGATTGATCCACCGAAAAACGTAAGCACAATAAAGCTGCCGTGCAGGTTTTTCCTGCGCGGCGGCTTTTTTATGATTTGGTTTCAAACTGTTTTCCGATGATGCAAAAGCGGAGCAGCTTCCAAAAGTGTGCACCCGGGGAGAGGTGCATGCTTTTGTGAATCGCGGCGGAGTCGTTGCCGGGCTTCTGACGAAACGGCTTTCCGGCAGCTCGTTGTTTGAGGTGCGCCGCGCTGTGCCCGCGGGGAGCGCATTAGGCCCGCCCGGCGCAGCCGCAGACACGGATGCGATGGAGCACTCGTTCTTTTACCGCATCGCGTCCTGCACGGCCATAAATTTTCGGATCGATTATGTCCGGGTTTTCTGCCAACATCCGGCGCACCGCAAGGGTGTACGCGGCGCGGAGCTCGGTGGCAAAATTCACCTTGCAGATCCCCTGACGGACGCATTCCCGGATGACTTTCTCCTCCAGACCGGATGCTCCATGCAGCACCAACGGGATGCGCAACCGCTGCCGGATGCGATCGATCAGCTCAATGTTGAGCACCGGCGGGACGGCATAAACGCCATGTGCCGTGCCTACGCCCACGGCAAGGCTGGAAACCCCCGTTTCCACCTCAAAACGCTCGGCCTCGTCCGGGTCGGTGTAGCCAGTTTCCGAGCACTCGAGGTCGTCCTCCTTGCCACCGACACGGCCCAGTTCACCCTCCACGGGAACGCCGTTCGCGGCGCACATCCGCACCACCTCGCGCGTCAATGCGATATTCTGCACCAGAGGCAGCGTACTTCCGTCGATCATCACGCTGGTATACCCCGCGCGCAGCGCCTGTGCGCATAATTCAAAGCTGTTCCCATGATCCAGATGCAGCGCCACCGGCACACTGGCGCGCTGCGCAAGCGCCTGAACATTACTCCAATATAGCTGTGGGTCTGCGTACCGGAGCGTCGAGGGCGTTGTCTGCAGGATTACCGGCGCGCGCGCCTCCTGAGCAGCCAGCACGATGGCCTGTGCCATCTCCATGTTTTCCGCATTGAACGCGCCGACGGCATAGCCGCCCGCCTGTGCGGCGTGGAGCATTTGAGTGGTGTCGGCAAAAGGCATGGGGGTTCCTCCTTCGATCCTTCTATTTTCAGCTTGTTTTGCGCGTCCCGCGTCTCAGGCGTGGTCCACGACGTTTTGGATCCAGCGGCCCTTTTTGATGAGCAGTATGCCCAAAAAGGTTTTCAGGATTTCCGTGGCCTGACAGAACCCATAAATCCACAGAATACCCAGCCCCGTGAAATGGACGAGACAACTAGCGGGTGCAACGCATGCCAGCCAGATGAACACGGTGTCGAAAATCAAATTCAGATTGGCGTTGCCGCCTGTATGGAGCACGCCAGAAACGACCGTCAGGTAAGAGGTGAACGGCAGGATCAGTGCACTGATGAGGATAAAGGAAGAAGCCAGTTGCCGCACTTCGTCGGTCGTGTTGTAGATTAGAGGGAAATATCGTCCCGCCAGCGCATAAAGCAGTGCGACCGCAAAGCTCGACACAAAGCCAAGACCGATGAATTTCTGGTAAACGGAACGGATTTTGTCCGGCGCTTCCGACCGGCCCATCATATGTCCGATGACGATTCGTGCCGTGTTGCCGACGGCGTTCGCCACAACAATAATCAGGCTGGAAAGCGCGCTTACAATGTTGTTTGCGCTGACAACATACAGCCCGCGGACAGAGTAGCACTGCGTCTGCGCGGCAACGCCCATGGACCAGAGTAGCTGGTTGAGCGCGAACGGCGCGCTTTTTTTCGCAATTCGCAGGGCGAGCCAGCCGGGGATATGCAGTGAGCGATACGCGCCCTGTATGAAGGGGAGCCTGTGTGCGTTGAGATGCGTCCAGCCCGCCACGCCGGCCAGCTCGATGAATCGCGCGACCAGCGTCGCGGCGGCGGCCCCGTAACAGCCCATGGCAGGGATCCCCACAAAGCCGAAGATCAGCACATAATTCAGGACAAGGCTCACCACCATGGAAAAGACACAGAAAAACATGGGCATCTTTGTCTGCCCAAGCTCCCGCAATGTGGAGGAATAGACGTTGATGAGCGCATACGGCGGCACGCCGACTAACATAATCCACAGATACCCCATACCATAGGCGAGCGACGCTTCGGCGTCTGCCGCAAGACCCTCGCCGCTCAGGTAGCTTTGGATCAGCGGCTTGCCCCAGATGCCCAGCAGTAGGATGGTCGCCGCACTCAGCAGGAAACTTGTCACTAGCTTGAAACGGAAAGTATAGCGGATACCCTCCTCGTCGCCTTTTCCGCTGAACTGAGCAGTAAACACGCCGATCCCGCCAAAAATCCCCGAAATGCAGGAATAGAACACAAACATCAGCTGGTTGACAACCGCTACGCCGTTCATCTGGACGGTACTGACGCGACCGACCATAATGTTGTTCAGCAGCCCGATTAGGTTATAAATGCTGCCCTGCATCATGATCGGCAGCGCGATTCGGGCCGCTTTCGCGTAAAATGCCTTTTCTCCGATGTATTCCCGCACCCTGATCATAAACACTCCTGCCTTCTCCAATCGGCAGCCTGAGGGTCAGCGCCGATCCTTTTTCTGCTTCTTACGGTATTCGCTGGGACTCGTTTCCGTCAGCTGGCGGAACGCGCGGTTGAAATTGGCTGCGTTGTTAAAGCCGGAACGCAGCGCCACTTCCAAAATGGAAAGGTTTTCATCTTTCAAAAGCTCAATGGCCAGCCGGATGCGCTTGCGTGTGATGTACTGAACCGGGGATTCGGACATCTGCTTTTTGAAGAACGTGGAAAAATAATAGCGGTTCATCGCCGCAACCTGAGAAAGCTGGTCGATCGTGATGTCCTGCGTCAGGTTTTCCTCAATGTAATCCAGCACCTTGGTGAATGAATCCTGCAGGACGGGAACGTCCCGCCGCGACGGGTTCAGGCTGGGGACGTCTTTTTGATAGTGACACGCAATTTCGGAAAGCATCAGGAAAAGATAGGCTTTCACCGCGAGCGGGTAGCCGTCTTTTTTTTCATACAGAGCCGTCTGGATTTTCCCGAACAGCGTTCCCACCTCTTTGGCGCAGGGCTCCGGATACGGAATCCGGCAAGAGCGGTTTGTGAAATAAAAGGGCTCGAGATACCGCAGGTTGAAATCTTCCATTTCCAGAGATGAAATAAACGAAGGGACAAAATTGAGCGATAAATATTTCAAGCTGGCCGACGCGTTTTCGGAAAAAATATTGTGCGGCTCCATGCTGTTGAAGATGAAGCAGTCGCCCTTTCCAAAGGGATGCTCCGCGCCGCTGCTTTTGAAAAATCCCTCTCCGTCCACGATCACTGTAAATGGGCCTGTGTTTCCGCGTAATCGCCCGAAGCGGCAAACTCCATAAATTCCAAACACGTGTCGTGTCCATGCTTGATGAGCTCGACCTGATAAAACAGCATACGGCTTTCCCTCCGGTCAAATTAGTTTGATTATATCGTGCTCTGTTTTCAAAAATCAAGGAAATGCAACAATCGTTGTAGGAATAACAACAATTCATGAAAGCGCAAAAAAAGAGGGGGAAAAGATGAAAATTTTCCTTGTAGAAAAATCTCGCACGGACAAGGTATACTGAAAATAAACGGAATGGGGCATCCCATTTCCGAAACGTGCGTCTGTTCTGCACACGTCCAGACGAGCGCTTTTTGTAAAACAGGGAGGGACGGCCATGGGCGGCACTGCGGGATGCGGGGTACAGGCGGCGATGGCGATTGATATCCGTGAAGATCGGGTTAAAATGGGAATCGTTTCCCGGGAAGGAAACGTGCTGTTCAGCCGACGCTATCCATGGGAAACCTCCTCCGTCGCTGGTTTCCTTGACGCGCTGGTGCTCGACATTGCGGATTTTCAGAGACAGGCAGAAGGCCGTTGGGAGTATGACCGCGTGGGCGTGAGCATGGGCGGCTGGATTGACCGCGAGGCGGGCATGTGGCTCTACACTGCGAAGGTGCACGGCTTTGCTGACCCCGTTCCGCTGCGGTACCTAATCGAGCGCGCCACGGGCCACCCGACTTTCATCGACAATGACATCCACGTCAGCACGCTTGCGGAAAACCGTTTCGGGATTGGCCAGATCTATCCGAACTTTACATATTACCACATCGGAAGGGGCATCGCGGTCGGCGTTGTGAGCGAGGGGAACCTGATCCGTGGCGCGGCGAATTACGCGGGAGAATACGGGGGATATTTGTACGATTTAGGCGGACAGGACGGTGTCTGCCGGCTGGAGGAATTCGCCTCTGGCCGCGGGATGGTACGTTGGGCGCGTAGCCTGTTTGAGCAGTACCCGCATTCCGTACTGCGGCAGGCCGACCGGGTGGGTGCACTTTCCCCAACGAAAATTTTTGAATGCGCCGCGGAAAACGATTCGCTAGCTACATATATCGTCCACCATGTGCAACGCGGAATCGGCCTGTCGGTGGTAAATCTGCTGAGCTTTACAAACAGCGAGGCAATCGCGTTTGGCGGGGAGCTAGCCGGGCTGCACGGGCTACTGCCCGTGCTGACGGATTTCATAGAGGAACACTGCGCGGCCCCAACCCGGCGCTCTTTGAACTACATCGGCAGCGGGCGGCTGGATGTCCACGAGGAGGGCATGATCGGCGCAGCCTGGCTGACTTGGGAGGGGGGAGGCGTCCCGCCGTGCCCCGGGCGGACGCTGTGAAGGGAGCCGCGCAAAACGAGAGACTTTGGGAAATATCCGTCAAAAGGAGAACATCATGGAAGAAAAAGATCGTCTGCTGCAGCGGATTCTGTCGTTGACCACAAGCGCCCCTTGGACGGAAAACCTCCGCCTGAATCGGGAGAGCATCCGGACACTCTGCGAAGAGGGGATGCTGGGCAGGATCCGGCGGATGTATCTGACCGGCGGCGGCACCTCGCTATACGCCGCGGAGGTGGGCAGAAGCTATATGGAGCGGATCGCCGGGATTCCCGCCCAAGCAGTTCCCTGCTATAGTTTCAGCCATTATATCCCGGAGAACCTGCTCGGGCCGGATGTCTGCCTGCTCGCCATTTCACAGACAGGGACGGCCCGCTCCGTGGAAAACTGTGTCCGGACGGCGCAGCGAGCGGGGGCACTTGACATCGTCGTCTCCGGCTCCATCGACGCGCGGGTGCCCGCAGCGGCGCGCCGCCTGATCCTGACAGACGCAAAGACGGAGGGCCCTTCTGCTAAGAGCACGTCGTATATTCAGGCGATCACCGCAGTTTACCTGCTGGCGATTGCCATTGGGCTGGCGAACGGGCACCTGACCGCGCGGCAAGCCGCATGGTGGGACACGCAGCTGGAGAAAACCGTTCAAAAATCGGCGCAGCTGGGCGGAATCACAGAGCAGATGTACCAGTTGGCCGCGCAATATAAAAACGCGCCGATCCACCACTGCCTGGCCGCAGGGCCCAATGTTGGGACAGTGGAGGAGGGCGCGCTGAAAATCATTGAAATGGCGTGGGTTCCCGCAGAAGGACGTGAGATGGAGGATTTTCTGCACGGAAGATACCGCGAAGTGGACGAAACAACCCCCCTTCTGCTGGTCGCCCCGCTGGGGCCGTCCAAGGAGAAGCTGATGGATACGCTCGGTTCGGCTAAACGGATCTACGCGCCGACGATTGTCCTGACGGATGACCCGGACCCTGCCATCGCACGGCTGGCTGCCCATGTGGTGAAAATGCCGGGCGGCGTGGATGAATTCCTCACGCCGTTGCTATACATCACGCCGCTCTGGCTCTATGCGCACCGAATGGGGCTCCTGCGCGGCGGGGACCCCGCAGGTAACCGGCACGGCTTTATCCCCACAGGATATGATTACCGCGCGCATTATGATGAAACCGGGATGCCTCTCGAGCAGCCTGTCCCGTAAGCTCGCTTCGGCTCAGACGGACGCGCGCACGACCTTTGTGATCGGCAGATAAAGCTTTCGCGGCGGCAGGGCGCAGCCGCGCAGCCGCTCATCCAGAAAATCTGCCGCTACTTGGCCGATTGCTTCCGTCGGCACGGCGTACGTTGTCAGGGGCGGGCTGGAAAACTGGGAGAGTTGGATGTTGCTCAGGCCGATTACCGCCACCTGCTCCGGTACGCGGATACCGATGGAATACAGCGCGCTGAGCGCGGCCATCGCCATCAGGTCGCTGGCTGCGCAGATTGCGGTGGGGGGGTCTGGCTGCGCCATCAGCTTTTTAACCAGATCAATGCAGAGAATTTCGTCCCACTGGCAGTCCAGCACCCACTCCGGGCGAACGGGCAGACTGGCGATGTGCATGGCCGCAGCAAATCCGAGGTAGCGGCGGCTCACCGCCCCCTTCGGCCCGAAGATGCTGCCGCCCAAAAAGGCGATTTTTTGATGGCCTTTTTTGATAAGATGGTTGGCAAGGTGCATGCCCGCGTCAAAATGATCGTAGCCGACAATATCAATATCGGGGGTCCGCGTGTCGATCCCCACGCAAGCGGGAATGCGCGCACGCAGGCTGCGGTAAAGAGAGGGGGAAAGCTGTTCCATCAAAATGATTCCGGCGGGCGGCGCTTCCAAAATCGCGCGGAGAGTTTCCGGCTCCTGCACTTCATAATAAGTCTTTAAAAATGCGATGGAATACCCTTTTTCCATCAGGCGCGCTTCCACCCCGGCATAGATGCTCATGAAATAAGGGTCGCGGTATTTATCTTTCGTCACGCTCAGGATGCAGCCAATGCGCTTGTCCAACGGCGCGGCGGCTGCCTTGTTTGAGTGGGGAGCGGCTTTCTGCTTATATCCGGTGCGCGCGGTGGCGTCCCACACCTTGCTGCGTGTTTCTTCCCGTATTTTATAGGTGGTGTCGTTGTTGAGCACACGCGAAACGGTAGCGGCAGATACTCCTGCCAAAGCGGCAACGTCCCGGATAGATGCCATAGAAATCCCTCCAGTGTCTTTTTATGGTAATTTTAACGTAACATATCACGAAACAAATGTAAACAGTTTTTTTCAAAAAAATTCAATTTTCCTTTGTTGCGTATAGGTTTTCGCGAAACAACCGAAAAAAAGCATCGGAAACGCTTTAACGAATCTTCTAAATATCGAGAAAAAACTTGTGCAAATTCCTGATTGTATTCTGTCTGCGTTATCTTTTATAATGAATTTGAGCTTAAATGCAACGCAAAATTTGCGTAATGTTTACGAAACAAAACATGGGCCCCAATCACAAGTGAGGAGGAATGTGCTGTGAAAATCGTTTTGATCGGCGCAGGACAGCGCGGACGGGACGTCCGGCTGGATTTGGCTGGGCATCAGCGCGGCGGTGCTGCTGGCGGCGATCATGGTTGCGGTGGGGTTCCGCAAGAGAAGATAACAAACCGCCCTTGCCGCGTATGGCAAGGGCGGTTTTTGAATGATAATCATTTGCCGGAATCGAAGTCGGACTGCGTATAGGTGCGCAGATGGGCGATGGTATCGGTCATGGCGGCGTTCAGCGAAGGGAAGAGGTTCGTGGTGATGGCGGTGCGGACGGGGAGGATCTCATAGCGGGGGGAGGCGTCCTCGCCGTGGTCGGCAAAGTAGGTCGGGGTATAGCTGACGCCGGAGAGGGCCGTTTCGCCGGTCTCGCCGTTTTTGGTGAACGAGAGGTTCAGCACGACGCCGTCGCGGCAGTTTGTGGCGACGGAGGAGTCCATCGTGGAATAGAAATTGCCGAGGCTGTAGGCGACGAAGCAGGTCTTGTCCTTGCCGGCGTCGGTGGTGACGGCGGGGGTCTCCATCGGGCCGACGATGTGCGAATGGGTGCCGATGATGGCGTCGACGCCGCCGGCAAAGAGGAGCTTCGCGATGCGCTCCTGCGAGGCGGTGACGGTCCGGTCGGACTCGCTGCCCCAATGGAGCATGGCGAGGATGACGTCGGGCTGGAGGGCGCGGGCGGCCTCGAGCGAGCGGTTGATGGCGTCAGTCGCGATCTTATCAAAATCGGTCGCGTAGTCGGTATAGAGCAGATCGACCGCGTACTCCGAGCCGTGCGGCAGGCTGAGACCGCCGAGACCCTTCGTATAGCCGAGGATGGCCACGCGGAGTCCGGAGACATTGCGGAGCAGGACGCCTTCATTTGCCGATTTGTCGCTGCTTGCAGCATAGGTGCCGACGTGGTCGATGCCGGCGGCGTTTAAGTATCGGATGGTGCTTTGCAGGCCGGAGAGGCCGTTTTGGATGGAGGCGGAGTTCGCCGTCTGGACGACGTCGAAGCCGACGCCCGCGAGGGCCATGGCGAGAGATTCCGGCGCGCTGCCGGTGGCGGAGCCGTAGGGTTCGCCCGCGAAGTTCAGCTCGAGATTGCCGAGCGTGAGATCGGCGGAGCCGGTCATGCCCGCGACGGCGGCGAAGCTGCGCGAGAAGTCATACGTGCCGTTCTCCTGCAGGGCGGCGGCGAGCAGGTCGTCGTCGATCATGATGTCGCCGACGGCGGCGACGGTGATGGTCATCGGCTTCGTCAGCGCCGGGCTGCTG
>ERZ772876.3311-NODE-3311-length-11852-cov-4.231076_pt1 | contig 11852 bp, 10 predicted proteins | sample MGYA00580584_ERZ772876 | MGnify/ENA primary metagenome ERZ772876 (study PRJEB29015, sample SAMEA2737728) | human gut metagenome | biome: human gut; feature: human-associated habitat; material: faeces | place: China | collected 2012 ...
ATAAATATAAAATACATAAGAGATAATACAATACCATTTATTTTATTATTATTATTAGATTTATCAGGTACTCCAACTGCCATAGCAATTAATATACCACCTACTAAACCACCAATATGAGCAGCATTATCAATACCAGAACTAGTAAATCCAATAATTAAATTAAGTACAATTACTGGTATTATTGATCTAGTTAAAGTAGCACCAAGATATGTTCTATAATAATATCCAAAATATAAAAGCGCTCCAAGTAAACCAAATATAGCACCAGAAGCTCCAGCACATATTGTATTATGATTAAATGCTAAAGATAATATACTACCTGCTATACCACTAAGTAAATATATTATTAAATATTTAACTTTACCAAATACATTTTCTACTTCTTTACCAATTATATATAATGAATACATATTACATAATAAATGTAATATTCCTATATGTAAAAACATCGAAGTAAATAATCTATAATAATCACCATTCTTAGTAAGAGTATCAACATTAGCTCCAAATACTAATAAAGTATAATTATCAGTAGAACCATTACCTAATACATACATTAATATAAATACTAATATACATATAAATATTAAACTATATGTAACAATAGGTTTCTTAAAAGAAAATATTTTCTCAGCAATTTTACTTTTACTTTCATTTTTTTGATTAATATTATCAGTTACTTTAATAAAATATTCAAGCCCATTCTCATCTACTTTAGTCTTTTCTACTATATTAGGAAAAACATTAGTAAGCTTAGGATTATTAATATCTTCTTCTTTATTTATATAAATATCATCATTACTAAGTATCTTATCATCTTCTAAATCAGTATATATACTAAGTACTTTAACTTTAAAAGATAAAGTTTTCTTTTTAACTTGTTTCACTATTCTACTAAGTTTAAATTTATCAAAATCTAATTGTTCCTTATTATGAATATGATGAGATACTATTCTAACTATCTTATAATCTTCATTTAAATTTTCTAACCATATTTCATCATTTAATCCATGTATAATCATTGGATTATAATTCTTTTCAGTAATAAAATAGTTAATTAAACTCATAACTACTAAATCATCACTTTTAAACACAATATCTTCCATAATTACCTCCACAGTATATATTATACTAAATATTTATAAATAAATAAAGTATTTTTCACCTATATACCATTTTTCTATATAATATATTAGAGAGGAGATTATATATATGTATAATAGAAAAATGGTATATCCTTATCAAGATAATCGTTTTGCTGGTGGATTTGCGGCTCCATTTATATTAGGAGGTATAACTGGAGGATTATTAGCTCCTGCCTTTTATCCTAGACCATATCCATATCCTGTATATTATGGACCAAGACCACCATATGGACCATATCCTTACTACTAAAACACCAAAAAGGGTGTTTTTTTACTTAAATATATGATAAAATAAGATTATGAAGAAATTTAATATGATTGATGAAAGTTTTATTTGCGAAAATTGTGGTAAAAAAGTAACTAAATTAGGTTATACTGCTCGTGATCACTGCCCATATTGTTTATATTCTAAACACTTAGATATAAATCCTGGTGACAGAGAATGTACTTGCCATGGATTAATGAAACCAATTGGTATTGAAAAATATAAAAACAGTTATAAAATAATTTATAACTGTACAAAATGTCATCAAAAACATAAAAATATTATGGCAACTGATGATGATTTCAATATAATAATAAAACTATCTAATGAAGTAAATCACTAATCATTGGTAATAAGAATATAAATACCAACAAAATAACCACAATTAAAAAAGCAATTTTAAACTCAGGCCCTATCTTAATAGATACGGTCTTTTTCTTTGGTTTATTATTATCAACATAAGTTCTATTAACATTACCACTAGTAGCAACATAATTATTATTAACATTATTATTAACAAAATTATTAGCGGTATTACTATTATTTTGTATATTATTATTTGTATTAGAATATTGTATATTATTATTAGTACTAGTATTTGAAACCTGAACATTATTATTTATTTTAGAAACATCATTATTACTAATAGTATTCAAATTAACCTGATTATTATTAGAAGTACTATTCATATTTTGAATATTCATATTCATAGTATTATTAATATTAACACTTGGATTACTAATAACCGTATTCAAATTTCCTTGTGCTGCTCTATAACTACCACCATTAGGTGAATCTTGATTATTCATAAAATCACTCTCCATTTAGATAAAAAATTTAGGAAAATCCTAAATTTTATAATTTCCAATTACCATTTTGCATTTGAATATTTTGATTACTATTAACTTGATTACCATAAGGTATGTTATTAGTAGTATTCATTTGATTAGACATTCCAGGATTTATACTAGAATTAGGATTAAACTCAGGTACATTAAGAATATTAGTATTAACTGTATTAGGAATATCATTTTGAACATTAACTTGATTATTCATAGTAGGCATAACCTGAGGTTGAACATTAATATTAGGATTAACACTAGGAGTTGGAACTTCCATATTAGGAACAACATTATTTGGTTGTATATTATCTATTGGTACATTACCAACCATCATATTACCAGTAGGAATATTATTTACAGAACTAACATTTTGCATAACCGGTTGTACTTCACTCTGTATATTAGGAACTTGATTTTGAACTGGTATATTATTAACATCAAAATTATTAACAGGCTCCTGATTATATGAAGGAATATTACCAACATTTTGATTAGGTATACCATCTACAAAGTTAGGAATAACATTTCCTACATTTATATTATTATCGGGAATATTAACTTCAGGTATAGGATTAACACTAGCAACAGTAGGTTCTACTACTGGAGTAGGAATACTTTGAACATTATTATTCATATTATTATTCATAATAGGAGTACTCTCTACAGGTCTAGGTTCAAAATTATTTGTTTGTTCCATAGAAGGATTAAAGAATCCATTATTAACACTATTCATATCATTAACATTATTTATATTATTCATATTATTTGAAGCATTAACATTAAAACTATTATTCATACCCATAGAATTAATATCATTAATATTTCCCATCATATTCATATTATTCATATTCATTCCATTATCAATATGTTCATTATTATTATTATTATTATTAACACTATCTCTAAGTTTCTTTTTCTTTTTAGTATCTACTAAAAAGCCAACAACAGTAATAAGTAATATTACAATAACAACCACAAACCACACCCAATATTCAAGTAAAAAATCAACTACTATTTCCATTATTTATTTCCTCCCTATTTACTCTATACATAGAATAACATAATTTACTCTAAAAATCAATAATTTTAAAATTTTTCTGTAACATTTTTATCAATAAAACTAAGACTCTTCATTGATAAATCCAAAGATTCCTTATATTTTCCTCTTTTAAATAACTCCTCTGCCTTAGTAAGAGCTATATCTATTTCCTCATAACTACTTCTATAACGATTACCATAAATTATAATTTTTTCAGACATACTAGCAATCTTAATCATATCATTAGTCTTATTATATATTTTAAAAACCAAATCTCTAGCAGTATCTACCCTTATATTAAGTATCTTAATAACAATTGGTTTCCTATCTAATTCCTTAATAATTTCTCTAATAGCATCTTGTGCCTCAGTAAGTTCAATATAATAACTACTAGGTATTACTGGTATTTTATAATCTTTTAGTCTATATTTAGCTTTCTTAAGTAAGTTTTCAATCGTAGCAAGCTGTTCTCTTGCTCTTGTTTCATCATCTTTCATACTAGTAATTGATCTAAGTTGAAAATCCAAATCATCTTGTAATCTAGATAACTTAAGTGATAAACCATTTAATTCATCTACTAATTTAGAATAAGCAAATGTTTTCATTTTACCCTGATCAACTAATATTTTATAATCTTGATTAATTTTTTCTAAATTCTTATTAAGAATACTAAATTTATTAATATCTTCATCAGATAAATTATAATTATATTTAATATCATCTATCTGAAGATAAATATCCCTAACAACTTTATTAATATTATCTATCTTATAACTAAAATCTTTAATATTTTGTCTAAATAAATCCTTACATTCTTTTTCTTTATCAAAATCATTATATAATTCATTAAAATATTCAATAAAAGTTTTTAATTCTATTATAGATTCTCCTAATTCTAATTTCTTTAAATTTTCCATAATATTATCTATCTTATTTTTTATTTCTTTAATATTATATTCAACATTTAAATAATCAAGTGGATAACCATCTCTTTTCATACGATAATAGTAGGTTATAGCTTCATCAATTTTATTTGGTACTAATACAGTAGCCATTAATACTATTGTAGGAATATCTTCAAGTAATTTACCTAATTTAGTTATTTTATCATCAAGTAAATTTATTTTCTTCTCCACTGATACATAATCATTATTATCCATAGCTTTCTCAAACTTAGCAAATAAATCATCAATATTATCTATTTCTTTTTCTAAATAATCCGCTATTACACCATATTCTTTTTTTGATCTTTCAAATTTATTTTGATCTTCACGATATACTATTTTTAATTTAGTAATAAGAGCTCTATTTCTTTCTTCTGAATTAGTAATTAATTTAACTTCTTCAAGTAAATGATCTGTTTTCTTTTTTAAAGAATTTATTTCTATTTCAATATTTGTAATCTTTTTAACTGCTTGTTTATAATCTTTTCTATCAATCAAAAAATCAGCTTCTGATATTAAATCAGTAAGTTCAGGTATCTTTTCATCTCTAATTGTAGTAAAAGTATTATCCCAATCATCTAATTTATTTTTTAAATTATCTGTTTTTATAAGTTCTTTAACTTTAGTTATTTCACTAAGTACAGGTACTCCTATTAAATTATTTTTTCTTATATCTAGTTCTTCTATTTCCTTTTTATACTTCTTATTCTGATTTCTTTTTATAATAACAATCGTAACTATAATAAGTATTACAGCCAATATAAAGGCAGATATTGTAATTAAAAGAACACTATCCATTAATATCACCTTTCCTACTCATAATATATTCTACCACATTTTTTTATATTTTAAAATTGTTTTTGTAATAAAAATATTTTTTTTTAAAAAGTGTATATAAAAATCAAATATAAATATTGATATTTTTATAACTTTTTAGTATAATGTATACAGGAAGAGAAATTTATCCATAATAAAAATAGGTAACACCTAGTTCCAAAAGGTGTTCTCTCCATAAGTAGATTACGAAGCACCCCTGTGGTGCTTCTTTTGTCTATCTTCTACGCATCATATTATCTATATAGATAACAGTGATAAGAGCTATAAGGGCCCATGACAAAAACAAGATAAACCTAAGCTTATCTTGTCCATTCAAATTCAAAATCAAATATTTTAACAGTATCCCCATCCTGAATACCCATTTTTTCTAGTTCTTCATCAATCCCCATTCTTCTAAGTTTATTAGAAAATCTCTCATATGCTTCTTCAGTATTAAAGTTAGTCATTCTAAATAGCTTTTCAACAGCATCACCTTTAATAACATAAACATCTTTATCTTTAACAATAGTAAAAGGTTTTTCTTTCTTAAATTTATATAAAACATGACTTTCTACTACTTCATCATCATATAAATTAGTATCTTCAATTGATTTAGTAAGTTCAGATAATTTATTAATAACTTCATCTAAACCTTCATTAATTAAAGCAGTAACTTCAAAGATATTTTTATTTTTAATCTTCTTTTTAAATTCTTCTAAATTCTCTTTAGCCTTATCTCCATCCATCTTATTAGCTATAATAATCTCTTCTTTAGTTAAAAGTTTAGGACTAAAAGATTCTAATTCTTTTCTAATAGCAACATAATCATCATAAGGATCTCTACCTTCAGTACCAGCCATATCTATAACATGAGCAATTATCTTAGTTCTCTCAACATGTTTTAAAAATTTATGTCCTAAACCTACTCCTTCACTAGCTCCTTCAATTAAACCAGGAAGATCCGCTACTACGAAAGTATTATCTTTAGTCTTAACTACTCCTAGATTAGGAGATAAAGTAGTAAAATGATAGTCTGCTATTTTAGGATTAGCATTAGATATCATAGAAAGAATAGTACTCTTACCAACCGAAGGCATACCAACTAGTCCAACATCTGCAATCATACGAAGCTCAACTTTAATATTTCTAACTTCACCAGGTTCTCCATTCTCAGCATATGATGGACAAGGATTATTTCGAGAAGATAAACTTACATTACCTCTACCTCCTCTACCACCATAAGCAATCGTAGCCATTTCACCATTTCTAGTAAGATCCGCTATTACAACACCAGTATCAGCATCTTTAACTGTAGTCCCAACCGGTACTTTTACTATTAAATCTTCACTATTACTACCATATTTATTTTTACCTTCACCATTTTCCCCATTATTTCCTTTAATTTTCTTCTGATATCTTAAATCTATTAATGTTTTTAATCCTTCATCAGCTTTAAAGATAATATCTGCTCCTTTACCACCATTACCACCAAATGGTCCTCCCATTGGTACACAAGCTTCTCTTCTATAAGCCATACAACCATTACCACCATTACCAGCTTGAACATTAATTAATACCTCATCTACAAACATATTATCATCTTCCTTCATACTTAACTTTGAATATTACTACAAGTACTAATATAATTATTAAAGCTATATAAATACCACTTACCCATAATATTCTAAAATAATTTATTTTCTTTTTTTCTTTTTTCATTTTTTACCTCTTTTATCTTTATTATTATTTTATCAAATAATTCACTTAAAAAATCAATTATATAAGTATCAACAAAGGCAAGTAACAAAATAAAAACAATACTTACTATACCAAATTTTGAAACTAAAAACAAGTCAGGAAGCAAAATTAATAGTTCAAAAAAGGAAATTGTACAAAATATTAGTAATATTTTACGCCATAAATTAAGTGGTTTACATATTGTATATAAAAGTCTTAACGTAATAAAACCAGTTAACGTTACTACTACTAAACGATAATTCTCAAAGTTTTTATTAAATATTGTACAAAACATTATTATAATAAAAATATTTAACACAACAGTTATTCCATTAGGCACAGCATTTCTAAATACTTTAGCAATAAAATCTTTATCTACTTTATTATAATTAGGCTCTAAAGCTAAAAAGAATGACGGTATACCTACACATACTGAACTAATTAAGGATAATTGAATTGGATAAAAAGGATATTCATGAGATAATCCAATTGATAAAAGACATAACAAAAATGAATATGTTGTCTTAATTAAATACATTGAAGCTACTCTCTCAATATTATTTACTACCCTTCTACCTTCATTAACAATACTAGGAAGTACACTAAAGTCATCAGTTTTTAAAACAACATCAGCAACACTTCTAGCAGCACTAACTCCACTACCAAGAGCAATACCACAATCAGCCTCTTTTAAAGCAAGAATATCATTAACACCATCTCCTATCATACCAACAGTATTATTTTCTTTCAAAGCCTTAATAACCATTTGTTTATGCATAGGAGTCATTCTACCAAAGATTGTTTTCTCTTTTACTACTTCTACTAACTCATTATAATCTTTAGGTAAATCTTTTCCTTCAATATATCTATCATAACCTTCAAAGTCCAGTTGTCTTAATATATTAGATACAGTACTGGGATTATCTCCAGATATTATTTTAATTTCTACTTGTTGCTCTTTAAAATAACGTAAAGTATCTCCAGCATTACTTCTAATATTATCTTTTATTACAATAAAACCAATTATATCTAATTTATTCTTTTCTTTAGCTAAAGTAATTATTCTATAACCTTTCTTTACATACTTATCTAATTCCGGATAATCACTAATACCATTATCAGTAATATATTCTAAGGCCCCTAAATAATATTTAACTCCCTCAATTATAGTAATACTACACTTTTTAGCAGAACTAAATGGTATTCTATCTTCTACTTTTAAATTATCTTTAACACCATATTTATTCTTTAAAGCCTTATCAGTAGAATTATTAGCATCATTAGTATTTATATTAGCAATAATATCTTCAATATTATCTTTATCATTTAATTTAATTAATTCTACTACTTCCATAGTACCATCAGTAATAGTACCAGTCTTATCTAAACATAATACATCAACACATGATAATATCTCTATACCATGTAACTTTTCTATAATAACATTCTTTTTAGCCATCTTAACAACACCTGCCGTTAAAGCAATTGAAGTAAGAAGTACCAATCCCTCTGGTATCATACCAATAATACCCGCTACTGTAGATAAAATAGCTTCATTATAAGATTGTCCACTATAAAAATATTGACTAACAAATAATAGTATTCCCACTGGTACTATTAAAAAAGTAATTATCTTTAATATCTTATTAATAGTATTTTGTAAATATGAAGAATTATCTTTAATAGAAGTAGCCTCTTTAATCAAGTTATTAGCATAATTATTCTTACCAACACTAATTACTTTAGCATAAGCACTACCACTAGTAACTATTGAACCAGACATAATCTTATCATCTTTTCTCTTAATAATAGCATCAGATTCCCCAGTAATAACAGATTCATCTACTTCTAAACTACTAGACTTCATAACAACCATATCTACTAGTGCTGATTCACCACTAGTAAGATAAATAATATCATCCATAACAATCTTTTCTTTAGGTATCTCTATCTTTTTACCTTCTCTTACTACTGTTACAGTATCTTGATCTGTTACCTTTAATTTTTCTAATATTTTCTTTGACTTAAACTCTTGATATATAGCAATAACCGTATTAAATATTACCGTACCAACAAACAAACAATTTTGAAGTGATCCAGTTGTTAATACTAACACTAATAAAGAAATATTTAATATATTAAATAGTGTTATAGTATTAGATAAAATTATTTGTTTAGTTGTTCTAGTATACTTAACTTTCTCCTCATTACTTAAACCATTATTCTCTCTATATTCTACTTCTTGTCTATTTAATCCTTCCATAATCCCTCCTAGTTAAAAAGGGCTTAATAATGCCCTTATTTTCTATAATAATAAACTCCACTATCCATACCAGGAAAAGCCATAACATTTCTCGGATTAAATGAATAGTTATTAAAGAAAGTAGCATGATGACCACTAGCCATTCCTAAATGTAAATGAGCTCCAAAACTTACACCAGTATTTCCAACATAACCAATAACATCATCAGTTGTTACTGCCTTACCTTGATACATACCAGAAGCAAAACTACTCATATGCATATAAACAGTAGTATAATCTACTCCATTAACATTATGATAAATATAAATAGCATTACCTCCTCCAGATATCCAACCAATACGAGCAATAGTTCCTTTAGCAACGGGATATATAGGAGCACCATATATATTAGGATGCCATAAATCTATACCATGATGATAACCACCAATATTAGGTCTCTCAAAAGCATAACCAGTATAATTATCACTAACAGTAAAATAACTAAGTGGATATCTCCATCCAAAAGATACAGGAGTTGCTAAACAAGAACTAACATCTTGATTTAACTTACAACCCATTTTTTCATAGTAGGCAATCTCTTTCTTATAATCACGAATATCTTCTTCTATCGTAGATCCTTCTTTATCATAAGATTCAGCATTTGATTTTAAAGTAATCATCTTACTATTTAACTCACTACTCTTAGCCTCAAGAGTACCCTGTTTACTAGCAAGTTCTTTCTTTTTATTTTCCAAAGTAGTAATTAACTCTTTTAATTCATCCATTAACTTAGTATTATAATCAGTAAGTTGTGATACTACCGAATACCTATATATAAAATCAGTATAAGAATCAGCCTCAAATAAATATTCTAAGTAAACATTTTCTCCATTAGATACTTGAAGAAACTTAAGTAACTCATCAGTTTCTTTACTCTTTTCTTCTATTTGCTTTTGACTACTTATAATATCATCTTCTGATTTCTTTATATCACTTTTTATCTTTGATATACTAGATATAATTGAAGCTATTTCATCATTTACAGCTTTAATTTCATTAGCATTCAACTCTTTCTTATTTTGATTATCCGAGTATTTCTTTTCCAAAGCCGCTAACTCATTCTTTAACTGCCCAAGTGTTTTAGCTTCTACTTTATAACTAGGAATAAATACCATAGTCATTAATATAAATATAAATAATATTTTTTTCTTCATCTTATCACATCTTCCTAGAATAATTATATATTAAATGAATGTTTTAGTCAATAATTTAATTCTATATTAATATCTCTTTAAATAACCACCTGAAGCAAATGGTACTAAATTTCTTGGATTAAAGGAATTAGCATTAAATCTACTAACATCATTACCGGTAGCTACTCCAAAATGTAAGTGACCACCACAAGTACAATAATCATAGCCCCCCTTACCAGCATAAGATACAGAACACTGACTAGGATTCATAGCACCAGTAGTTAATCCACCAGTTAAACCAACAACAGTATTAGTATCAACTATATCATCAACATTAACCTTAATTTCTAATAAATGCATATAAACAGTAGTATATGGAACCCCATTAATAGTATGATAAATATAAACCATATTACCACCACACGAACCTCTTCTTACAATATAAGCAACTCTTCCTTTAGCAGCTGCATATGCATAAGTACCTTCACTTGCCCCTAAATCTATACCGCGGTGTGAAACACCACCACAACCAATACAATCAGTTCTAACTACTTGATATTCACTAGTTACCCAAGCACTAGTAAGAGGTAATTTCCAACCACTAGAGTTAGGAATAGTAACACAAGAATTAATATCTTGATTTAATTTACATCCTTTTGATTCATAATATTTAATATCTTTTTCTTTAGCATCAATATCTTCATCAATAGTAGTACCCTCTTCTTCTAATTTAGATAAATTAGCCTTCAAAGTAGCAAGTTTAGAAGCTAAGTTATTACTCTGCACTTCAAGTTCTTTTTGCTTACTAGCAAGAGTTACTTTACTATCTTCTAATTCTTTAACTAATTTCTTTAAACTTTCCATTAAATTACTATTATACTCAGTAAGTTGTGATACGACTGAATATCTGTATATAAAATCAGTATAAGAATCTGCTTCAAATAAATATTCTAAGTAAACATTTTCCCCATTAGATACTTGAAGAAACTTAAGTAGTTCATTAGTCTCTTTATCTTTCTCCTCTATCTCTTTCTCAGAACTACTAATTTTCTCAGTAGCAGCAATAATCTCTTTCTTCGTATTTTCTATTTCAATTTGTGTATTATCAATATCTACTCTTAAAGACTTAATTTGACTATCAGTTAAATTCTTATTGTTCTCAGTAGCAGCCTTTTTAGCTTTTAAATCTGCTAACTCATTTTTTAAATCTTGAAGAGTCTTAGCTTCTACCTTATAACTAGGAATAAACATTATAATCATTATTAGAAATATTACTAATATTTTTTTCTTCATTTAATCACAACTTTCCTAACATAATTATATATTAAATAATTATTTAGGTCAACAATTAAAAGAGAGTTTACATTTTTTGTAAATTCTCTCTTTTCTTATAAAAAAGTTATCCTATGCTAATTACCTTTAAACCATTAGTTATCGACCACTTATAATCATCTATACCCCAAAAGCGGTCGATAACTGCCATTTTTTCATAATTATTTATCTTTTTTAATAATATTATCACATTAAAATATCAACAAATTCAGAATTCAATTCCGAAAATGTATAAAATATTAAGATACATCTTTTACCTCTTTTCTTTTTATAAAACTAATTATAAATATTAAT
>ERZ772876.3332-NODE-3332-length-11795-cov-5.578961_pt1 | contig 11795 bp, 11 predicted proteins | sample MGYA00580584_ERZ772876 | MGnify/ENA primary metagenome ERZ772876 (study PRJEB29015, sample SAMEA2737728) | human gut metagenome | biome: human gut; feature: human-associated habitat; material: faeces | place: China | collected 2012 ...
GGAGAGCTGTCACCGCAGGTGACTGAGAGGGTCTTGCAGCCTTTTTCGATGCCCTCTCCGTCCTCGCTGTGCTCGGCCGCCTCTTCCAGCGGGAGAGGCAAGGGGTACTCGCATGATACACCTCCCAGCGGGAGAGGCAAGGGATGCTCGCGCGGTACACCGGAAGGTGTCCGGTATTATTATCTTATGCGGTCTTTTCGAACTGGCTGTTGTACAGCTCCGCGTAGAAGCCGCCGGCGGCCATGAGCTCCTCATGTGTGCCGCTCTCGATGACGTCGCCCTCGCGCATGACAAGGATGAGGTCGGCGTTCTTTATCGTCGAGAGTCTGTGAGCTATGACGAAGCTTGTTCTGTTCTGCATCAGCTGATCCATTGCGCGCTGGATGATAAGCTCCGTGCGCGTATCGACCGAGGACGTGGCCTCGTCGAGTATCAGCATGGGCGAATTCTGGAGCATCGCGCGGGCGATGGTGAGCATCTGCTTCTGGCCGGCGGAGATGCTGGTGCTGTCGGTCAGCACGGTGTCGAAGCCATGCGGCAGCGAGCGGACAAATTTATCAAGCCCGCAGGCGCGGCAGACGCGCTCAAGGTCATCATCCGTGACGTCCTGCATGTTGTAAACCAGATTCTCACGAACCGTACCCTCAAACAGCCATGTGTCCTGCAAAACCATCGCAAACATGTTGTGCACCGTCTCGCGCCGCAGCTCGGATATCGGCGTGCCGTCTATCTTTATGCTGCCGCTGTTTATCTCGAAAAAGCGCATCAGCAGGTTGACCATCGTGGTCTTGCCCGCGCCGGTCGGGCCGACGATGGCCACCTTCTGGCCGGGGCTGACCTCGGCGGAGAAGTTCTTGATGATTATCTTGTCCGGCGCGTCCGGATAGCTGAAGCGGACGTTCTCGAAGCTGACCGCGCCCTTCACCTCGGGCATCTCGTCGGGCTTGTCGCTCTCGTCGGGCAGCTCCTCGCTCTCGAGGAAGTCGAAAACGCGGTTCGCGGAGGCGGCCGCGGTCTGCATGTTGGTCATGCCTTGCGCGATCTGCGTCAGGGGCGAGGTGAAGAGCCGGACGTACATGATGAAGGATATGATCACGCCGAACCTGATCGTCCCGTTTATCGCGAGCACCGAGCCGATAACGCACACCGCAACATATGCGACGTTGCCGATCACGTTCATCAGCGGCTGCATCAGGCCGGAGAGGAACTGCGACTTCCAGTTCGCGTCGTACACGGCGCGGTTCATGCCGTCGAAGCGCTCCTTGACGCCCTTTCCGGCGCGGGAGATGCGCACGACTTCATGGCCGGAGTACATCTCCTCAATGTAGCCGTTCAGCTCGCCGAGGCTCTGCTGCCGCGCCGCGAAATATTTCTGCGAGCGGGACATGATGAGCACGATCAGCAGCAGGCCGATCAGCGTGATGCCGAGCGAGGTGAGCGCGAGGCGCCACTCGGTCACGAACATCATGATGAGGCAGCCGACGAACTGCGTCGCCGCGCTGATTATCGTCGGCAGGCTGTTCGTCAGTCCCTGCTGCAGCGTGGAGACGTCGTTCGTGATGCGGCTGAGAATGTCGCCCTGCGAGGTGGTGTTGAAGTATTTCTGCGGCACGCGGTTTATCTTTTCCGACAGCTCCCCGCGCATTCGGCGCGACATCTTGAGCGTCACTGTCGCCATAATATAGTGCTGAGTAAAGGTGAAGATCGCGCTCAGGCCGTATATTACGGCGAGGAAAATGCCGATCTTCGCGACGGCGGCCATGTCGATGCCGGAGGCGAAGCCCTCGGCCATGAGGTTCGTCATCTCGCCGATCTTGTCCGGCCCCACTATCGTCAGCACCGCGCCGAAGGCCGCGAGCACCAGCGCGGTTATCATCAGGGCGAGATCGCCGCGCATATACGCCGATATCTTTTTCAGCGACGCGCCGAGATCGACCTTTTCGGTCACTGCCATTCTGTTATGCGGTCCCATTATTCCGGCCTCCTTTATGCAAGCTCCGCCGCGCTGAGCTGCGAGCGGGCAATTTCCTGATACACGGTGCAGCTGCGCATCAGCTCGTCGTGCGTGCCGATGCCGACGGCCTCGCCGCGGTCGAGCACGATTATCTCGTCCGCGTGGCGTATCGTGCTGATGCGCTGCGCGACGATTATTTTTGTCGTTCCGCTGAGCTTCCCGTTCAGCTCCGCGCGGAGCGCCGCGTCGGTCTTGTAGTCGAGCGCGGAGAACGAGTCGTCAAAGATCAGAATTTCCGGCTTCCGCGCCAGCGCGCGGGCGATCGAGAGCCGCTGCTTCTGGCCGCCGGAGACGTTGCGCCCGAGCTGGGCGATGCGGTGCTCCTCGCCGTCGGGCAGCTTGTCGACAAATTCACGCGCCTGCGCGATGTCTATCGCCTGCGCCGCGTCGCCGTTGCCGCGGCTCTCGCCGAAGAGGACGTTGCCGCGGATGCTGCCGGAAAAGAGCACGGCCTTCTGCGTGACGTAGCCGAGGCGGTCATACAGCGCGTCGAAGCTGTAATCGCGGACGTTCACGCCGTCGACCAGAACCTCGCCCTCAGTCGCATCGTAAAAACGCGGGATGAGACTTATCAGCGTAGATTTGCCGCTGCCGGTCGCGCCGATTATGGCGAGGGTCTTGCCGCGGTCGAGCTTGAAGCTGATGTGGTTCAGCTCGTTCTCGTTGGAATCGGGGTAGCGGAAGGATACGTCGCGGAACTCCACCGTGCCGGTCTCGCCGCTCTCGCTGACGCCGCCCTCGACGATGCCTTCGCCGCAGTCGAGCACCTCGTTGATACGCTCCGCCGACACCTGCGCCGACGGCAGCATCATGAATATCATGACCATCATCATGAAGGACATGACGACGTAGGTCGCGTAGGTGCTGAATACCACGACCTCGGAGAACATATTGAGCCGCGACACCGTGTCGGCCAGCGGTATCTGATTTATCAGCGCCGCGCCGAGCCAGTAGATGACGAGGGCGAGGGCGTTCATGCACAGCCCCATCGCGGGCTGGATGACGGCCATGAGCCGCTGGTTCTTGAGCTGAGTCTCCATCATCTTCGTGCTTGGCTCGTCGAACTTGTCGTTCTGGTACCGCTCGGCGTTGAAGGCGTGGACGACGTTGATGCCGGTCAGGTTCTCGCGCGCGACGCGGTTGATCTTATCGGTCAGCTTCTGCACAAGGCGGAAGCGCGGCAGCACGCTCGTCATGACGACGAGGATCAGCGCGACTATCGCGACGACGAAGCCCGCCGTCACGGCCGACAGCTCCCAGCTCTTGCCGAGAATCTTTATCACCGCCCACACGGCCATGACCGGAGACTTTATCATCATCTGAAGCCCCATCGCAACGATCATCTGAAGCTGGGTGATGTCGTTCGTGGTGCGGGTGATGAGACTCGGCACGGCGAACCGGCTCAGCTGCTCGGAGCTGAAGTCCATCACGTGGCCGAACACCTTCTCGCGCACGGTATAGCTGAAGCCGGAGGCGACCCGCGCCGCGAGGTAGCCGCAGACGACGGCGAGCAGGGCGCTCGCAAGCGCGCAGCCGAGCATTTTGAGGCCGATGCTCATGATGTCGGCGGTCTGCGGGTCGGGGCTGTTGATGAGCTTCGTGATGTCGGTCATATAATCGGGCAGAGTCAGGTCAAAATATATCTGCCCGAGGATGAGCAGTGCGCATATGACCGCCATTATTATCTCGCGCCGCTTCAGATTTTTCAGTAGCTTGATCATGCTTACACTCCGTTTCTGCGAATGTTGTCGATATTGACGTCGATGGCGGCGAGGCAGCGGTGGAAGGTCTCGAGCGATTCGCGGTCAAGACCGGTGAGCAGCGCTTCGGCAAAGCGCCCCTGCAGCTCCCGCCCGCGCCGGATAATGTCCGCCGCCGCCTCGGTGCATACAAGCTGCGTCTTGCGCCTGTCGCCGGGGACGGGGCGGCGCTCCAGCAGCCCCGCCGCCGCGAGCCGGTCAACATGGAAGGAGACGATGCCGGGCTTCATGCCGCGGAACTGGCACACGTCGCGCGCGGTGCTCTTGTCGGGATTGTTGGCGATGAAGAGGAGAATGTCCAGCGCGAGCGCGGGCAGCTCCGCCTCGCGGCAGAGCGGCTGCAGCACCGCGTGGTACGCCTCGATGAAGCGGCTGGAGTTGCTGTACATCCTGGCCGCCGCGATACTTGGGTCGAGCATTTGCATACACTTCCGTTCTGGATATTTCAATATTGAACAGTTGAATATTATACATTTCAAAATCAAAAAGTCTACGAACATTTTGTGAATTTTAGAATAAAAAATGCCTGTGCTTGTGCACAGGCAGAGAATTTCATATTCGGTTCAGGCCGGTTCGTAGGACTTACTGATCTGGTTGCCGTCGGCGTCGTACTCGATGTCCTCCATTATAGCGGGATCGACGCGGCTGCGCTTTTTGATGACCATGCCCTTGCCCTGATTGTTGAACACCCAGATCTTCGAGCCGGGGAAATCGGGATCGTCTTTGCGGAAAACGCTGGTCTCGTTCAGGCGGCAGAACTTGGAGCGCCCCTCCGCCGTGTCGAGCAGATCGCCCTCGCCGCGGTAGAACAGCTCGTCCTTGCAGGCCTCCTTCTTGAACTCTTCCCAGTCCTCTTCGCTGACCTTCAAAACGTCGTTCGGATTGTACATATTCATATCTCCTTTTATTTTTTACCCTGCTGTCTGCACCATGTGTTCATGACCATCTTCACCGGCAGCAGCTTCACCAGCCGCACCTGCATCCGCTCGGGGAAGCCGAGGACGGAGGCGTCCTTGCCGCGCTTCATGTCCTTCAGCGCCTTGGCGACGACCTGCTCGGGGCCGTAGTAGCGGTTGAAGTAATTGACGGTGTTGTCGTGTATGGCGTGGCTGAAAAACTCGGTCTTTATCCAGCCGGGGCACACCGCCATCACGCGGATGCCCTGCTTCTCAAGCTCCACGCCGAGCGCGCGGGAGAAGCTCAGCACGTACGCCTTCGACGCGCCGTACACGTTTATATACGGCACCGGCTGCCACGACGACATCGAGCCCATGTTGTATATCCGGCTGCCCGCGGCCATATACGGGATGCTCATGTGGCACATTGCGGTGAGCGCGCGGTCGTTCAGGTCGATGATGTCAAGCTGCTTGTCCATGTCCATCTCCGTGAACACGCCGAACAGGCCGAAGCCTGCCGCGTTGACGAGAACGGAAATCTCCGGCTTCTCGCTCTCCAGCAGGGCGCGGTACGCGGCGAAGCTTGCGCGATCCTGCAGATCGAGCGCGAGCGGGCGCACCTTCGCGCGGCACTTCGATTGCAGCTCGCGCAGCCTGTCCTCGCGGCGGGCGATCACCCACAGCTCGTCAAATTCCTCGTCGCGGTCAAGCGCATAGACAAATTCGCGCCCCATGCCGGACGAAGCGCCTGTGATAACTGCAATTTTCATAGTCAATACCTCGGATCTGTAATCTGGAACCAAGCATATCATATTTTGCGCCGGAGCACAAGGGCGGCTTGCAAAAACGCTTGGCAGAAGGGCGGGGAAAGTGTATAATCAGAGTATCCGGCAGCGCCGGAGATCAGGCTTCACGGAGGTGGAAGGTTGAAGATATTTATAGTGGAGGACGATCCGGTCATAGCGTCCGCGGTCGCGGAGCATATCGCGTCGTGGGGCTGCGAGACACGCATCGCCCATAATTTTCAGAATATCGTGCAGGAGTTCGTGGACTTCGACCCGCAGCTCGTCCTGCTTGACGTCGGCCTGCCGTTTTATAACGGCTATCACTGGTGCAGCGAGATACGCCGCTTCTCCAGTGTGCCGATAATATTCGTCTCCTCGGCGTCGGACAACATGAACATCGTCATGGCCATAAACATGGGCGCGGACGATTTCATCGCCAAGCCCTTTGACCTGAACGTGTTGACGGCGAAGGTGCAGGCCATGCTCCGCCGCACCTACGATCTCGGCGGGCAGGCGCGCCTGCTCCAGCATCGGGACGCCGTGCTCAACACCGACGACAGCACTCTCACCTATCACGGGGAGCGGGTGGAGCTGACGAAGAACGAGTACCGAATCCTGCAGGTGCTGATGGAGAACAAGGGCAAGACCGTCTCGCGCGACGTGCTGATGCAGCGGCTGTGGGAGTCGGACAGCTTTGTGGACGAGAACACGCTGAGCGTGAACGTCGCGCGCCTGCGCAAAAAGCTCGACGGCGCGGGGCTTGAGAACTTCATCGCCACGAAGAAGGGCATGGGGTATATAGTCGAATGAAGCTGCTGTGGGAATATATAAAGTGCCGCCGGTTCTATGCGCTGCTCCTGCTGGTGCTGGACGGGCTGTTCACGCTGATGTTCTGGCTCACACAGGCGGACGGCTCGGCGCCGATGTATATGCTGCTGCTGTTCACGGTACTGGAGCTTGCCGCCGCGGCGATCGACCTGCGGCATTTCGCGCAGCGCCACAGCGATATTCAGGTGCAGCTCGGCCGGATATTTGCCGCCGCCGACGGCCTGCCCGAGCCGGACAGCCTCATCGAGGCGGATTATCAGGAGCTTGTGCGCGCGGTCTGCGCCGACAGCGCCCGCGCCCGCAGCGAGGCCGACCTGAAGATGCAGGATATGCTCGACTACTACACGCTCTGGGCGCACCAGATAAAAACGCCCATCGCCGCGATGCGGCTGATCCTGCAGTCGGACGACGCGCCGAACTCCGCGGAGCTGGAGCAGGAGCTGTTCAGGGTCGAGCAGTACGTGGAGATGGTGCTGAACTATCTGCGCCTCGGCAGCGATTCGACCGACTATGTGATATGCCGCGTCGAGCTTGACAGGCTGCTGCACCAGTCGGTGAAGAAATACGCAAAGCAGTTCATCCGCCGCAGGATACGCCTTGACTACAAGGAGACGGGGCTGACCGTGCTGACGGACGAGAAGTGGCTGAACTTTGCGATAGAGCAGCTGCTGGCAAACGCCCTGAAATACACGCGCGAGGGCGGCGGGATACGCATCTATGCCGAGGGCGAGGCGCTGTGCATCGAGGACACGGGCATCGGCATCGCGGCGGAGGATTTGCCGCGCGTGTTCGAGAAGGGCTACACCGGCTGCAACGGGCGGACGGACAAGAAGTCCACCGGCATCGGCCTCTACCTCTGCCGGAAAATTCTCGACAAGCTGGGGCACGGCATCACAATTGAATCAAAGATCGGCACCGGCACGAAGGTAAAGGTGTATCTCGGCGACGAATAAAGCAAAACCCTCTCGGAAAAACCGAGAGGGTTTACTATTTATTATATTATTTATATTATTTCTTCTGCGAGAACACCCATTCGCGCTGGATGCCGTAGCTTATGAAGAACAGCACCGTATCCACGACGAACTTTATCAGCGTCGCGATTATCGGCACGGAGTTTGCGAAGAGCTGGTTTATCAGCGTCACGAGTCCGGCCGAGACGAGCATCTGCGGGATGCACAGGCAGTAATAGCGCACGAGGGCGCGGCGGTAGCTGCCGTGATTGTCGAAGACCATCCTGTTGTTTGCGTTGAAGTTTGCAAACGAGGAGCACGCGCGGGCGACCGCCGTGCTCACAAGGGACGCCCAGGTGCCGAGCTGATCCTTGAAGATGCGGAACACCAGATAGAATACCAGGAGGTCAATGACCGTGGAGCCGAGGGAGCTTAGCAGAAACTTGAACATCACCTTGAAGATGCGCCACGAGTCCTTGATCGCGTTGTAGTGCGAGCTGTAATCTTCGCTGTCGTACACTGTGTCGATGCGCTGCTCAACAAAGCCAATGCCCATGCGCTTCATGTTCAGCAGCATGTTCGTCTCGTATTCAAAGCGCTCACCGTCGATGCCGCAGAACGCGTCGAGATAGCGGCGCGGTATCGCGCGCAGACCGGTCTGCGTGTCGGACAGCTTGATGCCGTAGCACAGGCGGAAGAAGAATGAGGTCGTGCGGTTCCCCGCGACGCTGCGCGGCGGAACGCCCGGCTGGCTGAAATCGCGGCAGCCCATGACTACCTTGTCCTCATTTGCCAGCAGCTTTTCGCCGCAGGCGACGATGTCCTTCGTGAGGTGCTGCCCGTCGCCGTCGATGGTCACGACGCCGCGGATATCGGGCATCTCGTCGAGCACGTAGCGGAACGCGTCCTTCAGGCCGCGGCCCTTGCCCTTGTTGACCTCGTGCCGCAGAATGTGGCACTGCGGGAAGCCGGCGGCGTACTCAAACGGAGCCTGATGCGCCGCGTCGCTGCCGTCGTCTACTATTACAATATGCTCAAAGCCTTCGGCGATCAGACCGTCGATAACGCCGCAGAGCTTCTTATCCGGATCGAGCGAGGGCAGGATGATCGCCAGCTCCTGCCTGATATCGTGTTTTTCGTCCAATGTGATTACCTTCTTGTCGGGGAATTAGAATTAATAGGAGTCGAGGCTCACGACGCGCATGTCGCTGAGGTTGCCGCTGATGTCCTTGACGATGATCTTGTAGTTGAGCGTGTCGTCATGGTGGCCGTTCGGCGAGTCGGAGGTGATGTGCGTGGTGAAGTCGCAGAGGTAGTTGCCGCCGCCGAAGCTGATGACGCTGTTGAGCGTGACGGAGTGGAGCACGTAATTCGTGACGTGCGACCAGTCGAGGCCGTCCTTCATCAGCTCGAGACGGTTATAAAGCTCCGTGCCGGACTGGAGGTAGCCGGAGAGGCGGTTCATGCCGTAGGTCGGGTCGATGGTGCCGCTCTTGTAGCCCTCGTAGCGCTCCGCGAAGCGCTGCACGAAGCCGTCCAGCGCGGTGGTCTCCGCGTCGGAGCAGGGGACGAGGAACTGGGAATCGTCCTTGTCGGGGTCGATGGTGACTTCATTGCCGTTCGGGTCGGTTATGACAGGCTCGATGATGCCGATGATGTCGTCAAACTTATAGGTCGCCTTGACGGGCAGGCCAGAGTAGTCCTCGTAATAGTCCTCGAGGATGTCGTAATGGATGTTGTCCTCGGTTATGTACTCGTCGCCAAGCTTGTAGCCGTTTACGGACACGGTGTAGCTCTTCGGAATCGTTACCTCTACGGAGGAGTACAGCCCGGTGAAATCGAAGCTTTCGGATTGCAGCTTCCACGGGTACAAGCCCTCGTATTTCGTATCGGCGGAGGTGTCCTCGCACAGCGTTACGCTGCCGAAAACGCCTGTGTCACAGACGAGATTGTAGGTAACGGTGGTGTCGGTGCTGCCGCTGCGCTTATAGCTGACGCCGCTGCCGATCATGCTCTTTATAATCTCGGCGCACTCCTCGTCTGTCTGTGCCTCGTGCGGCATCGCCGCGATCGTGGCTGCCATGTCGTCGTTCCAGAAGCTCTTATTTAGCTCCTCGACGACCTTATCCATCGTGTTTGTAGGCTGACTGTCTTCATATGCCACGGCGTAGCCCCACAGCCATGTAAGCCCCACGCCGACGAGCACGAGCACGATGACGATGTAGACGCACATGAATATTGCGTAGCCGTTTCTTTTTTTCTTTCTTCCTGCCATATGCCACACTCCTTATTTCACAAGGAAGGCGTCCGGCAGCCAGCGAGCGCCGGAGCCGCCGGAGATGCTGTTGAGATATTCGCCGTTGAACCACATGCAGGTGGACGAGCCGCCGTCAAGACTGCATGCGTTTACCGCGCCGTAATCGAGCATGACCTCGGCCACGTCCTGCTGCGTTGCGCCTGCGCTGTGCACCTGACGCCCGTCGATGACAAGCATCAGCACCGCGCCGTCGGCGCGCTGGCCGATCGCGGAACGGGGGTTCGTACCGGTGTTGAGGACTGCGGTGTCCTCCATCTGGCCGTTGACTATGAGCACAGGCTCAAAGGTCACGCCGTCCACGATGCCCTTCGCCTGTGCGTCGGCATAGGTCATATAGCCGGTGTGCAGGATGTGATTCGCGTCGAAGCCGACGAAGCTGCATGTTCCGCCGCCGGCATCATCATAGCATACACCGTCGATTATTGTGAGCCCCTGAGGCGTGCCGCCAAGACCGGCGCCATTCGCGTCATAATATGCGCCGCCGTTGATGCCGCCGACCGCGCCGTAGCGCTCGCACATGGTGGCCAGATAGTCGCCGTAGCCGCCGAAGGATTCAGGCTTGCCGACGAACACGCGGCTGGGGTCGAGCACGACCATCATATAGCCCTGGAAGCCCTTCTTCCTGACCTGCTCGATGATTATCCCGTCGCCGTCGTCGTCAACGAGGCCGTAGCCGTCCGTGCCGTCGGGCTGGGCGGGGTCGGTCTGGTTGTCGCCGCCGGTCCCGGTGCTGCTCTGGTTGGGGAGCTTGATGAGGGAGGTGTCGGTCGTGTCGGTCAGGGTGCTCTGCTTGGCCTGCTTTATCGCGTCGATCTCGGCTTCGGAGAGGTAGACATTTGCGATGAAGTCGAAGCGCCGCGTCTCGAGCATGGTGTTCACGAACATATTCCTGAGCGCGGGGGACGGCCCCTTGACCAGCACGTATTCTACCGCAAGCCCCGCGACGCCGAAGAGGATCCCCGTGGCGAGGATGAAGCCAAATATCCGGTCAATGACGCGCTGAACCTTTTTCCGTCGGGCTTTCTTGTCCCGTCGCTCCTGTTCTTCTTCGAAGAGCTCCTGCTCTTCGTCGTAATATGCAGTACTGTTCTTCATATTCACACCTTCGCAATTGATAGGTTGGGTATAGTTAAGTATAGTTAGGTCTACATAATTCGGTCTATTTTAGCATATACGCGGCTAAAGGACAAGAAATATTTGCGGGTTTTAAGAAATATAAAGAATTTTCCACACGAAAAACCCCAGAACTTGTCCGGGGTTTGGGTCATGTGTTCAGTTTTTCCGCGTCCAGGTCATCTCAATGTGCGGGATGCCGTCCTCGAGAAATTCCCAGGAGCTCTGCGCGAAGCCGCACTTTTCGTACAGCCCGCGCGCGTAGACCTGCGCTTCGAGCTTTATCGTCTCCGCGCCGAAGATGCGCTTACAGGTCGAGCCCCTCCGCCCATGCGGCGAGCTGCTCGCGGCCGGTGCTGCGGCGGAAGACCTTGCCCTCGATAAGCTTTGCGTTGGGGCAGCTGGGCGCGAGCTTCTTGAGCGTTTCACCCATGCCGGAGCCGCCGGAGGTCGCAAAGAGGACGACGGTCTTGCCGGAGAAATCGTAGCTCTCGAGGAAGGTGTTGATGATGGTCGGCGCAACGTACCACCAGATCGGGAAGCCGACGAACACGACGTCGTACTCGGCCATGTTGTCGCGCTGGGATGCGATGGCGGGGCGGGACGCGGGATCGTTCATCTCGACGGTGCTGCGGGCGCGCTTGTCCATCCAGTTCAGATCGGCGGGCTTGTAGGGGATCGCGGGCTTGATCTCAAATATATCGGCGCACACCGCCTCGGCAAGCGTCTGCGCGAGGTGCGCGGTAGTGCCGGTGGGGGAGAAGTAGGCGACAAGTTTTTTCATGGTTATACCTCCTGAAATAGTGTCGGCGGGCGGCGGGATAAAAAATTATGCCGCCGTCCGGCTACATTATATCATATAGACAGCGTTAAAAAAAGAAGATCTTGTGAACGTGCGGGGCATACTTACGCCGCCGGAAGCCGGAAAAACCGCATGGTACATGACTATCATGTAAAAAACCAGATAAAATTCATAAGATGTTGACAAAAAATTGTTAAGATATTATAATAACAAAAGTTGACAGGGGAAAGCGCCCCCGTTGACCGAAGGTATAATGCCATAAAGGCAGAATCTTTAAGGAGGAAAACAAAAATGAAAAAGTATCTTGCACTGATTCTTGCTCTGTGCATG
>ERZ772876.3346-NODE-3346-length-11768-cov-3.352600_pt1 | contig 11768 bp, 6 predicted proteins | sample MGYA00580584_ERZ772876 | MGnify/ENA primary metagenome ERZ772876 (study PRJEB29015, sample SAMEA2737728) | human gut metagenome | biome: human gut; feature: human-associated habitat; material: faeces | place: China | collected 2012 ...
ACTCCTGAAGCTGGGCAAATTCCTGTCCCATAAACAGAAGTTTTTTGCCGGGATGCCCAAGCATAAAGGCATAACCAGCCATAAGATTCTGGAATTTGTCTCTTCCAAGTCCAGGCATCTTATTGAGCATAGAGCATTTTAAATGTACCACTTCGTCATGAGATAACACCAGGATATAATGTTCGCTCGCATTATAACTCATGGCAAATGTCATTTTATGATGATTATTTTTTCTAAAATATGGGTCTAACTTCATATAATCAAGGAAATCATGCATCCATCCCATATTCCATTTATAACTGAAGTTCAGTCCGTCCTCTTCTACCGGACCGGTCACTTTCGGCCATGCAGTAGATTCCTCTGCGATCATCACCGCTCCGTGGTTACGTCCCAGGATCAGTGTGTTAATATGCTTAAAGAACTCAATGGCTTCCAGATTCTTATTATCGCCGTATTTATTGCGAACCCACTGCCCTTCTTCTTTTCCATAATCCAGATATAACATAGAGGCAACCGCATCCACACGGAGACCATCAATATGATAGTGTTCTACCCACATCAGCGCACTGCCGATCAGGAAGTTCTTCACCTCATTTTTGCCATAATCAAAAATCTTGGTTCCCCAGTCCGGATGCTCTCCCATTCTTGGATCTGCATACTCATACAGGCATGTACCATCAAACTCTGCCAGTCCATGGGCATCTTTTGGAAAATGCGCCGGTACCCAGTCCAGAATCACACCGATTTTATTCTTATGGCACTCGTTGATAAAATATGCAAAGTCCTCAGGCTTTCCGTAGCGGGAGGTCGGTGCATAATATCCGGTTACCTGATATCCCCAGGAACCATCAAACGGATACTCCGAAATACCCATCAGCTCAATGTGTGTATACCCCATTTCTTTTACATATGGAATCAGATAGGTTACGAGATCCCTGTAACTGTAAAATCCTTCATCATCCCTGCCCGGATGACGTTTCCAGGAGCCCGGATGAACCTCGTAGATTGCCATCGGCTGTGCATACACATCCTCTTCTTTTTTACGATTCTCCATCCACTTGCTGTCTGTCCATTTAAAATGTTCAATATCCGCAATCGCAGATGCTGTTCCCGGCCGGAGTTCTGCATAATTTGCATAAGGATCTGCCTTATAAAGACGCTTGCCATCTTTTGTCTCGATCAGATACTTATATAGCTCCCCCTCCTTCAATCCCGGAATGAACAATTCGTAAATCCCCATTGTCTCCGGTTTCAGGCGTGTCATCTCATTTGCCGTCTCATTCCATCCGTTAAATGAGCCGATCAAGAAAACTCTTTCCGCATTCGGTGCCCACAGGTCGAAGTATACTCCCTTTACTCCCTTTACCTCTGCAAAATGTGCCCCCAGCTTCCGATAAATATCGTAATGTGTCGCCTGACCGAACAGATAGCGGTCTAATTCAGTAAAATTCGCCATAATCCCTACCCCTCTTCACTTCTATCTCTAAACCGCAGACTCACTGTGGTTTTCTTCTTTAGTCAAAATCTTTCTCCCGTAAGATAATGTAATCATCCTCATCATATCTTCTGGATGTGATAATGCTGAACGCCTTTTTCAAACCACCCTTCTCTGAATGTGCTACTGCTTTATCGACGATCTCTTTTACCTCTGTCAGGGTTGTCTCCCTGTCAGCGTGCTCAATATTACTGATGCTGTTATACAGCGCCAGCACACCCATCTCATCAATGGTATATCCCAATTCATTTGCGTAAGATTTTGCAAACGAAACCAGTTCATCACTGGTAAAAATAGGAATATTGATCTTCTCAGAAAACTTCGCTGCAAATCCATCATCTCTGGATAAAGCCTTCTGGATTCCATGTTTTGTATCCTCAATGATCACAAGCACTCCACTTGTATCCTGTTCTAATAAAAGAGAAAGTTTTAACGCTGTCTCGCGGGACAGATCTCCGGCTTTTTCGATGATCAGACAGCCACCGGCTACTTTTTTCAGCAATGCTGCAACATCCTTCTGATTGAGGACTGATGCTTCGATCTTGCCGATCTTGCCATTCGGCTTTCCTGTTTCTTTCTGTAATGCCTTGATCATACTCGTCGCAAGCACTGTCTTACCGCTTCCGGAACCGCCCTGTATGATCATATTTCCGGTTCCAGCCGTCGTTCCCTTCGCCAGATGCTGGGATGCACCTGTAAGTGCCTGACAGAGCTGTTCCTCCATACCCGTGATCGGAACAAAATATGTAAAGATTTCTCTTAATTCTTTGGAAAGCTTACTGATCGTATCCGGAACTTCAAATGCCTCCGGTTCCGCAATGGCAGGAAGAATCTCTTCTGCTGTTTCCTCTTTTCCAAGGTCTAAGTCCCCTGGCAGCTCAATCTCCGGTAATTCTTCTTTTTCCACTGATTCTTTTGCCATCTGGCGCGCAGTCTCTGCTAAAATAGCTGCTTCCACATCTTCCGCAGATGTGCCTGCCTCCATTGTGTCGTCCGCTTCTGCTAACGCTTCCGGTTTGGTCTGCTCTGCTGTGTGTTCTGCAAGGGATGCGGCATTCTCCTGTGGAACTTCTGCATCCAGCTCCTCGAAGTCCTCATCCTCCCACTGATTGTCAATATCATCCAATCCTTCCGGCATTGCGATTTCCGGAAGTTCTTCCTCTGCCATTAATTCCTGTACACCGGCTGCCACAACGTTCTGTGCTGCGTCTTCCGCAGCCACACCGGCGTTTGCCATGTAATCTCCAACCGGAGATGCCCCGACAGCTGCGAGCTGTTCATCCATCTGTGCATTTTCATCGCTGAGGCGGTCGATCTCCTGCTGTAAAAACTGGTTCATGTTCGTAACCATGGAGACTGCACTGTCGTTCGGCTGTCCGTCTTTGCTTAAGTATTTCTGATCCAGAAGATCCTTCGGCGTCAAGCCGGAATCAAGCATTGGAATGACATCCGCAAGCCGCCCCAGCAGTTCTTCCGCTTCCTGAAGTGCTCTCGCCTTTGCAGACTCGAGTTTTCTCTGCTCTGCTTCCTGCAAGGCTGCCTCTGCGGCACGCTTGGTCTTTTCCCATTCAGCAAGCACATCCTCAATGCTCATCTGTCCGGATACCTGCGGCTCTGCCACTCTGCCTCCCTGCATATAAAGGCTCATCTGTCCATCCTCATCCACTAACATCTCCTGGAAATTGGATTTTAAAGAATTGTCAATCTCCTCATCTGTCTCAATATGCTGGTAAACCTCTTCTTCCTGTGGCTCTTCTTCTTTCTCGGATGGAATCTGGAGATACGGAATATCCTCTACCAGTTTCTTAATGTTATCCATCGTATCATTGACTGCCTCTTTTTCCGTGGCATTCATGATCTCCTGCATACTTCTCTGAAGTTCTTCCTGCAGGTTCTGTGTGTTAAAGCGTTCCGCAGACATCTTCACATCTTTGATCTGCACCGGTTCCGGTATGATCTCCCCGGATTCTAACGGATCTTCCGGTCTCACTTCTACAACGCCGTCATGTCTCTGACGGAATGTGCGGTACTTGTCTTCCTGCTGTTTTGTCAGTGGCTGGTACAGCATCTTTAATTCTAATGCGCGTTCTACATATGGGCCATCACCAAACCATAAGATCAGTTCGTCACAGGCATCGATACATTTCTCGCTCATACCGGCTTTATGGTACAGATATGCAAGCTCATATGCCCACTCTTCTGAATACTCCTGCTCTTTGAGTTCTTCTAAAATGCCAATAAGGGTGCCGATATCTGCACCCTGCGCTTTGCTTATCTCATACTTTAACACGTATTTTAAATTATCATGAGGTGCGATCTCCACAAACTCCTGATAATACTCTTTTGCCTCATCAAAACTCTTTGTCCTGACTGCAACCTCTGCAAGACGATAAGTGATCATTCTGCCGATCGGCGACTTGTCATAAGCCGTCAGCAAAACATCCTTGCTCTCATCATAACGCCCTACTTTCTCGTAGATCTCTCCTACTTTTACCAGAGCGTTAATGTTCTTTATCTTACGCCAGTTGATGGTATCCGCGATCTCAGCCGCCTCTTCGTATTTCCCCTCGGCTGTGAGTGATTTCATCTGATCCAGCTTTAATTTATATTCATATTTATCCAATTCTGCCACCTCAAACTGTGCATTTCCGTAATGATCCATTACCTTTTTCAATTTGTCTATGATACCTTTTAGTTTATCATAGGCACAATTAGATGTCAAAAATTATCATGCTTCCCCTGCCGATTTTTCATCCTGTTTTTTATTCTTTTCCGTGGTCTCATAAACCGGCTGATTGGTGTGCTTATCGATGCGGTCAAGGTTGACATAATCTATCTCCGTTGCCGGGATCCCACGCTTTTTCAGGGAATATGTGACAACATTGGAAACAATATAATAAATCACTGCCATGATCGGCACACCAAGCAGCATTCCAGGAAAGCCCCACAGACCGCCAAATACGAGAATGGCAAATACAACCCAGAAAGAGGAAAGCCCGGTGGAATCTCCGAGGATCTTCGGTCCGATAATATTTCCGTCTACCTGCTGTAAAATGATAACAAAAATCAGGAAATATAATCCCTGTACCGGATTCTGTAAAACAATAATGATAAAGGATGGGATCGCCCCGATAAAAGGTCCAAAAAACGGAATAATATTGGTCACACCAATGATCACAGCCACCAGCATGGTATCCGGCATTTTCATGATCGCAAGCACGATATAGGCAATCACACCGATAATGGCAGAATCTAAAATTTTTCCACTGATAAATCCGCCAAAGATCTCGTTGCTCTTCCGCACAGTCTCTACTACAACATTGGCTCTGACCGGTTTAAAAATAGCATAAATGATTTTCTTCGCCTGACCTGCAAACTTTTCCTGACTCGCCATAACATACACAGAGATGATAAGTCCGACCAGAATATTGATCACAAATTTTACTCCGGTGATCACTCCGCTGGTAATGGAAGAGATATAGACTTCTGCCTGTGGAAGCAGCGTGTTTTTCATCCAATTTTCAAAGAAGTTACCCGCCTGTGTGATTACTTCTTCCGCAATGTCCGCTATCTGGCTGTCTCCCTTGGCGATATCATTGATCCAGTCAACAAGCGAACGCACCTCAGCAGGGAGTGTGGATATGATGCCCTGTATGCTCTGGATGATGGATGGAACGATCGCAGCGATCAGCAGGACAATGATGCCTACCAAAAACAGCAGTGCACCTGCGATTGCCAGCCCTCTTGATATTTTTTTCGCTTTTTTCTCACTCTTCATCTTTCCTTTAAACAGGGAAAATAACTTTCCATCTATGAGTTTCATCAACGGATTCAGAAGATATGCCACAACCAGTCCGATAATGACCGGCTGTAAAATATATGTCAGTTTCTTCCAGAAATCTGTAAACCCATTATAACGGTATATGACAAAGAAAAATAAAATGCAGCAACAGAATGTGATAAAAATAGCAAGCGCTATGATCGTGATCTGTTTCAAATGAAATTCATCTGTCTTTTTTGTCTTCGGTGTCTGTATCTGTTCGTTTTGTTTTAGTTCTTCCAACTTAAGCTCTCCTTTTTCTGCCGGAAACGACTTGTGCAAACATGCGCTTCTAAGCGTAATTTATACTCTCATTCTAACGCAAAAACAGAGGTCTGTCACTAAGCAGACCTCTGTTTTTATCATCTTTTTAGATTTTTAAATTAACCACGGTAGTAATTGATGAGACAGCCTTTTAAAATGATCTCCCGCTCATCATCCGTCAGGGCATCCATATGAAGGCTGAATGGTTTTAATGCGCCGTCTTTCACTGCGTAAGCCTGAATTTCAGACTGCTTGTCCTCAACAGCTTTTCTGATCTCCGGAATAAAGAGATAATCCAGATTTTCAAATGGAAGATCACCCTTTCCGATAATAAATGGCAGCATACCCCAGTTGATCAGATTGGAACGATAACGTTTGGTTGCATACTCATTCGCAATGTTCGCCCAGCCTCCGAGTACCTTCTGGCAGGAAGCAGCCTGCTCACGCGCAGAACCGTCCCCCGGTTTCACTGCAAAAATGGTACTTCCAAATCCTGCATAGCCTTTCTCTTTTCTCGCTTTCTCACCAAAATCAGGATAAACCGTCTTGATCGTATCGATCACTGCCTGCAATTCCGGTACAGCCTCAACCGGACACTCTCCGGCTTCCACTGCCTTCTCTGCTTTCTGGATCTCTTTTGCACGTCCCACATAGAGCGGATCTTTTCTGGAAAGTGCAAACTCTGCCAGTCCAAGCGGATTGGATCGGAAGGAGGAAGTCTCTCCGGATGGGATCAACTCGTCAGTTGTCGTAACCGGATCATGGATCTCTGAAACAACCTTTAATACCATATGCTCCGGTAATGCACTCATTGCCGGCCAGTCTTTGATATTTGGTCCAAACTGGATCTCCACACTTGGATCAGCCACTCCCTTGCTGTCAAAGACGCGATTCTCGTATATCCTGCTGTCGAAGAAGTATTTCGGTTTTGTATAATTTACATCCAGATCGGTAGCTGCGGTCAAATATCCCTTATTTGCTGCAGTTGCTGCAATGGATCTTGCATCCATAAGCGCAACGGATGCAACCTGTCCCTTCTGGACCTTGGAACCTTCGCGGTTCGGGAAGTTTCTTGTGGAGTGACGGATAGAGAATGCGTTATTTGCAGGAGTATCTCCGGCACCAAAGCAAGGACCGCAGAACGCTGTTTTGACGATCGCTCCTGTCTCCATGAGGCTTGCCACTGCACCATTTTTTACAAGTTCCATGTAAATCGGGGTACTTGCCGGATATACGCTCAATGTAAACTCATCCGGTCCGATGCTTGCACCTTTTAAAATGTCTGCGGCATCACAGATATTTTCAAATCCACCGCCGGCACAGCCCGCAATAATTCCCTGATCTACATAAAGCTTTCCGTTTCTTACTTTGCTCTTTAAATCTAATTTTACAGCTCCGTCAAAGCTGACTTCTGCACGTTTCTCGCAGTCGTCCAGAATATCCATCAGATTTGCATTCAGCTCTTCGATGGTATAAGTGTTGCTTGGATGGAATGGCATTGCGATCATTGGTTTGATCTGACCGAGGTCAATCTCGATCATTCCATCATAGTAAGCCACATCCCCCGGATTCAGCTCTTTGTATGCCTGTGGTCTTCCATGGATCGCATAGAAATCCTGTACCTTTTCATCGGTTCTCCAGATAGAGGAAAGGCAGGTCGTCTCGGTCGTCATAACGTCCACGCCGATACGGAAATCAACACTTAAGTTCGACACACCCGGTCCCACAAATTCCATGACTTTATTCTTCACATAACCTTTATCAAACACTTCACCGATAATGGCAAGGGCAACGTCCTGAGGTCCAACCCCTTTCTGTGGTGTTCCGGTCAGGTAAACACCTACAACGCCCGGCATATCAATATCGTATGTTTTGTTCAGTAACTGTTTTACAAGCTCCGGTCCGCCTTCGCCGACTGCCATGGTTCCCAATGCACCGTAGCGGGTATGGGAATCAGATCCTAAGATCATGGCTCCGCTCTCTGCTAACATCTCTCTTGCAAACTGGTGGATCACTGCCTGATGTGGTGGAACATAAACTCCACCGTATTTTTTTGCACAGGTAAGTCCAAACATGTGGTCATCTTCGTTGATCGTACCACCGACTGCACATAAACTGTTATGGCAGTTTGTCAGGACGTATGGCATTGGAAAACGCTCTAAGCCAGATGCTCTTGCGGTCTGAATGATTCCTACAAATGTAATATCATGTGAGGTAAGCTTGTCAAATCTAACCTGAAGCTTGTCCATGTTTCCTGAAGTATTATGTTTTTTCAAAATACCATAAGCGATGGTATTTCCGGCAGCCTGCTCTTTTGTGACAGCTTTTCCCGTCTTCTGCTGTACCTCTGTCGCGTCCGTCATAATTTCTTTTCCGTTTACAAGGTAAACGCCACTATCATATAATTTCATACGTTCCTCCATCCCAATCTCCGGCGAAGCTTTCTAACTCAACTCGTCTTTCGCGCTTTTATATGAATTATAAAGATACTCCCTGTAAAAATCAAGACTTTCATACACTAAATTAATAAATCAATTGTTTTATGCATTTAAAAAAGAACTCCGGGAATCCCCAAAGTTCTTTCTCTTCTAAATGATTGTTTTCAATCCGGCGAGTGTATCAAATTTTGCATACAGAAGTTTTGCTGTCTCCTCGTCCGGTTCTGCGAGATCCGGCACCATCACAACAGAAAGCCCTGCGCGGTATGCAGATAAGATTCCATTTGGCGAATCTTCCACCGCAATGCAATCCTTTGGTTTCTCCCCAATCTGCTCACATGCATAAAGGTACACGTCAGGCTCCGGTTTTCCGTTCTCTACGGTTGTGGCGCTCACAAGCTGATCAAATTTATCATAGATACCAATCTGTGTGAGATACTGTTTTGTACGTTCCGGATCCGTTGCTGTTGCAACGGCAGTCTTGATGTTCTTTGAGCGGAGATAATCCAGGATTTCATCCACATCCGGCTTTTTCTCAATCCCATTTTTCTCAATATGTTCTTTCATGAGCTGTTTGCGTCTCGCCCGGATCGCTTCATAATCAAATTCCGGTCCAAATATCTTTTGCAGATAAGGTCCTGTATACTTTGTTGCAAGGCTGCGGATTGCAAGTCCATGCTCTCTGGTAAAATAAAATCCCGCCTCTTTTGCCGCCTGCTGCCAGTATATATTCAACCATTTTTCTGTGTCAATTAGCACGCCATCCATGTCAAAAATAACTGCTTTTATCATTCTTTCTCTGTTCTCTCCTCTGGTTCTAATTCTTCAATCTCGTAATCATCTTCGCTTGCCGGCTCTTCCATTTTCGGATTACTGCTGTTCTCGTCTACATATTGTGGGAATGTAATAGATGCCTTAAACAGATCACCATCCACCTTAATGTCAAACACTCCACCCATTAAAACCGTAAGGCTCTTTGCGATGGAAAGTCCCAGACCACTTCCCTCGGTCGTTCTCGACGAATCCCCGCGGATAAAACGTTCCGTCAGATCTCCGGCATTGCTGTTCTCCCTTGCAAGGGAATGTTCTGATACATTCTTAATGGAAAAGACAACCTTTTCTTCCACATATGCAATATCCACATACACCCTTGTTTTTTCCAGTGCATACTTTGCAACATTATTATAAAGATTTTCGATCACACGGTAAAGCTGCCTTCCATCTGCACGGATCAGCACAGCTGTCTTTGGGAGTTTTGTGACGATCGTAAGTTCTTTCTGCTCAAACTTCTCATTAAACTCTCCGCTTGTCTGATAGACAAGTTCTACAAGATCAATGACCTGCATGTCAAGCTTCACATTACCGGAACTGATCTTAGATGCCTCCACAAGATCCGCCGTAAGCTGCCTTAACCGCTGTGATTTTTCATCCAGAATCTGAATATACCCCTGCACACGTTCATTATCAATTTTTTCCAGCTTCATCAGGTTTACATAATTTATAATTGATGTCAGCGGTGTTTTGATATCATGAGATACATTTGTGATAAGATCTGCCTTCATGCGTTCATTTTTGGTACTGTCATCCACTGCATGCAAAAGACCTTCTCCAATGTTATTGATCGCCTCCGCAAGGCTTTTCTCCTCGCCGTGCAGCTGTTCAATGTCAATTTTTCCGGAAAGCGCTCCGTCCCTGATCTTCTCCACACCCTGCCGGATCTGATACTGCTCCACTGCCTTTCGCAGGATCATATAGCACTCTCCTGCTGAAAATAAGAGCAGCACCACCAGTGCAGTCATACTCTGATAGTAAAATGCACCGACCGCCAGTACGAAGCAGACAGCCATGTGTCCTGCAAAAAGCAGCAGCACACGCACCGTTGTTTTCTGTCTGGCAAATACTTTGCGGATGCCTCTTTCGAGCCAGCACGCAACGCTTGTCTCCCAGAGCATCTCCGCTTTCATTCTGCGCACCATGCTCAGATAAAAGATCAGGAATAATCCGTCGATCACAAGACTCACGGTTCCCGATGCTACAATGATCCCATAAACAGCCCATTCCTCACTGTTTACTTTTGTAATGAGGATCACAAGCTCTGCCATCATAAAAATAAAAGCTGCCACCAGGATCTCCGTCTTGATCTTATCGATCGGATTCAGATGGATTTTCTCCTCGCCTGTACGGCGTCCGGTTGCCAAAGTCAGATAAACCAGCGAGATGATCCATCCCATCAGACTGACCAGACCACAGAAAATACAGACTTTGATCCATGGATGAAGCTGTTCGTACTCCCGGGATGCCTCATAAATATCATCTTCTGCAGACAGTTCCGTATCGATCCCGATGATCAGCGTCATGTCATCTGCAGGCCAGAGCATCTGATTTCCGCCGCCAAAGAAGTAGTCTGCCATGCCGTTAATGTCAGTGCCAAATTCTTTGTCCACAAGATCATAGATCAGGTAATTTCCCATGGTCTTCGCCTCCATCAGCACAGCTTCCACGTCAAACTCCTGTCCTTCCTTCGTGTCCGGCTGATTTGTGTACCACGCCTCACCAATCCTGTACCAATAGCAGAAATTACTCTCACCGCTCTTAAACTCATTGGTGTATTGCAGATAACGCCTGTTCTCCTCTGAAGTGCGGCTTTCACCTTTGATCAGCAGGCGCAGGTAATCGCTCAGGTCATCACATTTTTTTTCAATACATTTTGTGTAATACCCGGAATCCAGAAACTGTTCTGTTCCAACGTCTGACAACTCAAAAATATTTTTACTAAGCATGGATGCCAGCAAAAATACTGCTATCGTTAAAACCACTGTAAAAAACAGATGCAGGATCAAACCCGTCAGTTTTGTTCCGTAGGAATAAGGATGGCTCTCCATAATTGCTCCTTAACTCTTAATTCTTATCAATTTTGTAACCAACTCCCCATACAACTTTCAGATAGCGGGGTTCTTTTGGATTAATCTCTATCTTCTCGCGGATATGGCGGATGTGTACTGCCACTGTATTATCCACTCCGATAGCATCCTCATTCCAGATACTTTCATATATCTGATCGATAGAAAATACTTTTCCCTGATTTTTCACCAGTAATAATAAAATATTATATTCGATCGGTGTCAGTCTGACCGGTTCCCCGTCAACCGTAACCTCCTTCTGTTCATCATCGATAGATAATCCACCAACCGCATAAACAGCCTGATTACTTTTATCGATCGTGCTTCCAAGCTGTGTATATCTGCGAAGCTGGGACTTTACCCGCGCTGTCAGCTCCAGCGGATTGAATGGCTTCGTCATATAATCATCCGCTCCTACATTCAGTCCCAGGATCTTATCGGCATCCTCAGATTTTGCCGACAGGATTATGATCGGCATATTCTTCTTCTCGCGGATCTTTAACGTTGCCCGGATCCCATCCAGCTTCGGCATCATCACATCAATGATCAGAAGATCCACCTTCTCCCTGTCCAGCACTTTTAACGCTTCCTCACCGTCATAGGCTTTTAACACTTTATATCCTTCCTGCGACAGGTATATCTCTATTGCTTCTACAATCTCTCTATCATCATCACATACTAAAATGTTGTACATTTCTTCTTTCTCCACCTTTCATTTTTTCTTTTCCGGCACTTTTTTTCCGCGCCGGACCTCCCACATGATTCAAAGATGATTGTACCGCAAATTCCCTCAAGTTGCCAGATGTCTTTTGTTTTCATCTTTACTGTACCAAAGGAATCTTTAGGTCCGC
>ERZ772876.3347-NODE-3347-length-11766-cov-5.138844_pt1 | contig 11766 bp, 9 predicted proteins | sample MGYA00580584_ERZ772876 | MGnify/ENA primary metagenome ERZ772876 (study PRJEB29015, sample SAMEA2737728) | human gut metagenome | biome: human gut; feature: human-associated habitat; material: faeces | place: China | collected 2012 ...
AACACATAGTCACCTTCACCTCAGACGGTTAGCATCCAGCTTTCACAGAAACCGGATCTGCAGCTGGCTGTCGAGCTGACGGACGCCGGCCGGGCCGTGGCACAGCCTCTGCTGCTGGCAGAACAGGACCGCCTCCGGGCAAAACAGCGCGCGGCAGAAGTCGTCGTACTGCCGCTGGTCCCGGCATCAGGTCTGCCCGCAGACGGCACTTCTGCCACTGATCTGGCGGTGGAGCTGAACGGCATAACGTATCAGGCCTGCCGTGGGGATTTTGTGGTGCGTCTCGACGGCAGCACCTGTCTGCAGTTATGGAATAAAGAAGGCAGGGTGGTACGCCGGGAGGGCGATCCGCTGGAGATTTTTACGGATAAGGATGGGGAGGTCATTTTTAAGAAGTATTCGCTCATGGGCGGCGTAGATGAGTTTGCCGCGCAGCTGTGCGACACGCTGAGCAAGTCGACCGGCACGAGCGTGGCCGTGACCGACCGCGACAGCGTCATCGCCGCGGCAGGCAGCGCGCGCCGCGACCTCATCGGCAAGCGCATCAGCCCGCAGCTCGAGCAGATCATGGAGGACCGCGGTATCTACCGCGCCGTGCCGAGCGAGCGCAGCGTGTTCGTCACCGAGTCGCTCGACCGCTACTGCGCGACCATCGCCGCGCCCATCATCTCCGAGGGCGACGCGCTCGGGCTCGTGGTCTTCATCGGCACCGAGGGCGAGTCGGCCGCAGGCGAGACGGAGTACAAGCTCGCGCAGGCCATCGCAGGCTTTCTCGGCAAGCACATGGAGAGCTGAAAAAAGAGGACGGCTTTAGCCGTCCTCTTTTCCTATATAGCACCGCCTTCGTGTTGTGCATTGCAATTGCTGATCGTACCACCTCTCGTCGTGAATACGCAGTCCTTTCCAATATCCACAGCACCGCCATCACCATCGTCATCTCTGCAATTCGCAATGATACTGCTCTCCAAGATCAGTGTGCCGCTAGACACAGAAAAGCCGCAGTTCTTATTTTGACCATCAATGGTGCCGTCAGTGCCGCTGTCCTTTATCGTTAGTGTTTTACCATCGTACACGCAAAACATATCCTCGTCTGTAGCATTACAGGTCAAGGTATACCCATTCAAATCAAATGTGACGGCTCCGCTGATTGTAATTTCGCCGCTAATAGTAACATTGCCACCTAAATAGTAACTACCGTCCGGCAGGTTCAAATTGGTGTCATCAAATATCGTCCAACTCTCCCAATTGTTCTCCGCCCCCGCCGCCGCTCTGGCGGCACATTGCAGATCTTAAGCGCACACTCCAAAAAGCGCGCGATCTTGCGCTCCACGGTAAAGTACACGTCGCACGGCACGGCCACAAACGAGCGCATCATGCCCGTCGAGGTGATCTCCATCTCGTAAAAGTCCTTGGCCTCCGCGTCCGGAAGATAGTCCCCGAAGATGCCCTCCAGCCGCTTCGCCGTGCCGCGATACAGGTATGCCGAGATTGACGACAGCGTGTAGGCCGTCACGTACAGCTCGCGCAGCGGCTCGGTCAGCTCGGCGATGTGGAGCTGGATGGCCGTCTCCACCGCGTAGAGCAGGACGGGGTCCTGTGCCGTGCTGTGCTGCTCGGCCAGCGCGAACTGCCCGCTGAACATCCGCTTGTCAAGCTCGAGCAGCAGCGCCTCCTTACTGGGAAAGGCCCGGAAAAACGAGCTTGGCGGCATGCCCGCGGCGCGGGCGATCTCCGCGGTCGTCGTGCCCTCATATCTTTTTTCCAAAAACAGCTTTACGGCGGCGCGCAGCATCTTTTGCTGCGTCAAAAGTCCGCTCGCCTGCTTGCTGCGCAGCAGCATATCGATCACGCTCCTCAAAGTTTACTTGTGAGTGCAGTCACATAACAGCATGGTCCGCCGCTTTCCGCAAGAACGAGCTGTGTAAATTTTTGCTCCTGCCTATATAAAAGAAGTGCAGCGGTCCTTCGACCGCCGCACTCTCTCATTTTATTTTCCTTTACAGCATCGCAAAGCGCTGTGCGCCCCTCGTTTTGAGCCAGCGAAGAAGCAGCGCTGTCACCGCGAGCGTCACCGCCGCCGCAATGGCGAGATACGCAGCCGCGCCGAGCTTCCACCCCTGCCAGAGGTAGAGCCCCGCGAACACGATGGCGTAGAGCCAGCCGCCGAACAGCGCGATCGTCACGGCCAGACTTTGCTTGATGGGCATGAGCTCGCTCGTCCACGTCAGGTTTGCCCGCGCGACGCCGAGCGTCAGCCCCAGGCACGCAGAAAACGCGATGTACGCGAGCGCCTCGGCAAAAACGAGCGGCAGCGCCGCCGTCACAGGCAGGATAAACGCCATGCAGGCAAGCGGCACGAGTGCTGGAAGGGCCGTGAGCGCAAGCTGTACCTTGAGCTTTGCGCGAAGCACCTGCCAGGGCCTGACGGGCAGCGATTGCGCGAGCCAGAGGGACTTTCCCTCGAGCGAGACCGACGGCGTCGCCATGTCGTTCATCGATGCAATGGCGCACACGCCGGTGCAGAGCAGCACCTCCGCGCAGCCGCTCTGCGAGGTGAAGGCCTCGTTCAGCAGCGACACGACCGTTCCGCCCTTCCACAAAAGCAGGATGCCCGAGATCGGCAGCAGCAGGATGCCGAGCCCGCAGTTGAGCATGTAGTTCGGGCTCGCGGTGAAGCGCGCGAGCTCCTTGCCGAAAAGTGCCCCATCGATGCTCCGGCGCTTGACGGCCTTTTCGCGGTACACAGCCTTGCCCGATGCGCCCGACGCAGTCGTGATCTGCAAAAAGCTGCGCGAGAGCAGCGTCCACGTCAGCGCAAACAGCGCGAGGATGACCGCCGTGCTCAGCAACATCGCTGTCACATCGCCCGTACCGGTCAGGCCAAAGACGTAGAGCGGGTGCGCCGCACCCTTGATCTTCTCACCGTAGACCGCGGCGTTGGCGACGAGCTGCTCGATGGCCGTCTGCGCCTTGAAGACGAAGAAATAGTAGATGGCAAGCCCCGCGAGCGAGACGATGACCGTGATGAAGCTCTTGTGCTTGAGCTTACGGCTCACCTTCGCCACGACCCAGCCCAGCGCGCACGAGAGCGTGAGCACGAAGATTGAGATGAGCGCCGTCAGCAGCACGCCGCCGAGGAGCGCCATCGGCGCCGTCGAGACCGTGACCCAGTAGACGATGACCGCGGGCAGGATGACGACCGCGGAGTACATGAGGCCCATAAGATAGACCGTCAGCAGCCGCGAGGCCATCAGCGTCCGCACCGGGATGGGTAGAGACAGCAGCAGGTCGTTGTCCTTAGCGAAGTACAGGCCCGAATACGTGTTGAACACGCTGCCGAACGCGCCGAGAAAGATGGCGAGCAGCGACATGAGTGCAAAATAGAGCCAGCCCATCCCCGCCTGCGTAAGCGGCGCACAGAGCGAAACGGAAAGCCCCGTGAACATCCCGCCGAGGCCGATCATCAACGCGGCAAAGAGCAGGATATAAGCGATAATCCCCGCCGTCGAACGTTTTTTATTGGTTTTGGCATTATAAAAGTAGCTGCGGAAAATTTCCATCAGTTGCTTCTTGACGAGCGTTTTCAGCATGATTCGCCCTCCAGCTCAAGGAAGACCTCCTCGAGCGAGTCGTCGCCCTTGACCTCCTCCATCGTGCCGGAGCGGATGAGCTTGCCGCCCTTGATGATGGCGACCTTGTCGCAGAGTTTTTCGGCCACCTCGAGCACGTGGGTCGAGAAGAAGATCGCGCCGCCCGCGTCGCACACCTCGCGCATCATGCCCTTTAAGATATGTGAAGCCTTCGGGTCGAGGCCGACGAACGGCTCATCCATCAAAATGAGCTTCGGCTCGTGCAGCCACGCCGAAATAATGGCAAGCTTCTGCTTCATGCCGTGGGAATAGGCCGCGACGGGCTGCGCCAGGTCGGTCGTCAGCTCGAAGAGGTCCGCGTACTTGCGGATGCGCTCCTGCCGCGCGCTTTCCTCCACGCCGAAAATGTCGGCGATGAAATTGAGGTACTGGATGCCCGTCATAAACTCGTAGAGGTCGGGGTTATCCGGGATGTAGGCGAGCATCTTCTTGCAGGCGATGGGATCGTCCTGAATGGAGTGCCCGCCGATCGTGATCCTGCCGGAATCGAACTGCTGGATGCCGACGACCGACTTGAGCGTCGTGGTCTTGCCCGCGCCGTTGTGGCCGATGAAGCCGTAGATCTCCCCTGGCGCGATGTGGAGCGACAGATCATCCACAGCTTTCTTTTCGCCGAAGGTCTTGGTCAGGTGTTCAATATAGAGCATAAGGTTCTCCCTCTTTTCTTCTTGCAGCCGTTTCGAATATCTTTACGATATCAAAATCATATCATTTAATTCTAAACTGTCAAGAGAAAATTCAAAAATGTCAAGTTTGCTTTACTCGCAGGATAGCACTACTGCTCCGTTTTGTCAAGTATGCTTTACATTTTATCCTTGTGATACAGCACGAGCGACACAATACCCATCACCGCCGCATACAGTACGCCGCCAACGGCCCAGATAAACCAGCTATACTGCGGCTGGCCGTTCCCCTTGGGTCCGAAAGTGTAGAACAGGAAGATCGCCGTCACGCTCAGCCAGTAGATGAGCGACACTGTGCTCATTACACCGCTGCGCGCCTTCTTTTTGCGCGTGTAGTCGCCCTCCTCGAGCAGCTGGTCCATCGCGCCGGTGTACGTTCCGCTCCAGACGAGCACGCCCACGCCGCAGGCGACCAGAAGCAGCAGCGCATCCACTGCCGCCGCGGCGTAAACATCCGCCGGAGCGACGCGCACGAGCAGCGCGGCGACATCGGACGACGCGAGACCGACCTCGAGCATCAGCGGCACGACAGCAAGGATGCACAGCACCACGCCGAGGATCGTACAGCGCGAGGCGGTCGGCTCATAGGCCTTGCGCCGCTCGCGCACCATGCCGCTCACGCCGTACTCGGTCTCAAACGGCTCTTTTTCAAGAAAGTCGAATTCCTTCGTCTTCGCCCCGCACGAGAGGAACGTCCCCACCGCAATGGCGACCAGCACCAAAATGACGCTCACGCCGAGACCTGCGGCCAGATCCTCCGAAATACCGCCCAGGCCCGCGTCCGCCATGGCGGAGAGAAAAATGATCACGACCGGCGAGATGATGCACATCGCCACCGCCAGTGCGATCCTCGGCGCGCAGGCCTTGCGCAGCGCAAGGTATCGCGCCGCCTGCTCCATCGTCACTCTCCGCAGCGGCATTTCGTCCGCCTCGGATTCGACGAACTCCTCTTCTTCGAGTTCGTCCTTCAATAAATAGTCGGTGCTCACGCCAAACAGCCGGCTCATCTGCACCACCTTGTCAAGGTCGGGCACGGACTGCGCGCCCTCCCACTTGGATACCGACTGGCGCGTCACCCCGAGCTGACTTGCCAGCTCCTCCTGCGACCAGCCCGCCTTTTTGCGCAGCGTGATGATTTTATCCGCTAAGATCATATCGTCTTCCTCCTGAATTCTAAGGCGCGGTCCCGCGCCGTCTGGATGGCGTTATCATAGCCTATTTCGCGGTTGCGGGAAAGAAAGCGCACTGTCAAATTTGTCAACCGGCAGTTGCAATCCTTGATTTTTCAAGGTTTTTTCGCCGTGCGCTCCTATTACCCTATGTATCTTCGTCATGATATCATACCTCGGCGCAGAAAAAAAGAGCGTCCCGTTCGGGACGCTCTTTTTAAGGTTTTTTCACACACTTACACGACGGCGAAGAACTTGACAAGGAACAGCGCGGAGATCACGTAGGTCAGAACGCTGACGTCCTTAGCCTTGCCGGAGAGCACCTTGACAAAGGTGTAGGAGATGAGGCCCAGGCCGATGGCGTGGCCGATGGAGCCGGAGATGGGCATACCGATGAGCATAATGGACACCGGCAGCATTTGGTCCATGTCGCTGAAGTCCACATTCTTGAGGCCCTGGAGCATCAGAACGCCGACATAGATCAGCGCGGCGGAGGTCGCAGCGCCGGGGATGACGGCGGCGATGGGGGCGAGGAACATGCAGGCGAGGAACAGAATGCCTGCGGTGAGCGCGGTCAGGCCCGTGCGGCCGCCCGCTTCCACGCCGGAGGCGGACTCGATGAACGTGGTGACGGTGGAGGTACCGGTGCAGGCGCCCGCGACCGTACCGATGGCATCGGACAGCAGGGCTTCCTTCATCTGGGGCATGTTGCCGTCCTGATCGACCATGCCGGCGCGGGAGGCCGTACCGACGAGCGTGCCGATGGTATCGAACATATCGATCATGCAGAAGGTGATGACGAGCGTGATGGCGGTGAACCAGCCGATGTTCACAAAGCCCGCAAAGTCAAACTTGAAGAGCGTGGTGGAGACCATGTCGGCGAAAGGCGGGACAAAGCTCGCAGTCGCGAGGCTCGCAAACGGATTGACATGCAGGAAGATGGCGCTGCCCGCCCAGTAGATAACGGACGAGAACAGCATGCCGAGCAGCACTGCCGCCTTCACGCCCTTCTTGGCGAGGACGACCATGACGAAAACGCCGAGGAACGCGGTCGCGACGGTCAGGACCATCGCATCGTAGCCCGAGCCCATGTTGCCCTTGATGATGCTGGGCGTCAGCGCACCGAAGAAGTCACGCATCATGTAGAACGGGCCGCCGTTTTCAGAGTAGATACCGACGTTGGAGCCAAGGCCCACGTTCATCAGCATCAGGCCGATGGCGGGAGCGATGCCGTAGCGCACGCCGAGAGGAATGGCCTCCACGATCTTCTCACGCACCTTTAAGAGCGTGAGGATGAGGAACACGATACCCTCGACAAGGATGATGACGAGCGCCGCCTGGAACGCGGACTCGTACTCGCACTCGTTGATGACCGCGATGTTGGCGACGACCACCGCGAAGAAGCTGTTGAGTCCCATGCCGGGCGCCATGACGAACGGCTTGTTGGCGAAAAACGCCATGCAAATCGTGCCGATCGCCGAGGCGATGCAGGTGGCAAGGAACACACCGTTCCACAGCGGCGTACCCACTGCAAAGTTGGTCAGCAGGTTCGGGTTGAGCGCGATGATGTAGGCCATGGTCATAAACGTGGTAAGACCGGCAAGGATCTCGGTGCGTACCGTAGTACCGTTGGCCTTCAGCTTAAATAGCTTTTCCATGATTTTCTCCCTTTCTTTTTTGTTTTTCCGCCCGCTTCCTAACAAAAAATTAGGAAGCAAAACAGATTTTCAGTCAATATTATAGACATCCCGACAAGAAATTGCAAGTGTTCTGTTTATTTTTACCACACTTTCTCACTCCGCGCCGAGAGTTCCGCCGGTTTCTGTTGTGTTTTTGTTTGCTTTGCGCTATACTATATTTAGTAAAAATTTGCATTTTGGGAGGTGCATGCCGTGAAGCTGATGGTTTTAGACGGCAACTCCATCATCAACCGCGCCTATTACGGTGTCCGTCCGCTCACCACGCGCGACGGGTTTTTCACCCACGCGATCTTCGGCTTTCTGACGATGCTCGGCCGCTTACTCGACGAGGAAAAGCCCGAGGCGCTGTGCGTCGCCTTCGACCGCCGCGAGCCGACGTTCCGCCACCTCGAGTACGAGGGCTACAAGGCCACGCGCCACACCATGCCCGAAGAGCTCGCCGTGCAGATGCCGGTGCTCAAGGACGTGCTCGACGCGATGAACATCCCCCGCTACGAGCTCGCGGGCTTTGAAGCCGACGATCTGATCGGCACGATCTCGCGCAAATGCGAAAGCGCAGGCTGGGACTGTGTCGTCGCCACGGGAGACAAGGATTCTTTGCAGCTCGTGACCGAGCACACGACCGTCAAGCTCATTTCCACGCGCATGGGCCAGACCACGACGAAGGACATGACGCCCGAGAGCTTTCGTGAGGTCTACGGCTTTGCGCCCATCCACATTGTCGACCTCAAAGCCCTGATGGGCGACGCGAGCGACAATATCCCCGGCGTGCCGGGCGTTGGCGAAAAGACGGCGATGGCGCTCATCCAGAAATACCAGAGCATCGACGAAATTTACCGGCTGCTCCCCGATATCGAGGCCAAGCCGAACGTCATCAAAAAGCTCACTGAGGGCGAGGAGAGCGCACGCCAGAGCTTCCACCTCGCGACCATCGTGACGGACGCACCACTCGAATTTTCTCCGCAGGACAACCTGCGCAAGGCGCCGTCAGACGCGCTCTATCCGCTCTTTATGAAGCTGGAATTTACCAAGCTCATCGACAAATACGGTCTCAAGCCGCCCGCCGACATCCCCGCCGCCGAGGAGCCGGTCGACCTCACCGTGACCGCCGAGGCCGTGACCACGGTGGAAAAGGCCAAGGAATATCTCTCGCTCTTCCGCAAGGCGGAGCATGTGACGCTGCTGGCGCTGCCGGACCTTTCCGGCGTGATCGTCGACTTCGTTGCAGGCGAATCGACCGCCGTCTCTGCCGAGTTCTACTTCAGCCGCTACGAGGGCGACTGGAACGCGCTGCTGCGCGCCCTGTTCTCGGATGATATCAAGAAAGTCAGCCACAACGTCAAGGACCTCCAGCGCACGCTGCTCGAAAACGGCCTTCCCATCGAAGGGTTCATTTTTGACACCGCGCTCGCAGGGTACCTGCTCGACGCGACGGCGGGCAAGTACGATATCGCGTCGCTCTTCGCCGCCTACTTCCACCAGACGCTTGCCGAGCCGAAGCACTTAGATCCAGACGCTTTCTCGATGCTCGGCGACACGGCCGAGGCCGAGACGGCGTTCCACGTCTATACCAGCGCCGTCGATGCGCTGTGTGAGACCTTTGCCCCCGAACTTGAGAAGCGCGAGCTGCACGAGCTCTATTATGAGGTTGAGCTGCCCCTCTGCGCCGTACTCGCGCGCATGGAGCACGCGGGCATGCGCGTGGACGCGAACGCTCTCGCGGCCTTCGGCAGCGAGATGGAAGTGCAGCTCAAGACGCTCGAGCAGCACATCTATGAAGAGGCGGGCGGGCCGTTCAACATCAATTCCCCCAAGCAGCTCGGCGAGGTGCTCTTTGAACGCTTGCAGCTCCCGCACGGCAAAAAGACGAAGACCGGCTGGTCGACGAACGCGGACGTGCTCGAAAAACTGCGGTGGGAGAATCCCATCGTCGAAGAGGTTTTGCAGTACCGCCAGTACGCGAAATTCCGCTCGACCTACTGCGACGGTCTTTTGAAGGTCATCGCGCCCGACGGGCGCATCCACACGAGCTTCCAGATGACCGTCACGGCGACGGGCCGTTTGAGCTCGACCGAGCCGAATTTGCAGAATATCCCCACGCGCACGCAGCTCGGCAGCGAATTCCGCCGCATGTTCGTCCCAGCAAGCGGCTGCGTGCTCGTCGACGCGGACTACAGCCAAATCGAGCTGCGGCTGCTCGCGCACATCGCGGACGACGAGGCGATGAAGCAGGCGTTTCTGACCGGCGAGGACATCCACACCGTCACGGCCGCGCAGGTCTTCGGCGTGCCGACTGATCAGGTCACCAAGCAGATGCGCTCGCACGCGAAGGCCGTGAATTTTGGCATCGTATACGGCATTTCCGCCTTCTCGCTCGCGCAGGACATCGGCGTGCCGGTGTACGAGGCGAAGGAATATATCGAGACGTACTTTGAGCGCTTCCCCGGCATCCGCCGCTATATGGATGAGGTCGTCGCGCAGGCGAAGGAGCGCGGCTATGTCGAAACACTGATGCACCGCCGCCGCGCGCTGCCCGAGCTGGCGGCGAGCAACTTCAATACCCGTTCGTTCGGCGAGCGCGTCGCGCGCAACATGCCCATCCAGGGCACAGCCGCGGACGTCATCAAGCTCGCAATGGTGCGCGTCGACGAGCGGCTGCACAAGGAAAACTTAAAGGCAAAGCTCATTTTGCAGGTGCACGACGAACTCATCGTCGAGTGCCCGGAGGAGGAAAAGGAGGCGGTCGCACGGCTCCTCACCGAGGAGATGGAGGGCGCAGTGCACCTCTCCGTTCCCCTGACCGCCGAGGCCCACTGGGGCATAAACTGGCTGGAAGCCAAATGACCGGAGGAAACCAATGGAACAGTTAAAGAAAAAAGTCCGCATCGTGCCGATGACGAACGAATATTTGAATGACGTTGCCGAGCTTGAGCGCACATGCTTCTCGAACCCCTGGTCGCGCAACATGCTCGCAGAGGAGCTTGAAAACGCGTGCTCGGCCTTCTTAGTCGCGCTGGATGCAGAAAACAGCAGCGTCGTCGGCTACGCGGGGCTGCTCGCCGTCGCGGACGAGGGCTGCATCACCAAGATGGCTGTCCGCCCCGACTGCCGCCGCGGCGGTGTGGCGGGGCAGCTTCTCGACGTGTTTATCCGCTTCGCCGAGGGCAGCGGCCTTGCGTTCTTGACGCTTGAGGTACGTGAGAGCAACTATGCCGCCATCGCGCTGTACGGCAGCCGCGGCTTCCGCGGCGAGGGCCGCCGCAAAAACTACTACGACCACCCGAAAGAGGACGCCATCATCATGACGAAGGAATTCGGCGCGGCAGAAGCGGAGGCGCAGCAATGAAAATTCTCGCTTTCGAGTCCTCCTGCGACGAAACCGCCGTCGCGGTCGTCGAGGACGGACGAAAAATTCTCTCCGACGCCATCGCGTCGCAGGCCGACCTGCACGCGCTCTACGGCGGCGTCGTGCCGGAGATCGCGTCGCGCAAGCACATCGAGGCCATCGCCGCGCTGACCGATCAGGCGCTCAAGGAGGCGGGCGTCGAGAAAAAAGACATCGATGCCGTGGCCGCGACCTACGCGCCGGGTCTCATCGGTGCGGTGCTCGTGGGGCTGAACTTTGCCAAGAGCGCGGCCTACGCGCTGAATGTGCCGCTCATCCCTGTGCACCACATCCGCGGCCACATCGCCGCGAATTACTTAGCGTTCCCAGAGCTTGAGCCGCCGTTTCTGGCGCTGTGCATGTCCGGCGGCAACACGCTCATCGTCGACGTGCGCGACTACACGGACTTTGCGCTCCTCGGCGCGACGCGTGACGATGCGGCGGGCGAGTGCTTTGACAAGGCCGCGCGCGTGCTCGGCCTTCCCTACCCCGGCGGCGCGGCGATGGACAAGCTCGCCCACGAGAGCGAGGGCGGCGTCTACGAGCTGCCGCGCGCGAAGATTGACGGGTGCCCTCTCGATATGAGCTTTTCGGGCCTCAAGACCGCCGTCGTAAACCTTGCCCACAACGCCGAGCAGACGGGAAAGCAGCTCGACCGTGCGGCGCTTGCGCGCGACTTCACACAGGCCGTTGTCGACGAGCTCGTCCCGCGCGCGATGCTCGCCATGCAGCAAAGCGGGCGCAAGGTACTCGTCGCCGCAGGCGGTGTCGCCGCGAACTCGTTCATCCGCGCAGAGCTCGAAAAGGAGTGCCGAAAGCACGGCCACCGGCTCTACATGCCGCCGCTCAAGCTCTGTGGTGACAACGGCGCGATGATCGGCGCACAAGGGTATTATGAGTATCTCGCCGGCGCGCGAGCGGATTGGGCGCTGAACGCGTATGCGACGAGAGATATTGACGATCCTATCGTCTGAGGGTTTACAGCGCGGCAGCGCTGGTTCTTATTCCCCTGCACCGTGCAGGGGTGCGTTAAAGGGGGCCATTCTCTCACGTGAGAGAATGGCCCCCTTTTGATCCCCCAAGAGAACGCAAGGGGCCTTGCCCCTTGACCCCGCACATTGGCAGTTTGCAGCTCGAAGAGCTGCACGCGCTGCGCAATGTAAGTGCGGTGTACATGGC